>PJEL010001017.1_pt1 | contig 30228 bp, 21 predicted proteins | sample 1853271 | NCBI WGS metagenome assembly PJEL01 (sample SAMN08108733, study PRJNA415343) | Invertebrate metagenome, whole genome shotgun sequencing project. | host: Globobulimina | place: Sweden: Gullmar Fjord | collected 2015-08 | reverse complement strand
CAAAGCGATAATCAAGGTCACTTTGGTTTAGCGCTAACATCATATAGTCATTTTACTTCGCCGATTCGTCGTTACCCTGATTTAGTGGTACATCGTGTTATCAAAGCTATTTTAGAAAAGGAAGCAAGTAGTGAAGGTAATTTAGGTTTTTATGAATACTCGCAAGAAGAAGTTATAGAGCTTGGTGAACATTGCTCTATGACTGAGCGACGTGCCGATGAAGCTACACGTGATGTGGCTGATTGGCTGAAGTGTGAGTTTATGCAAGATCATGTTGGTGACTGTTTCACTGGCGTTATCTCAACCGTTACTAACTTTGGTATGTTTGTACGTCTACAAGACTTACATATTGAAGGTTTGGTGCATATCACTTCTCTTGGCCAAGATTTTTACCACTTTGATGATGTTCGTATGTGCTTAACGGGTGAACATAGCGGTAAGAAATACCGTGTAGGTGATGAAATTCGAGTACAAGTTGCTGCAGTTAATCTCGATGAGAAGAAAATAGATTTACGTCTAGAGGGTGTTGAGCCTGCGGGTAATGTCAAAGGCTCATCTAAAGGTAAGGCAAGAGACAAATCAAGAGGCAAGTCTAAAGGTTCGTCTACCTCTTTTTCTAAGGGAAAAATCTCAGGCCATTCAGCTTCAAATTCGTCTGAGAGTAAACCAGCAGGCAAGCCTAAGAAAAATAAAAAAGACAAATCGAAAGATAAGCCGAAAGTAAAAAGTAAAGTGAAAAAGCGCAGCGCACGTAAAAAACGCCCGGGTAAAAATGCCCGTAAGAATTCTAAAGGCAGCGCTGAGTAATTAATGGTGGGTTTTCCGCCTAGTACATTTAATCATAGAGAAAGAACATGGCAAAAAATGAAGAACTAGTTTTTGGTATTCACGCAGTTACCGCCTTAATTAACGTCGCCCCAGAGCGATTTATTGAAGTGTGGTTGTTAAAAGGTCGTGAAGACGATCGAATGATGCCAATTATTAATCTGACAAGAAAGTATGGTATTGGTGCGCAGCAGGTTAGTCGTAAAGTACTTGATGATAAAAGTGATGGTGAGCAACATCAAGGTGTTATTGCACGTGTAAGACCAGGCAAGGCATATACTGAAAATGATTTAGACGATATTTTACAGGTGGCTGAGAAAAAAGGTATTCCACCTTTTTTACTTATTTTAGATGGTGTTACCGATCCACATAATCTAGGTGCTTGTTTGCGCAATGCTGATGCTGCTGGTGTGCAAGCTATTATAGTGCCAAAAGATAATGCCGCACAAATTACTCCAACGGTACGTAAAGTTGCTGTTGGCGCTGTAGAAAGTGTGCCTTTAGTACAGGTGACTAACCTAGCTAGAACAATGAAACACCTGCAAAAACAGGGTGTTTGGATTATTGGTACCGCAGGAGAAACCGATACTTGTTTATATGATACTAAACTAGCTGGACCTATGGCACTGGTGATGGGGGCTGAAGGTAAAGGTATGCGTCGATTAACCCGCGAAAATTGCGACCAACTAGTCAAGTTACCTATGGCTGGTGCTGTATCTAGTTTGAATGTTTCTGTAGCAACAGGGATTTGTTTATTTGAAATGGTGCGTCAACGCGCTATTAAATAATGTTAACAGCTAAAATACATAGGGAAATAGAAAATATATGAAGAAGTTATTAATTGTGTTACTGGTGATTATTGCCGTTGTTGCAGTTTCACCTAAGTTTATTGGCTCAATAGTTGCTAATGAAAGAGAAAGTATTATTAGCCAGCTAAATCAAGCTGAAGGCATAGAGGTTAGTAGCAAAAGCTATTCTGCTCATTGGTTTGGTGCAGAAAGTACCTTAGAAATTACCTTACAGCTTGCACAAGAAGGGCTTGGTAATATTACGCTTGTTGTTGATGAAGTGCTATCTTTTGGCCCTGTTATTATTACCAAGGATGATTGGTACTTAGCACTAGGACATAGTGACATAAGCTTTCGTTCATCAGGTGTACTGGTTGATGATGAGATCATGACCTTCATTAACGAAAATGTGCATGTTAGTGCCGTGCTTACTTTTGCCAATAATGTTGTTGCCCATATTAAAACTGATGAAGTGTCTTTTGAAGATGGTGATACTCAGTTCGTGGCGCAGTCATCTGCGGGGCAGTTTAGCTTAATCAATAAAAAGGACTTTGTAGGTGAATTAAGCTGGGGTGGACTTGAACTTAAAAGTACTGATGGCAGTTTTGTTATTGGCAATGTTGTAATGGATACTGAACAATCACTTGTCAGTGGTAACTACTTAGAAGGTACTGCAATTTTAAGTGGCGATGCTAAGTTTTTAGTGGATAATATTAATTATTCTGATGTCACAGGTAGTCAGGTATTTGATTTAGAAAAGTTATTGTTCACAACTTCAGTGACAATAAAAGATGATTTATTAGCACTGACGTTGGCTTATGGTGCAGATAAAATAATGACTGTTGGTCAAACGTTTAAGCAACCTAACGTAGATATTGTTTTAGCTGATATTGATGTTAATGCCTTACAAGAGTTAAACACCTTACTGGCTAGTTTGCCTGCTAACGTAGCAGAACAACCTATGTCAGCTGAAGTCACTGAATCGATAGCTGAACTTGCAGATAAGTTTTTAGCAAAGGATCCGAGTTTAAAAATAACAGATTTAAGCTTGGTCGCAGAGCAAGGCAAGATTGCTTCTGATTTTAGTTTGCAGATTGACAAGGCTCGCTTTGATAGCAAAAACTTAATGTCGGTGATGTCTGCATTAAATGCCGATGCAACAGGCAATGCGCCTGTCGAATTTTTTACTCAGTTTGGCGTAACCCCAATGATTGATAACTTTGTTGAACAAGGTTACTTAATTAAAAAAGATAAAGTATTAAGTTTTGTGGCCAAGTATTCACAAGCGCAATTGCAAATTAATGGTAAAGCGATTCAATACTAAGGTTAGTTGTAAAAGTTGATTGATTTAACTTAACTTAATAATAGTAAAGCGAAAAAAGGCTTATTGTTATAAACAATAAGCCTTTTTTAGTGAGTCTTTTTAAGTAGGAAAAGCTTACTTATAGTAGCTTAAACACTTCTCTACTTCATTTTTAGAGCCCATAATCACTTCAACACGTTGATGAATGCTTTCAGGTTCAATGTCCATAATACGGCCTTGGCTAGTCATGGCCAAACCACCGGCTTGTTCAAGTAAAAATGCCATTGGGTTAGCTTCATACATTAAACGTAGTTTATATGGTTGTTCTGGTTTTTTGCTATCTGCAGGGTAAGTAAAAAGACCACCACGACATAAAACACGATGAATATCACCAACCATAGCGGCAATCCAACGCATATTGAAATTCTTGCCACGTGGCCCTGTATCACCAGCGATTAAATCGTTGATGTAATTTTGCATAGGCGCTTGCCAAAAACGCTGATTAGACATATTAACAGCAAACTCTTGTGTATCAGCAGGTACTTGTACATTACGCTCTACTAATAGGAAGCCGCCGTGTGTTCTGTCTAATACATAGAAATGAGTACCACTGCCTGTGGTCATTGCTAACATAGTTGATGGGCCATAAAGCACATAACCAGCACAAACTTGCTTGTTACCAGATTGTTTGAACATATCATCATCGCCCGCTTTAATGTTAGCCGGTGCTTCATGAATTGAAAAAATAGTACCAATTAATGAGTTGATGTCGATATTAGAGCTGCCATCAAGTGGGTCAAAAGAAACTATATATTTACCGTCCTCGTTCCCCGCAACTGAGTGGTCTTCTTCTTCAGATGAAATCGCTTTTACAAAACCTGACTCAAGTAAAATATCTTTAAATAATTCGTTAGATACAACATCTAATTCTTTTTGAACTTCGCCTTGAATGTTTTCATCCAATGTTGAACCCATTACATCACCTAAATGACCTTGGCTAACACGAAAAGAAATTTCTTTTGTAGCAGCTAAAATGGTTTTTATCAGTGAAATTAAATCAAGAGGTACGTTATCTTGGCGTAGAGCTGGAGCTAATCGTTGCATTAGGTTACCTAAATTACTGTAAAGTTAGTTGTATACTTTATAAATTTTGCCAATAATACTGGCAGATTGAGGTTTTATCATTACGACTGAAAGTTTTTATGAAACACTTCAAAATGATATTGACGACGATTATAGCAAGCTTATCATTTGTCGTACACTTTGCACTGCTCCCTATTTAAAGGAAATTATATGAATTTTGTTCGTAGTTTATTGTTTTTGTTTCTTGGCTTGGCTTTTACTGCCAGCGCTGCTGATGTTAATAACAAGAACTTTGCTAGTTTTATAAAAGATAAAACCTTACAGCAGGGCTATTTCTCTTTTTATCATGATGAAGAGGAAGGCAAAATTTATCTGCAGATAGAGGATTTTGAACAGCAGTTTCTATTTCAGTCAAGTTTGCCACATGGTATCGGCTCCAATGATATTGGTTTAGATAGGGGCCAATTAGGTGATACTCGTTTGGTGCAATTTGAGCGAGTTGGTAATAAAGTGTTTTTAAGGCAGCTGAATCCTTATTATCGTGCCGACTCGAATAATTCATTAGAACAACAGGCGGTTGATGAAGCCTTTGCTAGTTCGATTCTTTGGGGCTTTAAAGTTGTTACTAGTAGTAAAAGCAAAAAGAGAGAAAGTCGTAAAGTACTGATAGACTACACGCCTTTTTTACTGTCAGATATTCATAATATTGGCCAGACCTTAAAAAAAGGTAAGCAGGGCAACTTTAAAATTGATGAAAGTCGCAGTGGTTTGTATAACAAGCGAACCAAAGCTTTTCCAGAGAATACCGAATTAGAAGCAACGGTTACCTATAAAGGTACAGGTGCGGGTGAATATTTAAGAGCAGTAACACCGGATGCGAGTGCGGTAACGGTTAATTTACATCACTCCTTAATAAAGCTACCCGATGATAAGTATCAAACAAGACAGTTTCATCCATACAGTGGCTATTGGTCGGTAGATTATGCTGATTATGCCAGCGCTATTGATGAGCCGCTAATTAAGCGTTTAATTCCTCGTCACCGTTTAGCAAAACAAGACCCTGCCGCAGCAATCAGTAAAGCGGTTGAACCTATTGTTTATTATCTTGATGCTGGTGTACCTGAGCCAATTCGTACCGCGTTAATTGATGGCGCGATGTGGTGGCAGCAAGCCTTTAGTGATATTGGCTATCAGGATGCTTTTCAAATAAAAATATTGCCTGAAGATGTTGATCCAATGGATGTACGTTATAACGTTATTCAATGGGTACACAGAGCAACGAGAGGTTGGTCTTACGGTAGTTCTGTTATTGATCCTCGCACAGGTGAAATCATAAAGGGTCATGTTACATTAGGCTCTTTACGTGTTAGACAAGATTACTTGATTGCGCTGGGTTTAACTTCACCTTTTGCTGAAAATGAAACGGGAGAAGTAACCGATACTAGCGCGATGAAGGCAATGGCATTAGCGCGTATTCGCCAGCTATCCGCTCATGAGGTTGGTCATACGTTAGGTATAGCACATAACTTTGCTGCCAGTGTTAATGACAGAGCTTCGGTAATGGATTATCCGCATCCTTTTATTACACTAGATGAGCAGGGTGAAATAGATTTATCGCAAGCCTATAAAGAAGATATTGGCCTTTGGGATAAGTATGTTATTGCTTATGGGTATGGCGACTATTCAACGCTAGAAAATAGTGATGAAGCACAGCAATTAGCTAGTCTTGTTAAGCAAACTCAAGATCAAGGCTTATTATATGTATCAGATCCTGATGCTCGTCCTGCTTCTGGGGCTCATAATACAGGCCACTTATGGGATAACGGCAGTAATGCCGCGCAAGAATTATCGCGCGTAATGAGGGTACGTGCTAAAGCATTGGATAATTTTGGTTTAAACTCTATTGCGCCAAATACGCCGCTATCTGAGTTAGAGCAAGCCTTAGTGCCGATTTATAATTTTCATCGTTTTCAGGTTGAAGCTGCAGCGAAACTTATTGCAGGTGTTGATTATGCTTACGAAGTAAAAAGCGCAGATAAAATAAAAAGTACTGATAAAGTGAAAGAAACGGATGCTGAGACAGCGGATAATGCAGCAAATGACGTTGAAGAAGATCAGCAACGTATTCAAGCCGTGTCAGGTGCTATGCAACAGCAGGCGTTAACCGCACTTTTATCAACCTTAGATGCTAATTTTTTAACCTTATCAGAAGATATTATCAGCCTAATCCCACCTAAAGCTTATGGTTATTCACGTACAAGAGAGAGTTTCGCCTCACAAACAGGTATCACTTTTGACGCCATAAGTGCCGCACAAGCAAGTGCCAAACATACCTTAGCTTTATTATTAAATAGCGAGCGTTTAGCGCGTTTACAGCAACAAGCAATGCGTTATCAGCATAAAAATAACCGCGGCAAACAAGTGAATGATATCTTTACTGTGCAAGAAGTTATTACCCAGTTACTTAATAAAACCATTAAGCAAAGTCCTGAGAGCGGTTTAGCTTTACTGGTGCAACAAAGAGTGAATCAGCAAGTGGTTGAACAACTGCTAGCACTATGGCATCAAAAGGACTTAGTTACGGAAGTACGCAGTGAGATTTATACTAGTTTAAATCAACTAACAGAGTGGCTTGATGATAATAACGATAGTCGTCGTTTTTCAGTATTATCAGCACAATTTATATTACTTGAACAGCAAATTAACTTTAGCTTAAAGCAAAATAAACCCGCCGTGCCAGCAAGCAAAATAACAATGCCTCCTGGCTCACCTATTGGTGGCTAATACTTTATTAAGGTATTGCCTACCAGTTAAATGTGTTTTTTCAACCTACCTGTGATCAGGTAGGTTGAATTTTTCGCCACACTTTATTTTTAATAAATTTCTTCTACCTGAATTCCTATGCTTATATCATGAAGTAATAGCACCTTCTGTACTACTTTAGTCTTGTTTTACTCCCTTCTTCTGGTCTATTTTTATACATAACTGTCTATTTAGTTTTAAGTCATAAACTGACCGTATAATCAACGTATTTATTTGTTTTTAAAGAATTTAAAAAACTGGATTTTTTTTGACTTTTCAGCATTAGCAGCTTTACTTACTAATATCTTAGGTGCTTCTTCTATACTTTTAAGTATGATTAAGACAAAGATATTACTGATTTATTTTATTGATGTTTTTGTAAATAATTTATTTATCTGTTTATAAATACGGTAATAAATCACCTAAGAATGAAAAAACACAAAGGAAATAATAATAAAATTAGTCTATTAGGGGATACAAAACATGTCGAATAAATTTCGCATACAGACGTTATCGTTAGCTATAAGTGTGGCATTAAGCTCAGTATCAGTAAGTGCAGCTGAAGGTGATACAAAAAAAGCAGAAAAGGATATTGAACAAATTGTTGTTGTTGGCTCTCGTGGTGCGCCACGTTCAGTGAATGACTCGCCTGTTCCTATTGATTTAATTGGGGCAGAAGAGTTATCGCGCGGTGGAAATACCGACATGTTGGAGCTATTAAAGGGGAGTGTTCCGTCATTTAATGTACATTCTAACCCAATCTCTGATGCAGCTAGTCTGGTAAAACCGGCCAACTTACGTGGTTTATCATCAGATAGTACTTTAATTTTAGTCAATGGCAAACGTCGCCATCGTGCTTCTGTTATTGCCATGTTAGGTGGTGGTATTAATGATGGTGCGCAAGGACCTGATATTTCAGTTATTCCAAGCTCTGCCTTAAAACAAGTTGAAGTATTACGTGATGGCGCAGCTGCACAATATGGCTCTGATGCAATTGCCGGTGTGATGAACTTTGTATTGAAAGATAACGCTGAAGGCGGCTCACTAACCGCTCGTTATGGTTCTTATTATGAAGGTGATGGAGACACTGTAGAAGTTTCAGGTAATATTGGTATGGCGTTAACTAAAGATGGCTTTGCCAATGTTAGCTTTCAATATAAAAATGCCGATGCAACCAGCCGTAGTGTACAACGTCCGGATGCAGCTGCTTTTACCAAGGCTGGAGTTCCTGATGTAGCAAACCCTGCTCAGATTTGGGGATCTCCAGAAGTTAATGATGATATCACCGTATTTGCCAACCTAGGGTTAGACTTAGGTGATGATAATGAAGCTTACATGTTTGGTAACTTCTCTGAGCGTGATGTCCGCGGTGGCTTCTATTATCGAAATCCTCATACTCGCGGTGGCGTGTATGGCGGTCAATATCGAACAGTTGATGGTAATCTTATAAAAGAACCCAATGAAGATGACTTTCCTGATTTAAATGAGGCATGGAATAATGCTCCAGGCACTATTTTAGTGGGAGACTTAACTGGCGATATGAGCGGAAATTGCCCAAATGATATTGTTGCCGGTGCTAATGTGCTTGATAATCCGCGTTATGTTAATGAAGTAGCTAACAACCCTGACTGTTTTAGCTTTAACGAAATGTTACCGGGTGGTTTTACCCCTAACTTTGGTGGCAATATTGTTGATACCTCAATTACTATGGGGACTCGCGGCGAAATGGATAATGGCGTCTTGTATGATTTCAGTGGCTCTGTAGGTTTTAACGAATCGAGTTATGTTATTTATGATACCGTTAATGCATCACTGGGCCCTGAAACCCCGCGTGACTTTAATCCAGGCAAACATACACAATTAGAAAAAACCTTTAACATGGATTTCAGTAAAGATATCGATGTTGATTTCATTGATGCCTTAATGGTTGCTGGTGGTTACGAATGGCATGCAGAGTCTTTTGAAGTCACGGCTGGTAATGTTGAATCATACGCTGCGGGTCCCTTAACCGATCAAGGTTTTGGTATAGGCTCAAATGGTTTTCCTGGATTTAAACCAGAATCAGCAGGGGTTTTCTCTCGTCAAAACTATGCATTTTATGTTGATGTAGAAGCACAAATTACAGACAATTTTTTACTAGGCACTGCTGTTCGTTATGAAGATTACAGTAGCTTTGGTAGTGATACTAATTACAAAATATCGGGTCAATATCACTTCACAGAGAACCTCTCATTACGTGGTTCAATCAGTACCGGCTTCCGTGCACCAACGGTTGGTCAGGCTAATTATTCTAATGTACAAACTGAGCTTAAAGATGGTCAGTTAGTCGATACTGCACTATTGCCGGCGACTAATCCTATTGCGGTTCAACTAGGTGCTCAAGAACTGACACCAGAGCAGTCTGAAAGTTATACATTAGGTGCGGTTTGGAATGTTGGTGAAGTATTCATTACTCTTGATTATTACAATATTGTCGTTGAAGATCGTGTTTCTAAATCAGATAGCTATACCTTAACGGATGCTGATAGAGATGCACTAACGGAAGCGGGTGTGAAAAATGTTGATTCAATTAATGGTGTTAGTTTCTTTACCAATGATTTTGATACCACCACACAAGGTATCGATTTAATTGCTAATTATGGCACTGACTTGTTCAGTGGTGATTCAACCTTTAGTTTGGCATACAACTATAATGAAACAGAGGTTGATCGTTACACCGCAGTAACTGGTGATTTTAAAGTTTCTCGTTTAGAAAATGATTTACCAAACCACAGAGCTACCCTAACTTGGGCGCAAAACTGGGACAAAGTAAACTTCTTACTTCGTGGGAACTACTATGGCGAGTACCAAGGTGTTCATGTTGATTATGATGCCACAGTGAATGATGGTGATGCTGCAATAACCCTAGATGCTGAAGTAAGTTACTTTATTAATGAGTCATTTACCGTTTCTCTTGGTGCACAAAACTTATTAGATCAGCAAGCGACCAAGATTAACTTCACAGAGGAAGGTGCTGCTGAGTGTGGTGGCTGTGCAAATAGTGAGTGGGGTGGTAAATACTATGAAACATCACCGTTTGGTTTTAACGGTGGTTTCTACTATATGAAAGCCACTTATAACTTTTAGTTGTTAGGTTGTTAAAGGTTGCTGAGAGATATCTTTAAGGACAAATAGTTTACGGCGGCCACTTTATTTAATGAGCATCATGTTGATGCTCATTTTTTATGTCTCTAGTTAATTAAACTTAGCTTTCTAGCGCTTCGTTCAGTGACTGAGTTTGCTCTGTGCGTTTACTTTTTCTCGGCTTAGCCAGTACCACTAAGTTACCTGCTAGCATTAACGCTAAACCGCTAAAGGTATAAATATCCCAGACAAAACCTTCTACAAAACTTGAAATAACCACAGCTACGGCCGGAAACATAATAGTGGCATAGGAGGCCTTATGTGCACCTATACGTTCTAATAAGGTTAGGTAACAACCAAAGGCGATTACCTAGACAAATATTGATAAATATAATAATGAGCTAATGTAAGATACAGTAAAGGAGAAGGTAAACTCTTTACCTTGAATGAGTGCAAGTACCAGCATAAATATAGCCCCATACAGCATGCCCCAAGCAGTAGCGGGTAGTACAGGTATATTCTTTTGCTGATTCTTAATCGATATCATATTACCCGTAGAAGCAAACATAACCCCAATGGCACATAAACCAAGACCCAAGAGCGTACTGTCGCCAAAGTTCACATTACTTACTTGTGGCCAAAACAAGGTGACTATACCCACTAAACCTAGTACACCACCCAAATAGACCTGGCTAGAAATACGTGTCTTAAACCAAATACGGGCATTAACTATATTCGCCATCATCAAGGTAGAAAAAGCGATACTGGTAAGAGCCGAGTTAATATGTGCCTGAGCGTTATAAAGCAAATAATAGTTACAACCAAACAAGGTTAAACCAAAGACAAACAGCTGAATATGTTGCTTCGCGGCAAATCTTAAAGGTAGTTGTTTAAAGCGACAAAAAGCAAACATACATACGGCAGCTAGGCCAAAGCGATAGACAATAGAGACTTCAGGAGCAACTTCGCCTAATTGATAGTTTATGGTGATCCAAGTCGACCCCCAAATAATTACCGACACTATATATAAAAAACTATTGCTCATTATTAACCACCTTAACTGGAGACTACTCTGGAAAAGGTGACATTGTAGTGATAATTTGATTTAATAACATGTACAGAAATATGGAAATGTAACCTATACAGTTTGTGCGGTAATTAATCCGTTTAGCATAAGATAATTCAAATGAAACTATTAGATAAAACTTCTTCAGCGTACCTATATCAACAGGTCATTGATTTTGTTGAGCATCAAGAAAAAATTGGCGCTTTACAACCAGGCGATAAACTACCTAGCTTACGCAAGCTTAGTCGCCAGTTTGAGATTAGTGTGCCCACTGTTAAGCAAGCTTATATTGAATTAGAACGACAAGGTCGAGTTTGTGCCAGACCACAATCGGGTTATTACTTACAAGCTGCACAAGCGCGAACGTTAAAACCACGTCCAGCAAAGTGGGCACAATGTAAACCCGTAGAAGTGCAAGGTCGTAGTATGATTGAACAAGTTCATGCTGCAGTGCACCTTCCTGATACAGTTGCTTTGGGGATCTCTAATCCAATTCAGGCACATCCACCAGATAAGGCACTGGCAAGATTAATGCGTTCAGTATTGAGTAAAGTCTCGGAAAAAGCGGTCAGTTATGGACCTGTTACTGGCGATGCTAAACTACGTATGCAACTGGCATTTAGATATCAGGATCAGGGAGTAGAAACTAATCCTGATGACATCGTTATTACTAATGGCGCACAAGAAGCGCTTTCTATTGCATTACAATGCGTGGCAAAGCGTGGCGATATTATTGCTATAGAGTCACCCTGTTTTTTTGGCATTATCGAGTTGATTGAAACTTTAGGCATGAAGGCCCTAGAGGTATATACCTGTACAGAAGACGGTGTTTGTCTAGATGAATTAACCAAGGCGATTGATCAGCATAATATCACAGCATGTTTATTTTCTACGGCGATAAATAATCCGCTTGGCTCAATGAAAACTGATGAACAACGCCAAGAAATGGTCTCGCTGTTAGAGCAACATGATATTCCATTAATTGAAGATGATGTTTACAGCGAAATATATTTTACTGAACAAAAGCCTAAACCTGCTCAGCTCTATTCAGAAAAAGGTTTGGTGATGACTTGCTCATCGTTTTCCAAAACAGCAGCTCCTGGCTATCGAATTGGTTGGTTATTGCCAGGGAAGTTTGAAGAGCAAGCAAAACGTATTAAGCGAGCACAATCTGCTTCTACTCCGATGTTGCAACAATGGACGTTAAATGAATACTTGCTCAATGGCGATTATGATCGACACCTTTGTGTATTACGTAAAACCCTAGCATATAACTGTGAGCGTATGCGTGCCTTAATCGCAGAGTATTTTCCACCTGAAGTTTGTATTTCTAAGCCGCAAGGCGGTAGTGTGCTTTGGCTGCGCTGTCAGTCGCATGTTAATACAGGTGCGTTTTTCCAAGAAGCCTTGAGACAAGGGGTAAGTTTTGCCCCAGGGGTAGTTTTTTCACCTTCAGGTAAATATCAAAACTATATGCGGGTAAGTTTTGGTGTGCAGTGGGGCGAAGATATAGAAAAGGCAATAAAGGCATTAGGTAAGCTGGTGTTTGAATATTCTTGCAAACAAAAATTAGCTTCGATTGGCAAGGTAATAGAAAATAAATGACAAAAGAAAGTTGCAACACCCCAGTAAAGTCAGCGACTATAAAGCAAACGTCAGAGCCGCTTTCTGAACAACTTAAGCTGTCTTTGAAATTACTTCTGCCTTTGCTGGCGGCTATTTTGGCGGTATCCCCACTTGCGGTTGATATGTACCTGCCCGCTATGCCAACGTTAGCAGAGCACTTAAATACACCGATGACTATGGTGCAAAATAGCTTAAGTGTTTACTTGTTAGGCTATGCATTGGGCTTGATTTTATTCGGCCCGATGGCGGATAAGTACTCAAGGCGAAAGTTAGTGATTTTAGGCATAGGTGGATTTTTTATTGCTAGCCTATTATTGCCAATGGTCAGTAACATTGAGCAATTTCTAACGATTCGCTTTTTTCAAGCCTTTATCAGTAGCGCTGCAACCGTTGTTGTACCGGGCGCTGTACGAGAGTATTACGGAAAAGATACAGCTAAAGGGCTTTCCTATGTCAGTATGATAATGATGCTGGCACCAATGATCGCCCCAAGCATTGGTAGTGTGTTGTTATTAGCACATAGCTGGCAGCTTATTTTTTACGTCTTGGCTATGTATAGCTTAGTTGTATTAATTTTAGTGTTTAAGTATTTGCCTGATGCAGTGCAAGCAAATATTACAGCGGATGAAAATAAGCAGGAAAAAGGGCCGCTAAGCTTTATCCAGCGCTATAAAATAGTATTGAGCAATGGCGAGGCAAGGCTAGATATCATGAGTTCGATGATGATCTCTTTGGCATTTTTTAGCTACATTACTGCTATACCCTTTGTTTATTTAGAAGTGTTTGGTGTTTCTGAATATAACTTTAGTTTTCTATTTGCCTTGAATGTTTTGGCGCTAATGACAGCGCACTTTACTAACACTCGCTTTGTCGTGCGTAAAGGCTCTAGAACCATGCTTCGCTTTGGTTTGAGCATAGCAACCCTAGCGGTTACTGCGCTGGTATTGGCGAATCTACTCGAACTACCATTAATCTATACCGTTTTTTCTATCTTCCCCTTAATGGGTAGTATTTCCATGGTGGCGGTAAATAGTGATGCCTTAATTCTAACTAAGTTTCCTACACACTCAGGCACAGTTACCGCGGTAATAGGCACGCTGCGTTGGGGCATTGGCGCTTTAGCGGGCCCTATTATGGCTTATTTCTACGATGGCAGTGCTAAACCGTTTGCCTTGTTAATGTTCTTCTCTGTACTGCTAGTGTTATGCTGTCAGTTAATTGTATGGTTTAGCGATAAAAAGTAGCAAGCCGAGACTAGAATGACTCAATGAGAAAGGAGCGATAATGAAAAATGTAGCGGTAATTTTAAGTGGCTGTGGTGTTTATGATGGCAGTGAAGTGCATGAATCGGTATTAACTTTGTTAGCCGTTGAACAGCAGGGTGCCAAGTATAACTGTTTTGCACCAAATATTGCTCAACACCATGTCATCAACCATTTTACTGGTGAAGTTAGTAGCGAAGAAAAGCGTAATGTTCTCGAAGAATCGGCACGTATCAATCGCGGTGATGTAGAGGACTTAACTGACTTACGTGCAAAAGACTTTGATGCCATTATTTTTGTTGGTGGCTTTGGCGTAGCTAAGAACTTAAGTAGTTTTGCTTTAGACAATGGCAACTACAGTGTGAATGAGCAAGTACTTGAGGCAGCTAAAGCCTTTGCCAAAGTCGATAAGCCTGCTGGATATATGTGCATTGCGCCGGCGTTATTACCGCTTATCTATCCTGCTGGTGTTAAAGGCACTATCGGTCGAGATAATGATACTGCAGCGTTAATTGCTGCTAAAGGTTTAAGCCATATTGATTGTGACGTGGCTGATGTGGTTATTGATGAAGTACATAAAGTTGTGACTACGCCAGCTTACATGTTGGCTGAATCTATTAGTGAAGCAGCTGTTGGTATTAATAAGTTAGTTAAATATGTATTGGCCTTTACAAAGTAGCTATTTGTTTAACATGGGTAAGCAGGCAATAAAAATTGTTACCACCTAGCACTTATTGCGTTAACTTCAATTAGCACTATTTCAATGTAGCACTTAGTGCATATCAATATCAGGCAACAGAAAAAATATGATTTCAAAGTCTTCGTGCAGTTCAGCGTTTAGTGAGTTTGAACTGAAAATAGCTGAAAGAATGTCAGTCGATATTCGTTACTTCTGTGCTGATATTAATGGAAAATCCAGTGTACCAAGCTCAAAACACTGTCGACAAGCACTTACTAAGTTACCTGAAGAGCTGGCTGATATGATTAGTCACAGTAATATTGGTGGTATTGTTTTGTTTGCCGAAAATGTACAAAATACAGCGCAAGTTGTTACCTTAACTCACGCTATTCAACAAGCCGCATTGAAATCCCCGCAAGCTAAACCTTTGATTATTTCGATGGATCAAGAAGGTGGTCGCGTTGCACGCTTCGCTGATATGACAGGCTTCTCTGGCAATATGGCGATAGGGGCAAGTTACCCGCAACATGGGACTCACTTTGCTACCGAGGTTAATCGCGTCATTGCTAAGGAGTTAAAAGTCTTAGGTATTAATAACAACTACGCGCCTGTGATTGATGTAAATACCAATGTTGATAATCCTGTGATAAATACTCGCTCTTTTGGTGAGTCTCCGGCACAAGTTGCCGAGCAGGGCGCAAGTGCTGTTAATGCCATTCAGGCACAAAGTGTTATGGCTACACTGAAACATTTTCCTGGTCATGGTGATACTCATGTAGACAGTCATTTAGGTTTACCGTTGGTAGATCATAATAGAGCAATGATCGATAAAGTTGATTTGTTGCCATTTAGTTGGGCCATTGAGCACGCTAAGCCTGCGATGATCATGACAGCCCATATTCAATACCCTGCACTTGATGACAGCGTATTTGTTAGTAAGAGTGGAGAAAAGTTGATTCGTCCAGCAACAATGTCCAGAAGAATATTAACTGACTTGTTAAGAGACGAGATGGCCTTTGAGGGTATTATTGCCACAGATGCTTTAGATATGGCGGGCGTTACTCACTTTTTTACTGATGTTGAAGCGGTAGTTGAAACTTTTATTGCAGGTGCAGATCTTGCAGTAATGCCTTTTAAAGTAAGAACACCTGATGACATTGCTACTTTTTATGGTTTTATCAAAGAAGTAGCTAATGCCTTAACAGCGTGTATTGAGCAAGGTGATTATTCATTAGCTGAATTTGAGCAATCAATAACACGTCTTAATCATTACAAAAATCATTATATTGAATTAGATGATACTTCATTAACACAACAAATAGACTTAGCGCAGGCAGTCATTGCCAATAAGCAACATATACTTACTGAGCAAGCACTTGCCGATGCCGCAGTGAGCCTATTGAAGAATAACCAAGTACTACCGGTGAATATCGACAGTCTTAAACAAGTTCATCTTGTAGTGGCTGATCAGCAAGAGTCTGACGCAATAAGCTATGCTATTGATCAAGCGCTAGCGAAACCAGATAATATATCAAAGCAAATAAAGCCAGCGATTAGTTATCTTATTGCTGACAGTTTAGCTAATGGTAAGCAAGCTGAAACCTTGATAAAAAATGCTGATATTGTTATCGCTACGGTTGATATCAAAACAGCTAGCTTAGTTGATTTAGGTGGTATGGATGATTTCACTCCTAGCTATGGTAGTTCAGCACAGCAACATCAAAAGTTAACTTATGCAGGTATATTGAAGCAACAGCTGACCTTAGCAAACAAATTAAACACACCTGCAATACTTATCGCCAAGGGCTCTCCTTTTCTGATTAAGCAGTACAGTGACTTAGCTGATGCTGTTTTATTAAACTTTGATGACAGAGTGTATTTAGACAATAATCGACAAGCTATCAGCCCAGGCTTCAATGCAAGCTTAAAGGTTATTTTAACTAATGAAAGAGCATCAGGAGTGCTTCCAGTGACTCTGAAAAAGTAATGTTAATAAAATAGTTATTTTGAATTAAAAAAAGCGGCGTAATCGTTAGTGATTATGCCGCTTTTTTAATAATTGTCATCGGTAAAAATTAACTTTCGAGTATTTCTTCTTTAGTATCTTCTGCGGTACTGTCTTGACTCTGCCCAAGCCAGTCCATCATCAACTCATAACCTAGCGCTAAGACTACCGCACCAACAAATAAGCCGATAATACCAGATAAGAGCATACCACCAATAGCGCCCAGTAATATCACTATCATAGGGATACTCATACCACGACCTAAAAATAATGGCTTTAAGAAGGCATCACTAGCACTAACAAGAATACTAAATATTAAAAAGGCAACGGCAGGAGTTGTATCTGCAACAGAGAAATAATAAGCGGCAATTGGACCTAAGACAAGAATAGGCGGTAATTGCGCAATGGCGAGTACCAGCACAACAATAGCCCAGATACCTGCGCCAGGAATATCTGCAATCATTAAACCAACACCTGAAAGTAATGACTGAATAACGGCAACACCCAGTACACCAGTAGCAACGCTACGAATAGTGGCTATGGTAGTTTTTATTGTTCTGTCACCGTTTTCATTCATTAAACGGCGCATTAGTTTACTAACACCTTGATGCAAGGATGCTGATTTAGCCATAAATACTACAGCGATAATTAACGAAACAATAAACTGCAGAATACCACCACCTATACCAGCAACCGCTGATAATAAGGTACTAGATAGTGATTTGATTTGTTCAGGGTATTGTCCAGCAACTTTCTGAATATCTTGTGAGGCATCTTGCCAAAACTGAAACAGCTTCTCACCGATAACAGGCCACTCTTTAACACTTTCATTAGCAGCTGGGATTTTTAATGTTCCTTCTTCAATCCCTGTATAAACATGCTGTGCTGAATCAATTGCTGAAGTGGAAAGGTTAATGGATGGTACGGCTATCAGAGAAATACCGACAAGGGCGATAATGGTCGAGGCCAGTTTTTTATTGCCTTTAAGTACTTTGCTTAATTTCTCGTGAACAGGATATAAAGCTACCGCTAAAATAGCAGCCCAAATGGTAATTAAAATAAAGGGCTTAACAATGGCTAAACACCATAAAATGATAATTGCCATGGCACTAAGTTTAATAGTGATATCAATGACGCGGCGATTAAATACCTTATCACTGCTCAGTTCTTGTTGGTTGTTCATGGTCTGTCCCTTGAGTTATTCAATTATTATTGTGGATATTTCTTTTAAGTACTCTTTATAAGTACTATTTCTCTGGTTTGTTTCCGCCAAAATTACTCATATGAGAGCCAACTAAACTTGCAACTAAAATTGCCAAGTAAAACTGACCAACTATGGCTTCGAAATAGACAAAAAATCTTGATATAGGTAAAAGAGGAGAAATATCACCGAAGCCTAGGGTTGTGATAGTTACAAATGAGAAGTAAATAAATTCAGGAAATAAAGTAAACCAAGCACTATTATTACTGATATTTGTAAAAGCATCAGCAAAGCTCAGTTGTACTAGGGTATAAAACACAGCCCAAATTAAGCCCATTAATAAATACAAACAAATAGCGCCTAATATTTTATTGCCGTCAATGTCACCGGTAAATAAAACTTGTTTTGCAGTGCGCAGCGCTGTGGAAATAAAGAAGCTCAGTAATAACAGTAAATATAATTGATCAAAGCCAGCGTTATCTAGCCAAGCACCAAAAAAGGAGAAGACTAAAATAGCGATAGGAAAAATAAAGGTTTTCCTTAATACATAGTCTTTAGAGTCTACACCCCACACCGCAACCAGCAGTGTAACTATGGTGGCTGATTGCACTAGGCGTTGCACTGAATGGTCAAAGAATTGTTGCGCTAATGACGTACCAAGTAATAATAAAATTAAGGAAAAAGTGAGATAAATAAAATTATCTTGGCGTGTCATCGTTTTCAAATAGTTATCTCTTTCTTAGTTAATTATACCAAACGGATCAATTAATTAGTCCGATTGGTATAATATCAGCAGTATTATTAGGAGGTTACCTTATTATACCGAGATTGCAATACGTGGTAGCGCACCTTCATCACTATCAATTTGAGGTTTACAAAATAAAATACGTGATGAATCAATTTTACCTTGCTCAATTAAGTGGTCTTTAAAAGCATGTTCACGTTGGTTACCAATATCGATTAAGCGTTTGATGCTTTTCTTATCGGTAATCGTGGTACCTGATTTAAGATCAATATCTGCAGGAATACTGATGGCACAAATAGTAACTCGGGTATCTTCTCTGTCCTGCATCAATGCGATGAAGTCAGTCAAATAAGCTTTTTGCCTTTCATCGGGGTTAATCTGTTTCTCCTGATACTCTAGGTCATCGAAGCGCAATTTGAAGGCAAGCTCACCAGCAGTCATCGCAAGAGATACGATATTGGCATAGGGTACAAAGGTTGTGAGCAAATAATCTTGGGTAGCTGACCAAATGGCTTTTTTAGTAATCAAAGTAACTATGCTACTCAAACCAAATTGTGGGTCAGAAGTTGAACCGCTTAGTGGTACATTAAGCTCTACATTACCATCCCCATCTTTTAACATGCCCAATGCCATATTTAATGGCAGTGCACCCTGATCGATTAGGCTACCTGCCTCTTCACTATCAACTAAGCCTGTTTCTAAGGCTTGCAATAACACAATAACGTTGCCTTCAAGTTCATCGCCAGTAAGTGTTACATCTAAATTGGTATTAAGTTGCCCTGTTTTAACTTCAAGACCAGTAGAGCCTTTCATATAAGTTGAAATAGCAGGTAGTGAAAATTCTTTTAAGTCCCCCTTGATATGATAAGTCGAGATGTCTGTGAAGGGTTGTAAGTAGCCTGATAAGTTAAAGCTAGCGTATTTATTACTTCGGCCTATAAGAGTGAAAGGTGTTTGTTGTTGCTTATCTTTACCATTGCTTAAGGCGCCAATATCCAAAGTATCGATAAATAAAGTACGTTGATAGCTAGGTTCAACACTAAAGTCAGTTAAGACCATTTCATTTTTATTGATAAAGCGTAGCTCATTGAAGCGAAAGATGAAGTCATCATTACTGGCTTGTGTTCCATTTGTACTTGCTTCTTTTTCTGGAATTACAACTTCTTCAGTGGTAATAGACTCTGTATTTCCAGCTTGCTCTTCTTTACTGCCCAGAGCAATTAAGTTTGCAATGTCTTTATTTGGCTTAATAATCACGGCGCCTGTTAAGGCATCAAAAATAATACTATTGATGGCAATGCTTTTTTCATGGATATGAAGCTTATTAAGGGTCAGCTGCTTTAATTGTATAACAGGAGGTAGTTTTACAAGCTCTTGTGCAGCAAAATCTAATCCACTCTCAGCATTGATTTGATTGATTTTATCGATTGCCTTTTGAGTCTCGGCTTGGCTTAATTCAGTTTTTTTAGAAAACAAAAACTCATCAAGCACTATATCGGTAATATCAATGCTGGGTTCATCATCTAAAACAAAATTGATATCTGCTAAGCTAAGTTGCTTAAAAGCCGCGATGGTTGCTTTAGTGTCATTTTGACTAAACGCAGCATTGGTTAATGTTATGGCACTTTTACCGGCTAAATGAGTAATCTGACTGTCTTGTAAGTTGATGGCAAGATCAGTGAAGTTATGTTGAAACTTTTGCAGAGTGAGGCTTTGTTCAGGCAAGCCAACCAATACCTCTTGTAGGTTTACATTGGCCTTATGCACACTTAAATTAATGCCTTGCTCTGCTAGAGTTACTTTTTGCTGGCTACTTAATGATAGAGAGCCTTTAAGTTGAGTAAATTGCTCAACATAGCGAGCTAATTTTTCGATAGGATAGTTTTCAATGCTGACATCACTATTTATGTCGCCTCTACCAGAGTCTAGTTGGGCGTTGGCCGACAGTGCTAATTGAGTTTCATCTATTAATGCATTTAACGATAAATTACCTTGTTGCTTGCTTTGAGTTGCTTTGATATCACTCAATGCAAGTTGTTCAATAGTTATATGATGGGTCTTATTCTTTTGTTTGCGAGTGTCCCTTTCTATTTCAATATGAAATTGCTCTAATACCAATTCAGGCAGTATTAATTGGTATGCAAATTCGCTATTTGGTGCGTTAACATTTTCTTCTGCAACTAACTCTGTCGCTTGCTCAGTGACCTCATCAGCGTCTTGCTCAGATGCAACCACCTCGATACCTGCAACGACTAAGTGGCCGTCATGCTGAGTTACCTTTAAAGATCCTTGCTTAAGCGAAAATTCACTCAAGACAATTTTATCGAAAGCCAACTGCCAAAGCGCGACTTGCACTTTTAGTTTATCTAAAGCAAAGACAGTGTGCGATTTATTTTCCTTTGTGCTAGATAAATTAATGTCGCTTAGTGTTAAACGCATTAAAAATGGGTTAAAACGAATACTGGCATCATCAGATAACTTTAATTGTTTTTCAGCTAAAATAGGGGTGATATAGTGCTTAGCTAAAGGTGAGGAAACCAACCAAATGAGTAGAAATAAACCTAAATATAAAGCTAACAATATTTTAAAAAATTTATGTGAAAAAAAAGACAGCAAGCTTGTCATTAGTAAGGCTCTTCCTTGTTAATAGTCTGTATTTGGATTTTGGCTAAGTGTACGATAAAGCGAAAAAAAAAGGGAATAAAATTTACACCATTTAGCAAAACACTTATAATGTAAATTAAAGGTTAATTTTATATTAACAATTATTTGTCAGAACAAAGGGTATCATTTTCATGGAAATCAATATAGAAAAAATCGAGCACTATATACAAATGCTTGGCGAGATGGGTTTGCAGTTTGGTATACAAGTTTTACTTGCTGTTGTTGTTTACTTAGTTGGTAATTTTATTATCAAGAAAGTGCTTAATTTGGTTGAATTAGGCCTATCTAAGAAAAAGATTGAAGTAACCTTACACCGCTTTCTATTAAGTATATTAAATACCTTACTAAAAGCGATTCAAATCATAATTCTTGCTTCTATGATTGGTATTCAAACGGCATCTCTTATTGCTGTTCTTGGTGCTGCAGGTTTAGCAATAGGTTTAGCGCTACAAGGTAGTTTGGCTAATTTTGCTGGTGGCGTATTAATCTTATTATTCCGTCCATTTAAAAATGGAGATGCGATTAAAGCGCAAGGTCATGTTGGTAGTGTTGAAGAGATTCAAATATTTAATACCATATTAAAAACCTTTGATAACCAACGTATCATCATTCCTAATGCTTTGTTATCTAATGGCTGTGTAACCAATATAAATGTTAACGGTACACGTCGTGTTGATATGACGTTTGGTATTGGCTATGACGATGATATTATCAAAGCAAAAGCGTTATTACGTTCTATGCTTGAAGCTGATGAACGTGTTCTTAAAGATCAACCTCTTGATATTTGGGTAGGTGAGCATGGTGATAGTTCTGTGAACTTATTTGTTCGTCCATGGACAACCGCAGCAGATTACTGGGGTGTTTATTTCGATATGATGGAAAATGTGAAAATTGAATTTGATAAGGCTGGTATTAGCATTCCTTATCCACAACGCGATGTGCACCTTCATCAAGCACCGAGTGCTTAGTTTGTTGTTCAATCAAATTTACGATAAGGTTTAACCTTATTAAAAAATGAATGTCCTAAAACCTATTTCATTAAGTTGAAATAGGTTTTTTGTTTTAGGACGGGAAACTCCATCAAAAAATCAATTGCCGAGTTAAAAAATGAATCGACCGATATCTTATATTTCGATAGCAGCAAGTACCTTATTAGTTGCAGCTTGTAATGGAGACGTTACCCAGCCAATTACAAACGTGCCCACAAAAATTACGGCTTCATCAACACCACAAGAACAACTGAATGGCTTAGCTAAGAATTTACAAGTGAAATACCAATTCCTAAGCAATGTTGAAACTGATTGTCCGGATTTTAACGGAAAGGTGGTTAAGCATTGTTATAGCGCTGAGGTTTACTTAAGTTTGCCCAAGGGCAGTACCTCATATTTCACTAAGCAACAGGCTTGGCAATTAAATTATTCACAAGTATATCCAAGCTATAGTAGTCGTAGTGAAACGCTGAACTTATTGCACTTTAACGGTGATATTCACCAAATAACACCAAAAGAAAATTTTCCTGGTTTTAAAGCGGAGCAAGTGCATAAGGTTAAGTTATGGGTGAAAAGCACTCTGATAACAGAATCACAGCTGATGCCAAACTACTGGCTGGCGAGTAAAGGGTTGACGCCTGCTGTAGTTGACAGTACTCGTAGTGAAATTGATAGAGAAACAAGGTTAGAAATTCAACCTTGGGTTGTTCCTTTTACGGATCATGCCAAGCAGATAAAGTCAGCACCTGATGATATTAACCAATATGCATCTACTCAATGGCTATATGAGAATGAGCCTAAATTAGCTTTGGATAATAGCCAGTTAGCATTTGCTATTATCCCAACACCTAAGTCAATCATTATTACTGATAAACAAGCACGCTTAGATTTAGCGGCAGGACTAGAGGTTAAATTAAGTGGCGGAATTGAATATTCAGCACTAACTGCGGGATTCGAGCGTTTAGCTCTGCTAGGTATAAAAGAAAGTGCATCTGGTGTTGTTCTTAGTATTGAACTCAATGATGATAAATATGCTGATTGGCGTTTAGGTCATTATCAATTGGAAATTAATGACAGCGCTATCATTATTAAAGCGCAAGATAGCTCTGGAGCATTTTATGCTTTACAGAGCTTAGCAAGCTTAGTCACCTTAGGCTCAACGAAGGTACCTCTGTTAAGTATTGAGGATCAACCTCATTATGATTATCGCGGTCAGCATGTTGATGTGGCGCGCAACTTTCATTCTAAAGAGTTTATCTTTGCTCTCATTAAACAAATGTCGGCTTACAAATTGAATAAATTACATCTGCACCTAGCCGAAGATGAAGGTTGGCGCTTAGAGCTGCCTAGCTTGCCTGAGCTGACTCAGATTGGTAGTAAACGTTGCTTGGATTTATCTGATAAACACTGTTTACAGCCACAACTTGGTAGTGCTGGAGCCAATGGTCGAGATGGTTATTACAGCGTTAGTGATTATCAAGAAATATTACTCATGGCGAGTAAACATCATATCCAAGTGATACCATCGTTAGATATGCCAGGACATTCAAGAGCAGCTATTAAGGCGATGGAAGCCCGTTATCACTACTATATGAGTAAGGAGAATGAGGTTGAAGCCAAGCGTTATTTGTTAACAGACTTTGATGATAAAACGCAATACAGTTCAATTCAAAATTATAACGATAACACCTTAAATATTTGCATGGAGTCGACGTATACCTTTGTTGACCGCGTATTAGAAGATTTAAAATTTCTTCATCAACAAGCCGAACATCCACTAGCGCTTTATCATATAGGTGCAGATGAAACTGCTGGCGCTTGGCTTGAGTCACCTGTTTGTAAATCGTTAATAGCTAATAAAAGCAATAACTTTGGTGATGCTAAACACTTAGGAGCTCACTTTATTGAACGAGTATCACACATGGTAGTGAGTAAGGGGATTGCTGTAGGTGGTTGGAATGATGGTTTAAAAGAGACGGACGTCAGTAAAATGCCTACTGATGTTTACTCCTATATTTGGGATGCCCTTCCTTGGGGAGCACATAAACAAGTGAGTGAACAAGCTCATCGTAATTGGAATATTGTTTTAGCGACACCGGATGTGCTTTATTTTGATTTTCCTTATCAAGTTGACCCAAAAGAGCGTGGATATCACTGGGCTTCTAGAAGAGTCACCACCCGAACGCTTTTTAACTTTATGCCTGATAATTTGCCTGTTCATGCTGAGTTTCGCCTTGATACCTTAGGTAAAAACTATGTTGCCAATGATGAAACGCAACGAGATAAATCAGGAATAGTCACACATCAGCCTTTACCTGCTAACTTTGCCATTAAAGGCATTCAGGGACAGCTTTGGAGCGAAACCGTACGCAGTGATTCACAAGCAGAATATATGATTTACCCAAGGTTATTGGCGCTGGCTGAGCGTGCTTGGCATCAAGCTAACTGGCAAGTACCTTATGAAATTAAAGGAAAAAGCTACAGTAGAGACAGTAATGTTTTTACTAAGGAATTACGTCAAAAGCGAGATGAACAGTGGCTTGCCTTTTCACAAGCTATGGGTGAAAAAGAGCTGGCCAAGCTAGATCTTGCTGGTGTCTTTTATCGCCTTCCTACGGTAGGTGCAAAAATTGAATCAGGGATATTATCTACTAATATTGCAATCAAAGGTTTAGCTATTGAGTATCGAGTACAAGGCGGTCAGTGGCAGGTTTATAGAGAGCCGGTACAAGTTAAAGGGCAAGTAGAAGTTCGATCCCGTACCTTAGATAATCAGCGTGTAGGTCGCACCATGGTGGTTGCTCTATATTGATAAGAGATTGATATTAAAGAGCTGCTCTGCGTATTCTAAGGGCAGCCTCTTTAAATTTGCATGACTGTATGTTAATGAGTCTTAGTGGCTAGCGCTTGTTTTATTTCTTGTTGGTATTCTTTCATTTTCTTACCATTAAAACCGCTGTGGGCGCTAATCAGTTTACCTTGGCGGTCAAATAAATAACTGCTTGGCATACCCTTTAATTGGAATTCTTTAGCTAATGCCCCTTTAGCATCATAAATAATAGCAAAGTTTGCTGGAGTTTCTTGTAAGAACTTCTCAGCAAGTTCAGCTTGTGCATCAAGGTTAATACTCAATACTACCAAACCTTGTTCTTGGTGTTGCTTCTGCATGGTATTCATCCATGGAAAGGACTTACGGCAAGGCACACACCACGAGGCCCAAAAATCGACATAGACTATCTTGCCTTTATTGTTTTCCATAGCTTGTGAAAATTCATACATGGCATCATTGGCGTTTGCTATATTACCGTTAAGCATTAATGAAATGCTTAAAAACAACATACTGGCAAATGCTTTAATGGAATTTTTCATACTTAATCCTATATTCTTTATACATAAGTTAACTATACTTACTTTTAGCTGTGATGCACAATATCCTAACAGGAAATAAACTTCATTTTATCCTTCAATATCAGAGCCTAATTATATGAAAATAGCGTTAAAATTATTAATAATTGTCTTAGTTTGCTACTCATTACCGAGTAAAGCTTGGTGGCTAGTATCATCAAGTTCAGCTGTTGAAGCGAGTGCAGCTAATGAGAATAAAAGTGATAAAGCACATAATGAATGGCTTAAAAAGCGCTTTAGTAAACAGCACCAACAATTAATTCCTGTTGTTGCTGTAGCGGATGTATTTTATAGCTGTAATCAAGCGAGAAAAACAGACAAGGTTGATTACGAACTTAGCTTTTTAATTAATCAGATGGACAAAAACACCTTAGCAGAAAAGTTAGGTGAGTGTTTAGGTGATGACACTATGCAATCCGATGTGGCACTGAATTATGGCCTTTTGGCTTGCTTTGAGCAGCAACTTGCTCATTTACCTAAAACTGATCGAGAGCAAAAGATGCAATTAGTTAAACAAGCTATTTACTCTCTTTCCAATGAAGAGCGTAAAAAAAGCTTTACTCAATGTGTGACAGAGCAAAGTATTCATTATCTAAAATAACCCTCGCTCGTAAAAACTAGTAATTACATAAATTGTAACAAATACTTAGGCTGATTTACTTTTGCTGCTTTCTTATTACGAGCAATATCACTTATAGTAGCGTTAACTCAAGATTAAATTGTTAAATAGCAAACCGAAAAGGTTAAAAAAAAATGACTCAAGAAACACCTAAGATTTTAGTGGTAGATGATGATATGCGTTTACGCTCTCTGTTAGAGCGCTATTTAGTTGAACAAGGTTTTACCGTACGTAGTGCCGCAAATTCAGAGCAAATGGATCGTCTACTTGAGCGCGAAAATTTTCATTTGTTAGTGCTTGATTTAATGTTACCTGGTGAAGATGGTTTATCTATTTGCCGTCGTTTACGCCAAAACTCAAACAATATTCCTATTGTTATGTTAACGGCTAAAGGTGACGAAGTTGATCGCATTATTGGTTTAGAGCTTGGTGCCGATGACTATATGCCTAAGCCTTTTAACCCAAGAGAATTGCTTGCCCGTATTAAAGCAGTTTTACGTCGTAAAACTCAAGAGGCACCTGGCGCCCCAGCGTTAGAGGAAAATATTATTAGCTTTGGTGGCTATCACTTAAATTTGGCTACCCGAGAAATGCAAAAAGATGATATTAGCATGCCGCTGACCAGTGGTGAGTTTGCCGTACTTAAAGCACTAGTCACTCATCCTAGAGAGCCTTTGTCACGAGATAAACTAATGAACCTTGCCCGTGGTAGAGACTACTCTGCATTAGAGCGTAGTATTGATGTGCAAGTATCACGACTACGTCGTATGCTTGAAGATGATCCCGCTAAGCCAAGATATTTGCAAACTGTTTGGGGCTTAGGTTATGTTTTTGTTCCTGATGGAGCGCCTGCTTAGTTTGTTGCTTGCTATTCTTTTCACATTAAAGTGTTTTGTATGAAAATATTGCCTCGTAGCGCATTTGGACAAACGGTTTTATTGATAGGTTTTTTACTTTTTGTCAATCAAATCGTTACATACCTATCTTTTGCTATCTATGTTATTGCTCCTCACGAGCAGCAAATCAATCAGTTGTTGGCTAAACAAGTGCGGGTAGTTTTTATCGATATCGATGATGCCAAACTAAGCCCTAAAATGGCTAAAGCTTTTCATAATGAAACCGGTATAGGTGTTTATCGTGAAGAGGATGCTTTGAAGTTTGGTTTAGCTACTGCGAGATTTTATCTCTATAGATCTGAGCAGATGTCTTTGTTATTGGGGGGCCCTACGGAAGTGAGGGTTTCTGATGGTAATGAGTACCTCTTTTGGATACGCGCCCCACAAGCACCCCATCTTTGGGTCAAAATACCATTAAATGGCATGGAGAGGGGAAGTTTTAACCCACTTATCTTCTTTATGGTTGTTATTGGTTTATTAAGTGTTATTGGTGGTTGGGTCTTTGTACGCCAGCTGAACAGGCCGTTAAAGTCATTACAAATAGCTGCGGAAGATGTAGGTCGTGGAGACTTTCCTGAGCCGCTTGTTGAACGTGGCACATCAGAAATCATGGCAGTTACACAAGCCTTTAATCATATGTCTAAAGGTATTAAACAGCTTGAAGAGGATCGTAACTTATTAATGGCGGGTATTTCTCATGATTTACGTACCCCATTAACACGCATTCGACTTGCCAGTGAAATGATGCAAGAACAAGATGCTTTTCTTAAAGAAGGTATTGAAATTGATATTGATGATATGAATAATATTATTGATCAGTTTATTGACTACATTCGCCATGATTCAAAAGATAAAGCTGAATTCGGTGATTTAAATGTTTTAGTTGAAGAAGTTCTCAATGTTGAGACGCCAAGTGAGCGAATGATAACGTTTCACCCTGGCGAATGCCCAAAAATTCCATTGCGTCATGTTGCCGTAAGACGTGCCCTTGCCAATTTAGTGCAGAATGCAATTCGATATACCACAGATGAAATCGAGGTCTTTACTGGCCAGGATAAAGCTAAAGGTTACGCTTACTTTATTGTTAGTGATAAAGGCGCGGGTATTCCGGAAGCAGATATTGAGCGCTTATTTCAACCCTTCACCCAAGGCGATACTGCCCGCGGTACTGAAGGTAGTGGCTTAGGCTTGGCTATCATCAAAAGGATAGTCGATACCCATGGTGGTAGTGTTGTTTTATCAAATAAAGCGGAAGGTGGCTTGCAAGCTAAAGTGTGTTTACCACTTAAATTTTAGGCATAGGTTTAAGTACTGACTTAATGATAGGTTGAACTCATAGATTAAAGCTCTGTTATTAAATTATAGACATAAAAAAAGCCACAAGTACTTGCTTACTTGTGGCTTTATATTATTTCTTTATCAGGTTAGCTAACCGCTTTTAACTCGTCTTTTTCAAGTTGAGGACCAGCAGAAACTAATGCTTTACCATTGTCAGTGTCGGTGAACTTTTCAAAGTTATTAACAAAGCGTTTTGCTAAGTCTACTGCTTTGTCATTCCAAACATTAACATCTTCATAAGTATTGCGAGGGTCAAGGATATCACCTTCAACACCAGCTAAAACTTTAGGAACTTCTAAGTTAAATAACGGTACGATTTCTGTATCTGCATCATCAATTGAACCATCTAAGATAGCGTCAATGATAGCACGGGTAGCTTTAATAGAAATACGTTTTCCAGTACCATTCCAACCTGTGTTTACTAGGTAAGCTTCAGCGCCTGCAGCTTCCATACGCTTATGTAAAACTTCAGCGTATTGTGTAGGGTGTAAGCTTAAGAAAGCAGCACCAAAACAGCTAGAGAAAGTAGGTGTTGGCTCAGTAATACCACGTTCAGTACCTGCTAATTTAGCAGTAAAGCCTGAAAGGAAGTAATATTCAGTTTGCTCAGGCGTTAATTTAGCTACTGGTGGTAAAACACCAAATGCATCTGCTGTTAAGAAAATTACTTTCTTAGCATGGCCAGCACGTGAAACCGGTTTTACGATATTGTCGATGTGGTGAATTGGGTAAGAAACACGAGTGTTTTCAGTTTTTGAGTTATCGTCAAAATCAATTTTACCACCAGCACCAACAGTTACGTTTTCTAATAATGCATCACGACGAATTGCGTTGTAGATATCAGGTTCGTTTTCTTTGCTTAGGTTGATAGTTTTCGCGTAACAACCACCTTCAAAGTTAAATACACCATTGTCATCCCAACCATGTTCATCATCACCGATAAGTTGACGTTTAGGATCTGTTGATAAGGTTGTTTTACCAGTACCTGATAAACCGAAGAAAATAGCGGTATCGCCATCTTTACCAACGTTTGCACTACAGTGCATAGAAGCAATACCTTGAAGCGGAAGGTAGTAGTTCATCATTGAGAACATACCTTTTTTCATTTCGCCGCCGTACCAAGTACCGCCAATCAATTGAATTTTTTCAGTTAAGTTGAAAGCAACAAAGTTTTCAGAGTTAAGACCTTGCTCTTCCCATTTATCATTAACTGTTTTTGCGCCGTTCATTACAACGAAGTCTGGTTCGTAGTTTTCTAGTTCAGCATCAGAAGGACGAATGAACATGTTCTTAACAAAATGAGCTTGCCAAGCAACTTGTGTAATGAAACGTACTTTTAAACGTGTTGCTTCATCAGCACCACAATAAGTATCAACAACAAATAAGCGTTGACCAGAAAGTTGCGTGGTTACTAAGCCTTTTAAATGGTCCCAAGTTTCAGGAGTCATGGCTTTGTTATCATTTTTACCTTGATCAGACCACCATACTGTATCGCGAGTCACTTCATCACGAACAATATACTTATCTTTAGGAGAACGACCGGTAAATATACCCGTATCTACATTAACTGCACCTAGCTCAGTCACTACGCCTCTATCAAAGCCTTCGAGGCTAGCTTTAGTTTCTTCACTAAAAAGTAACTCATATGATGGGTTATAAACAACTTCGTTAACATCGTTGATGCCGTATTGTGACAAATCAATTGAGTTTTTCGGGGCGGTCATAGCAAGTTCACTCCTAAGTATGACAAATTTCTATTTAAGTAATATAAGTGATGAATTACGTGCTGAAAGTTTTCAGGCTGTCTTC
>PJEL010001016.1_pt1 | contig 30293 bp, 33 predicted proteins | sample 1853271 | NCBI WGS metagenome assembly PJEL01 (sample SAMN08108733, study PRJNA415343) | Invertebrate metagenome, whole genome shotgun sequencing project. | host: Globobulimina | place: Sweden: Gullmar Fjord | collected 2015-08 | reverse complement strand
CTTAGGACCGTCAGAGTTACGGCCGCCGTTTACTGGACCTTCGATTTCAAGCGTGAACCTGTCCTGTTCGGTATCCAGCACCGGGCAGGTGTCAGACCCTATACGTCGTGTTACCACTTGGCAGAGTCCTGTGTTTTTAGTAAACAGTCGCTACCCCCTATACTGTGCCACCATGCATATGCATGGTCCTCCATATTCCAAAGGTACGGAGGCAATTTGCCGAGTTCCTTCAATATACGTATCTCATCGCCTGGGTGCACTTACACCAATTCACCTGTGTTGGTTTGGGGTACGGTTATATGCATGGCACCATGCTATTTCCTGGACATAGTACATAGAAATATCTAGTTCCATACAAGATATTGCTGTATACCCACGTCGTCACATGGTGCATACTACCCATCAGCCCACGGTGTTCACCGGGTGCCTTAGGGGCCGATTCACTCTACACCGTATACCGTACTGTAGAAACCCTTGAATTTTCGGCGATCCTGGTTTTCACAGGATATGTCGTTACTCATGTCAGCATTCTCACTTCTGAGATCTCCAAAAGTATTCACATACTTTCTTCATACAATACACAGAACGTTCTGCTACCCCTATAGTATTTTGTATGTACCAGAGTACACATATACTATAAGCCGCCGCTTCGGTACATATCTTGAGCTCCGTGACATTGTTGGCGCTTTCATGCATCGACCAGTGAGCTATTACGCTATCATCATAAGGTGGCTGCTTCCAAGCCTACTTCCTGGTTGTCAAAGCGTGAAAACTTCCTTTCCCACTCAGATATGGTTTGGGAACCTTAGCGTTCGGTCTGGGCTGTTTCCCTCTCGACACAGGACCTTTGCACCCTGTGTCTGTCTCCACTATATATGGTATGGGTATTTGGAGTTTTCCTGGAGACAGTCAAGCTTTGGGCCACCTGTCACCAAAAAGTGCTCTACCCCCCATACATTCTATAATGGGCTCTACCTCAATAGATTTCGCAGAAAACCAGCTATTTCCAGGTTCGATTGGCTTTTCACCCCTCGTCACATGTCATCTCCGTCTATTGCCACAGACGTGAGTGAGGTCCTCTGATCTAGGATAGTAGATCTTCCACCGGCACATAACGAGATCACCTGGTTTCGGGTCAGATACAGCGTACATATCTATGTTGTATGGCAACTCGCGTTGACTAGGCCTCCACCTGGTGGCTTAAGCGTGCACGCTATATCTACTCGCTGACCCATTATGCAAAAGGTACGCCGTGACCCACTCATGGAGTGGGCTCCGACTGCTTGTAGGCATACCGTTTCAGGATCTATTTCACTCCCCTCTCGGGGTACTATTTCACCTTTCCCTCACGGTACTCTATACTATCGATCATATTGCAGTATTTAGGCTTAGAGGGTGGTCCCCCTATATTCCCACAAACTTAGGTGTTCGTGGTACTCATATACTATAGACAGGAGGTATATGCATACACAACGGGACTCTCACCCTCTGTGGTATAGGATTCCACCTATTCAGTGTATGCTATACACACCATGGTATCTATAGGGCCTATTTCGCGTTCGCTCACCACTACTAACGAAATCTCGGTTGATGTCTTTTCCTCCAGCTACTTAGATGTTTCAGTTGGCTGGGTATGTAAATCAATGGAGTTTTCTCCAGGGAAATCCATGGGTCTCAGCATCATGACAGCTCGCCATGGCGTTTCGTTGTCGAGTACGTCCCATGCAATATGTCAAGGCATCCGCGATATGCCCTCTCATATGTGTCGTGGTAGCGAAAGAGGGACTTGAACCCCCAACCTGTGGATTATGACTCCAATGTTCTACCAATTGAACTATTCCGCCATATGTATAGGGACTTTACCTACGTCTCCCGCGGGATGCAGTACATATAGTATAGAGTGGGGTCACATATCGAAGTCGGATGGGTTCGGGTGTAGCACACTCTATCTCAGAAAATCCCTATACAAAACATAGATCTACCTATGTGTATATACTATACATACCATAGATGTATAGCCTATCTGTTGACTTAAAATACAAACAGAATTAAAAAGGCCATCATAAGCGCAAACAGAGCAATCGCTTCTGTAAGAGCAAAGCCTAAAATAGCATATCCAAATAATTGCTTTGTCAGAGATGGATTACGTGCCACTGAGTTAATCAGTGAACCAAACACAATTCCAATACCTGCACCAGCTCCTGCAAGGGCAATAGTTGCACATCCTGCACCAATAAGTTTTGCACCGTCTACCATATACTCTATACTATGTCTTTGAGTCCAAATCAGGGCATCGACCATACCCATGTATGGTCTTGTATCCCCTACGGGGTTTGAACCCGTGTTCCTGCCTTGAAAAGGCAGTGTCCTAACCACTAGACGAAGGGGACTTTTATGGAGAGACTGGCTTAGAGATATGATGTGCATCTCATATAGAGCGACATAGCATCTCTCATATGTGTGTCAAAAAAAACATCAGTGTTTGATCTATGACATCTGCAACATATTATACAACAATTGTGGCACAGGATGTAATGTATAAAGGATATACACATACACCCCATACAACACCCTATCCACAAGGTATTTACGTGCATACAACACCAGGAACCCATGTGGACCATGTTGTTGCAAGTGGTGCTCTTGTGACATGTATTACTGGTCAATGTCCCCAATGGACACGAGCTCGTACAGCCATGGCTGGATTTCGACTTCGTCAAGATCAAGTTTTAGGATGTCGTGTTACATTACGTCATACTATGATGTGGAATTTTCTTCATAAAGTGGTGCATATGGCTTGGACTCGACATCGAGAGTATCAAGGTCTTGATAGAACATCCATGAACCATGTAGGTCATTGGAGTATTGGGTGTCGTGATGTATTTATGTACCCAGAAGTGGAATATTTATGGGAATATATTCCTGGTGTCCAAGGCCTTGATATGAGTTTTGTATGTTCTCCCACCTCTCCAGCATTAGCAGCATGTATGTGGAGTGGACTTACTATTCCTGTAAAAATGTAATATATCCATGGCACGTACAACATCAACATATCAACTACACGTACCACAACACGTAACATTTCAAAGTCAAGATGGTGGTTGGACTTTTCATGGACCTTTGGGATCTATCAACGTTGATATTGCTCATATGGATCCACACGGATGTATTGCATGGAAGTATACACATAACACACTGACAATTAGTGGAATAACACCAGCACTGGTTGGTTTATGGCGTGGACGTCTTGCAAGTATTATGCATGGTATTACCCGTGGACATAGTGTTATGCTCTATCTTCGAGGTATTGGATATCGAGCTTACGTTGTGGATACGTGTCTCTATCTTAAAGTGGGAACAAGTCATGATATTATGTATCGTCTTCCCAGTGGTATTCGTGTATACACTCCAGATCCTACATGTATTGTTCTTTTTGGCGTGGATCGTGGACAACTCACACAAATTGCAGCATCCTTAACCCATCTTCGACCTCCTTCAGCCTATCAATCAAAAGGTATTTATTATGCTCACGGCGTACACTACCGTCGTAAAACAGGCAAACGAAAATAAGTGATCTGTATGGCATATCTTTTTCAACGATATGTATCCCCATCTGTTTTGGTAACACAAGCTCTTCAAGATATTCCTGGTATTGGAATGTATCAAGCACATCAAATCTGTGATGAAATGGGATTTTCAACACAAATGCGGGTATGTGAAATTTCACAACATGATTGGGAACACATGCAACAACTTGTATCTACCTACTATCACACTGGTCAAGATACATATCGACGTCGAGTACAAGCTATTCGTCGCCTTATTGCTATGGGAACCTATCGTGGATTTCGTCACGTCGCCCATCTTCCAGTTCGTGGACAACGAACACATACTAATGCACGAAGTCGACGACGTAGTCCACGTGTTACAACAACATCACATACCTAATCTTGTGTTTATCATGCTGTATAGTATGTGTATACTATACAATAGTACACATGTAAAAAGATAGATGATATTTATGTATCAATCAGATAAATTTGCACGTCCAGCTCGCGCACCTGGTATTATAACAATTCAATCAACAAGTAATAATACCATGGTCACGCTTGCAGATACTACGGGTCGTACACTTGCGTGGACAAGTGCAGGGACGTTAGGATTTCGTCATAGTAGAAAATCCACCACATACGGTGCTCAAGCAGTTGGTGAGTATATGGCAACATGTGCCCTTGGTATGGGTATTCGTCGTGTCTATGTTCGTGTCAAGGGTCTTGGATATGGAAAAGATAGTTGTGTTCGTGCTCTTGCACAATCGGGTATGGAAATTCTTCGTATTCAAGATACAACACCAATTGCTCATAATGGATGTCGGGTTTCACGACGTCGACGAACATAAAGCAAAACACGTTGATCCTATATAGTGATAGATATAACGTATTTATTAAAAATATAGGCAATATAATAGTTCAGGGTGGCAGGATTTGAACCTACGACCTCCTGTTCCCAAAACAGGCGCGCTACCAAACTGCGCTACACCCTGTTTGTGTACTATACACCATGCACAATACAATGATATACGTGGTGTTGAGATGTATCAAAGCGGGTAATGGGAATCGAACCCATATCAGCTGCTTGGAAGGCAGACAATTTACCATTAATCCATACCCGCATCCTATAGTCTATATCTTGGATATGGTATAGGAATATGGGCGAATAACGGGATTTGAACCCGTGTTTTCAGAGTCACAGTCTGACACTTTAACCGACTAAGTTATATTCACCCACCATATACAACTACCAACTGGCCTTATACACACCTGGAAGACGCCCTTGGGCAGCAAGACGTCGAAATACAAGTCGAGAAATACGATATCGACGCAACACACCACGGCTACGACCAGACACACTACATCGACGATGAGTACGTGTCAGTGATGTACTTCGTGGCAATTCGTGAAGAGCTTGCATAACATTATTTCGTTGCTCCGGGACAAGGTGTTGATCATGATAGAGCGCCACAAGAGCACGTCGACGAGCTTCATACTCCTGATACAAGCAACGGCGAGCAAGATCACGATTTATCGAAGCAAAACGGGTACGAGACATACAACGCACTATATTTTTAAGTATATACCACAAATGTACCACATAGAGTGTATACACGTATAGAAGCGGAAAAAGGGATTTGAACCCTCGACCTCGGCCTTGGCAAGGCAGCGCTCTACCACTGAGCTATTTCCGCGAACACATACCAAGTAAGAGCACAAGAGTTGTATAGAGAAGTGATAGATTTCCCATAGAAACAGGAATTGGATAGTGAATTTGTGTACATGGTGTATCTGATTCCACAAAACCAATCACAGGAATATGCATTCGTGCTGCTTCATTCACAATATAGGGTGTATCACCTGGATTCATGAGAATAAGAATATCTGGTCGAGGTGATGGTACTCCCTGTGGTGAAATAAGACCTTGAAAATGACGACGAACACGACGATATCGAGGAAAGTCAAGAAGATCTTGGGAGACACGTTTGGAACAACGATGTTCAAACATACCATAGGATAACACAGAACGAGAAACACTGGACCAATTTGTAAGTGTACCAGGTGTCCAGGCATGACTACTATAACTCACCATGTCACAATGCATATGGGAGATTTTTTCCAACATAAAGGAACACTGAGGTGATGTATTCACCACCCATACATGACCACCTTGTTGAATAATATCATATACCACACGAGCTGCACGTAGAACACCACGACGATATTGGGGTGATGTTGATACAACCATGCCATCTCGTTCTCCATACACAAAGGATGTTGTCGTGGGATGCCACCCACGCTGTTGAGCAATACCTTGTCGAGAGTGTTGCCATACACTACTTGGTAACCATGTCCAATGTGTCATAGAGAGATGTTTTTAGAAATACAGTATACAACAACGTACAGGAGATATTCTATCCGAGACATTGTGTGGATGTCAAGATATCTACTAAAAAAATAGTATAGAGCGGAGGTAGGACTCGAACCTACAATCTTCAGATTATGAGCCTGACGAGACAACCATTTTCTCTTCTCCGCCATCCTGTGGGTATGGGGGGACTTGAACCCACGACCATCAGGTTAAAAGCCCGGTGCTCTACCAACTGAGCTACATACCCATAGTGGGTAGACACCACCATGGAGTGTGTGTTTACGACCAATCAAGTGCTCCTTTACGCCATTCATAGACAAATCCCACCGTAAGTACGCCAAGAAAAATCATCATGGATGTAAAACCAACACCACCAATTTCTCCAAGTACAACTGTCCATGGAAATAGAAATGTAACTTCAAGGTCAAAAATAATAAATAAAATGGCCACAAGATAAAATTGAACATCAAATTGACCACGTGAATCATCAAATGGATCAAATCCACACTCATATGCGGAAATTTTTTCCGCATCAGGTCGTTGTGTACTAAAAATATACGACACACCTGCTAATACACTTGCCAATGCTGTGGCAATGGCAAAATAGATAAAAATACCTAGAAATTCTTGCATATATCGTGTCTATTTTATCGAGGACAACGGGGCTCGAACCCGCGACCTTTGGCGTGACAGGCCAATACTCTGACCAACTAAGCTATGTCCTCACATGTATTCTCCTAGAAGAAAATACATACACCACATAGAAACATACTATCAATAGACGATATTGTTAGAAAAAATATCTAGATGGTATGTATGTGGATAGTACAACAAAAAAACACATCACATGGTTATTCGTGTGCCATAGATGGTTTTTTTGTTGTATAGGTAAGTAGTGCATGTTCTACACGACCAAGAAGTGGAATACATACTAAAAAGTAAATAAAAAAATACACACTTCCCAATTGTCCCAGGGTAATATAGGGATCTTCCACAGGTTGTTGTCCTAACCAACTCAGCATAACAACATCAGCAACTAAAAGCCAGTAGAGACGTTTATAGAGTGGACGAAAATTACTACTACGAATAGGTGATGTATTGATAAATGGTAACACAAGCAGTGAAATAAATACCAGAGCAATAGCCGCGACACCACCTAATTTATTGGGAATACTACGTAAAATAGCATATACCCATAAAAAATACCATTCTGGTACAATATGAGCAGGTGTTGACATGGGATTCGCTGGAATATAATTATCCGGATGTCCTAATGTGTTTGGATAGAAATAGACAAATGCAGAAAATACCATGGCAAAAAACACCCATGCCACAAGATCCTTGACATAGAAATAGGGGTATAAACTTAGTTTATCCACAGCACTATTGGTACCGAGTGGGTTATTTGATCCATATTGATGTAGTGCTGCAAGATGTACTACACTAGCTCCAGCAATAATAAATGGTAATAAATAGTGAAGACTAAAAAATCGATTGAGTGTGGCATTATCAATGGAAAAACCACCCCATAACCACGTCACAATACTATCACCAACCACTGGAATGGCACTTGCTAAACTGGTAATCACTGTGGCTCCCCAAAAACTCATTTGTCCCCATGGCAGCACATATCCAATAAAGGCAGTAATAATCATAAGTAATAAAATAACAACACCAATACACCAGAGTAATTCACGTGGTTGCGCATAACTTCCATAGTAGAGACCACGAAACATATGTAAATACACAACAATAAAAAACATACTGGCACCATTAGCATGCATATAGCGTAAAAACCATCCACCTTCAACATCACGCATAATGTGTTCGACACTTGCAAAGGCAAGATCTACATGAGGTGTATAGTGCATGGCAAGAAAGATACCTGTGGCAATTTGTACCACAAGACAAATACCAGCAATACTTCCAAAACTCCAAAAATAGTTTAAATTGCTTGGAGATGGATAGTCTGATACATGATCATTGACAATGGATAAAAGCGGTTGTTTCATCATAGATACGCGCTTCATAGAGAGATTGATATGTTTTCTCAAGGGTCTCCCCAGGCTGGATTTGAACCAGCGACCATATGGTTAACAGCCACATGCTCTGCCACTGAGCTACTGGAGATATACCCTGCACTACACGTATATGTCTAGGTGCTTGAACATATACGTTGACACAGCGGGATACACCATATGGTTTTGTGAATGTCTATAGATATCACAAAACCCAGGATAGAGGGGTGAGAATGTCCTGTGTTTCTCTATATGATAGACATGAATAGAGAGACGTATTTCAGCCATTTGTCATGGTTGTTTCTAGAGTGTATGATATACATCATACACTAGAGTACACCAAAAAACATCGTATAGTTTATATGATTTCAACACCACTTGAACAATTTTCCATTGTCAGTCTATTTCCACTTCACGTGGGACATTACTATCTTAATTTTACCAATAGTAGTCTCTATATGTTATTGGCAACTGCCCTTGTATCCACACTGTTGTATTCGGTAACACGTCAAGGAGGCTTTGTTGTACCAGGTCGTTGGCAAAGTCTTGTGGAAATGATGTATGAATTTGTTGTGGGTCTTGTTTCTGAGCAAATTGGTACAGTGGGACGTCGATATTTTCCACTGATTTTTACAACCTTTCTCTTTTTACTCAGTACTAATTTAATTGGTATGATTCCATATAGTTTTACAGCAACAAGTCATATGGTTGTTACTTTTGGTTTATCTCTGAGTTTATTTGTGGGTGTGACATTGATTGGTTTTCAAACTCATGGACTCCACTTTTTAAGTTTTCTTTTACCAAAAGGAGCACCTCTAGCTCTAGCACCACTTCTTGTGGTATTAGAATTGGTGAGTTATAGTTTTCGTGCTGTAAGTCTTGGTGTTCGACTGTTTGCCAATATGATGGCTGGACATACACTGGTAAAAATTCTCAGTGGATTTGCATGGACCATGTTAAGTGTTGGGGGTATTCTAGCTGTTGCCAGTGTTGTTCCCTTTGGCGTGGTGTTAGCCCTGACAGGTTTAGAAATTGGTGTGGCATGTCTTCAAGCCTATGTGTTTACCATTCTTCTATGTATTTATCTCAATGATGCTATTAATCTTCACTAGATCTCCAGGATATAGTGTATGGGGTGTAGCCAAGTGGTAAGGCATCGGAATTTGGATCCGACAGGCAAAGGTTCGAATCCTTTCACCCCAGTGTCATGTGGTGTCTAGATAGCTCAGCGGTAGAGCAAAGGACTGAAAATCCTTGGGTCAGAGGTTCAAATCCTCTTCTAGACAAATACTCTCGACAACGCATCTTCTATAGATATCCTATCTATAAATACTCTATGTTTTTTATGGTGGTAAGGTGTCTGTGTGTGTATCACGTGACATGATATGGATGAGTGTCTGAGTGGTTTAAGGTATCGGTCTTGAAAACCGACATACGGCATTCCGTATCAGGGGTTCGAATCCCTTCTCATCCGAGGTATAGCATGTTGTACAAACACAATACACCACAATGATATGTATATGTGTTGATAGCTTTTTTGTATATCAGGGTGTAGGGCACGTAGCTCAATTGGCAGAGCAGCTCGCTTACAACGAGAAGGTTAGTGGTTCGAGTCCACTCGAGCTCAATAGACTATGTGCGGGTGTGGTGGAATTGGTAGACACACCAGGTTTAGGTTCTGGGGGCATTTATGCCTTGCGGGTTCAAGTCCTGCCATCCGTACATATATCATAATATCATAGGTTTGATACAACAATCAAGTTGGATACCTATAGGAAGAATGACTGAGTGGTTTAAGGTACTGGTTTGCTAAATCAGCGTATACACATGTATACCATGGGTTCAAATCCCATTTCTTCCGAGAGTGTATCTTGGGAGCGTAGTTTAGTTGGTAGAACGCATGCTTTGCACGCATGAGGTCATCGGTTCAAATCCGGTCGTTTCCATACAACGTTGTATGTTATAAAAACTCTCTATTTATATGCACCCATTTGCAGAAACCTTACGTCAAGAGATTCCTCAATGGCTTCAAGAAACCCAATGGCGCCGTGGAGAACTCACACTGTCCGTGGCTCCAGAACATGTGATTCCATGTCTTTCATATCTCCGTGACCATAGTCAAACTCAATATAAATGTCTTGTGGATGTCACAGCTGTGGATTATCCTCATCATACACGTCGATTTCGTGTGGTGTATCATCTTTTAAGTGTGGAATATGCATCTCGTATTCGTGTATGTACTGATATTTATGAACACCAACCACTGGCATCCGTGACTGGGCTCTATAAAAGTGCAGGTTGGTGGGAACGTGAAGTGTGGGATATGTTTGGTGTTTTTTTTCAAGGTCATCCAGACCTTCGCCGTATTCTTACAGATTATGGATTTCAAGGTCATCCACTTCGTAAAGACTTTCCATTAACTGGCTTTCATGAACATCGATATTGTGATAGTGAAAAGCGTGTTATCACAGAACCTGTAGAATTAACCCAAGAATTTCGATATTTTGAATATGGAAGTCCATGGGAAACCCTTGCACCAAACAAGCAAGGTGATATTGTTTATATATTTAATAAAAACGCCGCTGTAGTTGGAAGCCAATCAAAACTCAGCAACACACCTGCGACAAAAACAACCCATGCAAGGGAAAGTGGAAGAAAAACTTTCCATCCAAGTCCCATAAGTTGATCATATCGATATCGGGGATAACACGCTCGTACCCAAATATATAGAAATAAAATACCAGCAACTTTGAGAGCAAACCAAAAACTTGGTGGTACCCAATAAAATAAGGCAATATCCAAGGGTGGAAGCCAACCTCCGAGAAAAAAAATAACACAGAGACTACTCATCACCATCATATTGGCATATTCTCCTAAGAAAAAAAGAGCAAATCCCATACTGGAATATTCCACATTATATCCTGCCACTAATTCAGCTTCAGCTTCTGGAAGATCAAAGGGTGCACGATTTGTTTCTGCAAGACATGAAATAAAGAATAAAATTAATAGTGGATAGAGAGGTACAACATACCATACATACTGTTGAGCTTGTACAATAGTTGACAGGTTTAATGTTCCAGCACATAAAAGAACTGTAATTAAAATTAAACCAATAGATACTTCATAACTCACCATTTGTGCAGCAGATCGAAGACTTCCTAAAAATGCATATTTTGAGTTACTTGACCATCCAGCAATAATAATTCCATAAACACCAAGACTTGAAATCGCAAATAAATAGAGTACACCAACATCAAGATCTGCTACCACAGCTCCTGGACTAAAGGGAATAGCAGCCCAGGCTACTTGACTTAGAAGAAATGTTAAAATAGGAGCTCCCACAAAGAGTACGGTGTTGGCATTACTTGGTAATACGGGTTCTTTGACCATAAGTTTGACACCATCAGCAATGGGTTGTAACACGCCAAAAAAACCAACCACATTGGGCCCTTTACGACGTTGCATGGCTCCTAAAACTTTACGTTCTGCAAGCACTAAAAAAGCAACACCCAGGAGCAAGGGTACGGTAATACCCAAAATTTTAAGCACACTTGTTACAAGAAAACCACTCATACACTTGGGACACGTCTTTTACATACAATAGACTTTATGACGAAAAGCGAGTTGCAAATTCATCAAAAAACGCCTTTAATTTTGCTTCAGTCTCAGGTGAAAGAACTTTTTCACGACGAATTGTGTCCACAAGACCACTATCCACTTGAGCACATACAGCAGTTTCATAGGCAGCAATATCTGATACAGCAATGCGATCTAGATATCCACGAGTTGCGGCAAAAAGAATAACCACTTGTACCGCAAAATCAATTGGTTGATATTGATCTTGTTTTAACACTTCTGTTAAACGTTCACCACGATTTAAGAGATATTGTGTTGATGCATCAAGATCTGAACCAAATTGAGCAAAGGCTGCCACTTCACGATATTGTGCCAATTCTAATTTCATAGTTCCAGCCACTTGTTTCATGGCTTTTACTTGAGCTGCAGAACCCACACGACTCACAGAAAGACCCACATTAATGGCTGGGCGAATACCTTTATAGAATAATTCTGTTTCCAGGAAAATTTGACCATCCGTAATAGAAATCACATTGGTTGGAATATATGCTGATACATCACCCGCTTGTGTTTCAATCACTGGTAGGGCTGTTAAACTTCCACCACCCATATCAGATGACATTTTAGCAGCACGTTCTAAAAGACGTGAGTGAAGATAAAACACATCTCCTGGAAAAGCCTCACGACCTGGTGGACGACGAAGTAATAGAGACATTTGACGATATGCAACACTTTGTTTACTTAAATCATCGTACACAATCAGTGCATGCATGCCATTATCGCGAAAATATTCTCCCATAGCACATCCTGAATAGGGCGCTAAAAATTGTAGTGGTGCAGGATCACTTGCTGTAGCTGCTACAACAATGGTATAGTCCATGGCACCTGCCTGTGTAAGTGTGTTTACGATTTGTGCAACAGTTGAACGTTTTTGTCCTACCGCAACATACACACAATAGAGTTTTTTACTTTCATCTTGTGTTTGATTCACGTCCCGTTGGTTTAAAAAGGCATCTACCGCAATGGCAGTTTTTCCTGTTTGACGATCACCAATAATTAATTCACGTTGACCACGACCAATTGGTACAAGACTATCCACCGCCTTTAAACCTGTTTGCATAGGTTCACTCACACTTTGACGAGCAATAATACCTGGTGCCTTCATTTCTGCACGACGACGTGTGACGTTTTCTAGAGGACCACGACCATCAATAGGATTTCCAAGACCATCTACCACACGTCCAAGTGTTCCAGGACCTACTGGCACATCCACAATAGCACCTGTACGTGTTACAACATCGCCTTCACGAATTGCCACATCAGATCCAAACAGCACAACACCCACGTTGTCGCTTTCTAAATTTAGGGCCATACCGCGAACACCATTTGCAAACTCCACCATTTCACCTGCCTGAATATTATTCAGACCAGAAACGCGAGCAATACCATCTCCTACACTTAGGACACGACCCACTTCATCACGGGCTACATGACTGTAGGAATCACTGATTTTTTGTTCAAGTAATACTGAAATTTCACTTAGAGATACTGCCATAGGTGATATTTATTTTTTTTTGTTATCCATATCATGCCTCGCCTCCGGGAGGTCAGGAGAAAAGGGAGTCGAACCCTTAACCTCTGGTTTTGGAGACCATTATTCTACCATTAAAACTATTCTCCTTGACATATCCTAGCATACATGGATATGATATGGCAATGTGATATCACAAATCATACATATGGTGTGATACATACTGTTAAACATGGGTGTTGGGAGCCTACTATCGGAGTTGAACCGATAACCTTCAGTTTACAAAACTGATACTCTGCCAATTGAGTTAAGTAGGCCACGTGCCTGGAAAGATTTGAACTCTCAACCCTCAGATCCGTAGTCTGATACTCTATCCAATTGAGCCACAGGCACACCCACTATTGTATATATAATATGGTGTTTATCCCCGAATAAGATTAATATATTCCACTTGAATTGTACCACGAATACGATAATACACCACTAATAGAGCAAGACCAATGGCACTTTCAGCGGCAGCCACTGTAAGAACAAAGAGTGCAAACATTTGACCAACAACATCGTCTAAATAGACGGAAAAAACTAAAAAGTTCATATTCACCGCCAATAACATGAGTTCAATGCTTATTAACATCACGAGAATATTCTTGCGATTCATAAAAATACCCCATAAACCCAATAAAAATAGGGCCAGAGCCACAGCAATATAGTTTACAATGTCCATAGAAAATGTGTTGAGATATTTTTATGAGACTTTACGAATTGTACGAGCAAAATCTCGCGTATTTTGAAAATACACTTGCTGGCGTCGAGCACCACGGCGACGCTGTTGTGTTAACACAATAGCTCCCACCATGGCCACTAATAAAATAAGACTTGCCACTAAAAAATACATCCCATAATAGGTATAGAGAAGTCGACCCATGGTATGCATATTGCTGACTTGTGCGAGTGTATATGTCCAGTTAGTCCAGTATACCATTGTATCCATATTTGGCGTATAGAGAAGTGGCACAAGATCGACATCCACAATCACAAGACCCTCAAGAATAAATAAAAGACCAAGCACACCACCCACTGGTAAATAGCGCAGTCGACGTTCTTGAAGTTCGGCCACATTAATATCCAACATCATGACAACAAACAAAAAGAGCACCGCAATAGCACCCACATACACCACAAGAAATGTCATAGCAAAAAAATCCAAACCCAACAGCAATAATAGAGCTGCACCATGAAAAAAAACTAAAATTAAAAAAAGTACACTATATACAGGATTACGAGACTGAATCACCATAACACCACTGGCTAACATTAAACTCGCAAAAATATAAAAAAGCGTATTCATGTTGTAGATGTTTTAGATACACATTGGCGAATACACACGCCTAGTAACGTGAATTCATAAAAAAGCCAGAAAATCAAGGAAACACATACCTGAAACCAGGGATGTGGTGGACATACAGCACTTGCACACAGTACACTACATACATACCATGTACGACGATATCGCTGTAGCCATACACCGTGTACAGAGTAGTATCCATACACTGGTACCATGGATAAAAACACGCATCCTAAAGGTACCCACAAACTCCACATCACAAGAGACTGTATGCGAGGCATGGTATCAACACCAAAACCCCACATATCCTGAACACCCATGGGCATACCAAGAAATACACCATAGACTTCTGGCCATACACAATATACACCCCAAATATATACACTAAGTATATATACACACACGCCAATGTGTGTGGTATGTTCATATAGATATCGTCCTGGAGCCATATAGCATGTGTATACATAGTAGATATATCCGAGACTCCACATACAACCAAGATATACACTGATATAGACACCCATGCGTATATCTTCTCCAACATCAAAAACATACAACCTATGTGTTACCGGGGCAATATATATATGTATATAGGTATAGCGGTATATCCAAGCCGTGCTACACGACAGTGCCAAGGCCATACACACGTAGTACATACGATAATACAGTTCCTGTATATAGAGTACAAGAGAAGACATAATAGTATAGAGTGTCGGTCTAATAGATATAGAGAGCATACACGAGAGACACACACAATACATTTGTATCTCAAGGTCTACTCTATATGAGAGACATGCACATGTCTCTATAGACGATTCTCCTAGAGAAAATCCTATAGATGAAAATCCTATAGATGAATATACTATGGACATTTTTCTGTATAGAAAATAATAGAGAAAACAACATGTCTATACACGCTATATACATCACATGAAAAAACAAATGTCTTGAGAATGCCCCACATTACTCGTCTTTTACACTATATGGCACACTGTGTTCATAAAACACACCAGGGTAATAAATGGCCACATACGATAACATGGACCCCAGATGCTGTGGAATTTTTTGCGAGTATGGATACGTGGCATGGTCAATTCACACGACGTGGTGGTGATACGCGGGGAAGTCTCTATAGTCGTATGTATATGAATATGCGTATGTTATCTACTATGTATGGAGGTCTTGGATATGGAGAGTTACAGCATATGGCACAACGAGCACATCAATGTCACGGTGTTTGGAATATGAATTTGATTAAACTTCTAGAACGTCGTCTTGATATTTGTGTATGGCGTGCTCTTTGGGCCACATCCCCAACACATGCACGTGATATGTTACGTCGTGGACACATTACCGTAAATGGTCACGTATGCACTCAGAGTAGTTATAGTGTACAACCGGGTGATGTTATTGCTGTATGTTTACAACGTCGATCATACTATCAACATCAACTTGTTACAACATGGTCTACAACAACCTATTCTCAGACATCACATGTACCAACAACACCCCAGCAACACACATCATCAAAACTACTTCCAGTGGATATTATGACACACTGTATTGCACATGGTACATGTACCCCTATGCAACATGTATCTCATGGATGTCTTGCACGTCTTGATGTACACCATGGTGCATTAAGCCATACACATGTTGATCAAGATATCCAGGCATTAACCTATGGATGCTTGACATCTATGCTGTATGATAGTCAGATGGCTCATGTTGTATGGACACATGCACAGACTATGGAAGATACATATCATGAAGATAAACTTAGTGCGTATGCAATGCCTCATATTGAAGTGGATTATAGTACCATGTCTATGGTGTATCTTTATGCACCTCAACGCGTTGTTTGGACAGCTATGATTGATATGGATGTTCTATATCACTATTTGGTTGTATAAATAAACATCCTATACAAAAACATTGTTTGTAGTATGCCTACACGAATGCAACTTATGAAACACGCAACCCGTCGTCGAAGTCCACATCGTCGTCGTCGTGCTCCAGCGCTTGGTGCTGCGCCTCAAAAACGAGGTGTATGTTTTCGTGTCTATACACGTACACCAAAAAAACCAAATAGTGCTTTACGAAAAGTTGCAAAAATTCGTTTAAGTTCTGGTGTTGAAGTAATTGCCTATATTCCTGGAGAAGGTCATACACTTCAAGAGCACTCAGTGGTTGCTATTCGTGGTGGACGTGTAAAAGATTTACCCGGTGTGAAATATCGAGTGTGTCGAGGTGTCTTGGATCTTGGTGGTGTACAAGAACGACGCACAGCACGATCAAAATATGGAACACCACGACCTCGTGACTAACGTCATATACTTGTGATATATGTAAAACATCCTTGTTTTTATATCTAGACACGTATGTATACACATACAATGTCAACGTTTATTTTATTATTTTTTTGACAACAATATATATGTGTTTATGAACTCTGTAGATATGTCTACCTATATGGAAATTCGACGTATGTGTATGGCACTTTTAACACGTAGTGGTCATACGTGTCGTGCTCAACACGTATGGAATCAAGCTATAACACATATTGCACAGCAAAATGCTGATGTACAACAGGTAGTGTGTCAAGCTATGGATACATGCGCCCCGGTGGTGAGTTATCGTCGTGTTCGTGTGGCAGGAACATCACTTCAAGTACCAAAATTACTCACACCACACCAAGCTCATGCTCAAGGTATGCGATGGATTATTGAAGCTGCTCGTCGTCGTCATGGATACGTATATGGTACGTGTCTTGGTGAAGAGTTTTTGGATGCTGCTCGTGGTCAAGGTTGGGCCATGCAACAGCGTATGGATATGCATCGTATTGCCGAAGCAAATCGTGCATATACTCGATATCAATGGTGGACATTATAATATTTTGGTATGTTTATGTTTTGGACACATCTATTATGGTCGGGTAACATAATGGTAATGTGTGGGATTGCAAATCCTACAATGGCAGTTCAAGTCTGCCCTCGACCTACTTTTTCTGTGTCTCATGGTGATATTTTATAAAGAACAACAGGATATATCTATGAATCTCTATTACACCAACTGTATTTCCATGGTATTTGATGTGGACCTTCCACTTCTTATTCCATTTCTCTATTGTAGTGTTGCCACACTGGGTATTCTTGTGTATGGTGTGTATTATTCAACAAACACACATCGACACGCGCCAGTATTGATGTCAAACGCAACATATATGGCTTTATGGATTTTGGCATTAACAAATGTGTTACTCTATAATGCACCAGATGTTTCTGCCACAGTGTTATATCATACCCAGAGTTTGGATAGTGTATCCACAACACTTCATATGGCAATTGTGTGTACAACCATGGTATCTCTCTGGTGTGGTGTAGGATATTGCATTCGATCTCGTCTCAATAGTTATGAATATGTTGTGTTAATTTTATTGGCCACACAAGGTATGATGTTGCTGGTGTCAAGTCAAGATTTCCTGTCCCTCTATCTGGCTATTGAATTACAAAGTTTATGTTTTTATGTACTCGCAGCATATGCACGACATTCAGAATTTGCTGTGGAAGCCGGTTTAAAATACTTTGTGTTGGGGGCGCTATCCAGTGGTTTATTACTTCTTGGAGCAAGCCTTATGTATGGTGCAACAGGAACCACAAACTTTATGGATATGGCCCAGTTATATGCTGGGGGTACACATACAGCACTGATTACAACTCAAGGTATGCCCACATGTGAACTGGGACTTTTATTAGTTCTTACTGGACTGCTCTTTAAACTTGCTGCAGCACCCTTTCATATGTGGTCTCCTGATGTCTATGAAGGTGCTCCCACAAGCGTGACAGCCTATTTTATGATGGTGCCAAAAATTGCTTTTATGGGTGCTCTGGTTCGTGTACTCTATGGGGCATGTTATGACTTTATGGATACATGGCAAACCGTACTTGTGGTTGCCAGCGCTATGTCCATGATGGTTGGTGCCTTTGCGGCTCTCGTACAAACACGACTAAAACGACTTCTTGCACTAAGTAGTGTTGGTCACGTAGGCTTTATGTTAGCTGCTTTAAGTACTGGTACTCCTGAAGGTGTTCAAGCAATGTTTCTCTATTTATTTGTATATACGTGTATGAATATCACCATGTTTACCTATATTTTAGGGGATGCTCAAGGTGGTCAAAGTCCACGCCTTGTCACAGACCTTACAGGTATTGGTGTATCACAACCACTACTCGCGTTAACCCTATGTGTGGGATGGTTTAGCATGGCTGGTATTCCACCACTGGCGGGATTCTATAGCAAAGCCATGGTATTTTACAGTGCTGTTGCAGGCCATATGAATAGTTTGGCTGTATTAGGTGTGTTAACAAGTGTTGTGAGTTGTTTTTATTATATTCGTGTTATTAAAGTGATGTATTTTGAAACGTCATCTACATGGCCCGAAGCACCACGTATGAATTATGTGTCCGCCTGCATTCAAGCATGTAGTATTATTGTTCTTGTATGTCTTATGATGTATCCAAGCCCTATTGAAAGTGTGGCACAACGTCTTGCCCTATGTGTATGTGCGTAAACATACACTATATAGTATATGTATGTATCCATGAAAAAAAACACGAGCATTGTTATGTATCATGTGCGTCTTAAAATAACTGGGTATACATGGACACATGTAGCTCAAGCTGCGGTATGGTGCCTATGTGTTGCTACTATGTGTCACGCACACCATATGCATACGGGACCTGGCCCACAACGTCGATATCTATGTACGGTGTTACGATCTCCTCATGTGAATAAGAAATCTCGTGAACAATTTATGGAACGCACACATACACGTTTTTTTTCTGCAACCTATACACCATCCATGGCCTATATCTTTATGGCTCTTGTGGAACGTGCTCATATTCCAGGAATTGAAATAACCTGTACACTTACCCGTCCAGGGACCATGGGTTTATATTGTTTATATTTAAAATAAAACCATAAGTATGGTGACTCATGGTGTTTTTGTTGCTTTCTTATCGATCAACTTCTCCAAACACAATATCTTGTGTTCCAATCATGGTAACCACATCAGCAAGCATATGTCCACGTGACATAAAGTCAATACCTTGGAGATGGGCAAATCCTGGTGCACGAATTTTGCATCGATAGGGACGATGAGTTCCATTGCTTACAAGATAGACTCCAAACTCTCCTTTAGGTGCTTCTACTGGTACATATGTTTGACCAGCTGGTACAACAATACCTTCTGTATAATATTTAAAGTGATGAATTAGAGCTTCCATAGACTGTTTCATATCACCACGACTTGGTGGTGTGATCTTGCGATCATCGATACGAATAGGTCCTGTGGGCATATTGTGTAAACATTGGGCAATAATACGAAGACTCTCACGCATTTCTTCAATACGAATAAGATATCGATCATAACAATCGCCACGAGTTCCAACAGGTACCGAAAAATCCATGTCTTTATAGACATCATACGGTTCTGTTTTACGAATATCCCAGGCAACACCACTACCACGTAACATCACACCAGAAAAACCCCAATCAAGGGCTTGATCTCGTGTAACACGACCAACATCCACAAGACGTTGTTTCCAAATTCGATTTCCAGTTAACATTTCCTCCATTTCGTCAATACGAGATGCGAATTGACGAGCAAAGGTGTGAATATCTTGACTTAATCCCATGGGAAGATCTTGTGCAACACCACCTGGACGAATATAGGCTGCGTGCATACGAGCACCACTAACACGTTCGTAAAACTCCATGAGTTTTTCGCGCTCTTCAAAGGCCCATAAAAAGGGAGTTAACGCACCAACATCCATGGCATGACATGTCAGTGCTAAGAGATGGTTTAAAAGACGAGTAAGTTCACTATAAAGCACACGAATATATTGTGCTCGGTGTGGTACGGATACGCCCAATAAACGCTCCACCGCCAGAGAATAGGCGTGTTCTTGACACATCATAGACACATAGTCAAGACGATCAAAATAGGGCAGAGCTTGGAGATAATTTTTATATTCCACAAGTTTCTCCGTACCTCGGTGCAGGAGTCCAATGTGCGGATCTGCACGCTCCACCACTTCACCTTGCATTTCCAAAACCAAACGAAGCACACCATGGGCTGCTGGATGTTGTGGACCAAAATTCAAGGTAAAGTGTTTTACACGCTGGGGTGTAAGCGCTTGTTCAATAGCCATATCACACACGTTGTTTTATTACTATTAGGCACCACCCCAATAATACATACACACAAATAAAAATAACCATACCACATCCACCATATGCCAGTACCACGCCGCAGATTCAAAACCCACATGATGGCCTGGACTATAGTGACCGCGAGCAAGACGATAGAGACACACAGTTAAAAAAAGTGTTCCAATCATAACATGAAATCCATGAAATCCAGTAGCAAGATAAAAGGTTGAACCATAAATACCATCACTAATGGTAAAGGGTGCTTCCATATACTCGTATGCTTGAAATCCTGTAAAAATAGCCGCTAATACCACAGTGGCCACAAGAGCATACACACCTTCACGTTGATTACCAGCTAAAATAGCGTGATGTGCCCATGTCACACTGGCACCACTTGTTAAAAGTAACATAGTATTTAATAGAGGAATATCCCATGGATTTACCGCTTCAATACCTTTGGGTGGCCAAACACACCCAATATCCACTGTTGGTGATAAACTTGAGTGGAAAAATGCCCAAAAAAATGCTACAAAAAACATAATTTCAGACACAATAAAGAGTAACATTCCATATCTCAGTCCTGTTTGTACTTCTTGGGTATGATGTCCCTGAAAACTTGCTTCACGAATAACATCACGCCACCATACAATCATAGCATACAGTACCATGCTAAAACCAAGACTTAATACAAGACCTCCATGTTCATAACTGTGCATATACATAACACCACCACATGTCATAACCAATGCTGCAAAACTTGCAAAAATTGGCCACGGACTAGGATCAACAAGATGAAATGGATGTTTTGATGACATATATTGTCTACTTTTTTTAGTGTATATAGTCTATTCATATCCGTTATATACATAGACTATACATAACAAAAGAAAACCAGCGTTTAGATTTCCTCTAAACGTTCAGCAATCCAATCAACATAGTTTTCCAGGGGCACTGCCTCCACAACAATAGGCATAAAGCCGTGGTTGACACCACAAAGTTCACTACATTGACCATAAAATACACCTTCACGACGAATATATACAGGAACTTGGTTGAGACGACCTGGTACAGCATCACATTTTACACCAAGGCTTGGTACTGCCCAGCTGTGAAGCACATCTGCAGCAGTAATCACCACACGAACATGCGTATGTACTGGTACAACCATACGATTGTCCACTTCTAAAAGTCGAAGTTGTCCCAGTTCCAATTCATCATCAGGAATCATATAACTATCAAATTGAATGCTTTGGTCGTCACCTTCTGCATAGTCACTATATTCATAGGTCCAATACCACTGATGACCAATAGCCTTTACAGTAACTGCAGGATCCACAACTTCATCTAGACTATATAGGAGTGCAAAACTTGGTACAGCAATCATAACAAGAATTAAACTTGGTGTTACTGTCCATAGCACTTCAATAAGTGTTCCATGAATAATTTTTTGTGGAAGAGGATTACGTGACGCACGAAAATGATAGAGTGTACGTGTTAACATCCATGTCACAAACACAGCCACAAAGACAATAATAAACATAAGGTCATGGTGTAAATCCATAATACCTTGAGCAATAGGTGTGGCAGGATCTTGAAAACCCATTTGCCATGGTTCAGGTGCATCCATATGGGCATACACCGGCATACAGAGACCCAGTACAAACATTTTTAGAGCCATACAGAATTGAGATATTTTTTGATGATATACATAATATAATAATAAACAGTATAGATAAGTGTGTATATCATGAATAGCATCAACAATATTTGAGCAAGAAGGGACTTGAACCCCCGACATCACGCTTATCAAGCGTGTACTCTAACCAACTGAGTTACTTGCTCCACATATATGTAGTATAGAGGTCTATGAGATACATACAGCAGTGTGGAGCTGTCTCTATATAACATACAGATCTCTGTGTATTTTATATAGATGTGCATGTCGATGTGTGCATTCTATGTGTGCTGGGAGAGTGGCTGAGTGGCTAAAGGCGACGGACTGTAACTCCGTTGACATAGGTCTACGTAGGTTCGAATCCTGCCTCTCCCAGATACGCTCCATATATATATATGGACTGATAAAATCGAGATATTCATGCCACAACTTGATCATGTGACCTACCTTTCACAATATTTTTGGCTGTGTGTGTTTTATGGTGGTTTATACTATGGTGCCACAAAATATTGGTTACCCCGTGTAAGTCGTATTATGGCCTATCGTCAAGCACGTATTCACCATATGCAACATCATGCCGGTGATTCCAATAACGAAGTACAACATGTGGAACATAGTGTGTATGGTGTGCTTAGTCAAGCCCACCATGAAGCTCGTAGTGCCATGCACACGGCTCAAACTCAAGCACAAACATGGACCCATGCCACACGTCGTGATATTATGACACAACACTATGGCAATGCTGATGCTGCGTATATGCGACATATGGCACAACAGGTGGTAAGTCAGGAATGTGCCCAGTATCATGCCCTTACACAGGCACCTATATCTTTACGTGTAGCCTATATGCTACGCACTCTTAGTGAAGCTCGTGGATAACATTGAAAAACTCAATAGACATGATTCGCACTCGTGATGTACGCTGGTATGCAGCAGCATTTTTGCTATGGTGTGTCTGTAGCAGTAAACATATTTTAATTTATAACGAAGAAACTCTTGTGGCCCTGAGTTTTTTTCTTTTTGTCTATCTTGTGTATACCTATGCTGGTGATAGTATTGGTGCAAGTATGGATAGTCGTGGTCATGATATTGCTCATGAATTGGAGCAGTCTCTTGTAGCTCGTGAACAGGCACTGCACTCTCTGGTGCATGTGCATACATCAACCACACATGTGGGTGCCTCTATGGCAGCATTGGGAAACACAGTATATCACAATGTCTCCCGTTTTGCTCAAACATGTACGGATATGGTACGCCAGGAGGTGAGTCGTGGTATTCATCAACGATGTGCCTATATTCATACGATGTCAGCTGGACAAACATCTCGCATGGTACATCAAGTTGCCATGGGAATTCCAGCTCTTGTAATGTTAGAACATGGTATGCACAACAGCCATGTATCTAGTGATGTAATTTCTAAAGCACTTCAAGCACTGTCAGACTAAATGTCTACTCATGTGTTTGCTCACTTGGTGGAATTGGCTATACACGACAGACTTAAAATCTGTTCCCATAGGGGATACCGGTTCAAGTCCGGTAGTGAGCACGTAAATGTGTCCAGCACTCTTAGCTCAGATGGCTAGAGCGCCAACCTTCTAAGTTGAGGGTCGCAGGTTCAAATCCTGCAGAGTGCATAGTAGACAATACGTGTAGAGGTGTATAAAAACCATAGTAATAATAATGTATCTGCTGATTATCACCCTGCCACTAATGGCAAGTTTGACTGCAGGATTTGGTGGTCGATATTTGGGACATCGTGGAGCTGCATTGATTACCACAGGAAGTGTGGTAATCACGGCATGTCTTTCTATAGTGGCTCTATATGAAGTGGGATTTCAGGCAAGTCCATGTAGTGTGGCCCTGAGTCCGTGGTTTGTGTCTGATTTATTTCAGGCTCAATGGGGTTTTTATTTTGATACACTAACATGTGTGATGTTGGTGGTGATTACTGGTGTAAGTAGTTTAGTCCATGTCTATTCTACAGGATATATGAGTGCTGATCCTCATATTCCGCGATTTATGAGTTATTTATCCATTTTCACCTTTTTCATGATTATGTTAGTTACAGCTGATAATTTTGTACAGCTTTTTTTTGGTTGGGAAGGTGTTGGTCTTGCTAGTTATCTCTTAATTAATTTTTGGTTTACACGTGTTGCTGCCAATAAAGCCAGCATTAAAGCTATGGTTATGAATCGTGTTGGTGATGTTGGTCTTGCACTGGGTACATTTGCTGTATATATGCAGTATCAAAGTGTGGATTTTGCCACTGTGTTTGCATGTGCACCACACTGTCATCAACATACTTTTATGATGTGGGGTTTTTCATTGAATTACAATGACTTGGCCTGTATTCTTTTATTTATTGGTGCTATGGGAAAATCAGCGCAAATGGGACTTCATACATGGCTGCCTGATGCTATGGAAGGTCCAACACCTGTTTCTGCCCTTATTCATGCTGCTACTATGGTAACAGCTGGTGTGTTTTTATTGGCTCGTTTAAGTCCACTCTATGAATCATCTCCAACAGCACTTGCATGTGTTACAGTGATTGGTGCTATGACATGTCTTTTTGCCGCGACAACGGGGGCATTTCAACATGATATGAAGCGTGTGATTGCCTATTCCACAGCAAGTCAGTTGGGATATATGATGGTAGCTTGTGGTATGTCTCAATATGCTCTTGGTATCTATCACTTAGCAAATCATGCCTTTTTCAAGGCACTTCTCTTTTTAAGTGCTGGAAGTGTGATTCATGCATTGGGGGATGAACAGGATATGCGACGTATGGGAGGTCTTGTACGACTGTTACCTCTATCGTATGCTATGACATTAATTGGTACATTAGCGCTTGTAGGATGGCCTTATTTAACAGGTTTTTATAGTAAAGATGTTATTTTAGAAATTTCTGGTGGACAATATACATCTATGGGAAATTTTGCATGGTGTATTACTACATTGGTTGTATTTTTAACAAGTTACTATAGTTTTCGACTCTTGTTTTTAGTCTTTCTTGTACCACCACGTACTAGTCGTGTTGCTATGAAACATGTTCATGAAGCACCATTAACCATGGCGTTACCTCTATATGTGTTAGCTGTAGGTAGTATTTTTGTGGGCTATCTCTCTCGAGATATGTTTATTGGTCTTGGAACTGATTTTTGGGGAAATGCTCTCTATACATCTCCATATCACGACTCTATGGTGGAATCAGAATATCTTGATCAGTGGATTCGTCTTGTTCCTGTATGTGGTACATTGGCTGGTCTTGGTGTGGCCTATGTGACATGTATGGTATCTCCAGCGTGGGTATCATCTCTCTATACACATCCATGGTATCGTGCATGTATGCGTTTTTGTAATCGTCGTTGGTTTGTGGATGTGGTCTATAACGCCTATATGGGTCGTCCAGCAATGGAATGGGGATATCGTACGAGTTTTCGTGCACTCGATCGTGGTCTTCTTGAAATGGTAGGCCCACAAGGCCTTTCTCAGTGTAGTCTTGCACTGGCTGAACGTTTTCGTCAACTTCAATCTGGCTATATGTATCACTATGCCCTTGTGATGTTGTTTGGTGTTACTGTATGTGTTGCACTGGCAAGTGTGTCAACGATTTCTGTAGATGCTCGTCTTGTAGGTGTTCTTCTGGTGTCTGGACTGGTGTCACCGGTGCTCTAAAAATAGATATATATCATGTCCCCTCTTGCCCTTGTGCTGTGTATGCCTGTTGTTGGTGCCATGGTGTTACCTATGCTTCCACGTGGTATGTCCAACACCTATAAAATGTGGACCCTATGGACCATGGTATTGACATTTGTCACATCGTTGGTTCTTTGGGTTGAATTTAATGCATCAACACCGTTGTATCAGTATGTGTTTGACGTGTCCTTTGGTGTATCTAGTAGTATGCTGGATACAACACACTTTCGATTTGGTCTAGATGGTATTTCACTTTTTTTTGTGATCTTAACCACGTTTTTAATGCCTATTTGTTTACTTGCTAGTTGGCATAGTGTACAACATCGTGTTCGTGAATACTGTATGGCATTTCTACTTATGGAAAGTATGGTTATGGCTGTATTTTCTGCTCTGGATCTCTTGTTGTTTTATGTTTTTTTCGAAAGTGTGCTCTTGCCCATGTTTTTGGTTATTGGGGTGTGGGGTGCACGTGAACGTAAAATCCGTGCTGCATATCAATTCTTTCTCTATACACTTCTTGGGTCTGTATTAATGCTTTTAGGTGTATTACTTATGGCATTTCAATGTGGAAGTACAGATATTGATATGCTCTATACAACCACATGGAGTGAATCACGAGAACTTCTTTTATGGGTAGCTATGTTTGCAAGTTTTGCGGTTAAGGTGCCCATGGTTCCAGTTCATATTTGGCTTCCTGAAGCCCATGTTGAAGCGCCTACTGCTGGAAGTTTAGTATTAGCAGGTGTGCTTTTAAAATTAGGAACGTATGGTTTTTTACGTTTTTCTATTCCCATGTTTCCCTATGCCACACTGTATTTTACACCACTTATGCTAACCATGAGTGTGATTGCCATTGTGTATACAAGTTTAACAACACTTCGACAAGTTGATTTAAAAAAAATCATTGCCTATTCCAGTGTTGCTCATATGAATTTTGTAACACTTGGTCTTTTTAGTTTAAATACTCAAGGTATTGAGGGTGCTATTGTGTTAATGTTAAGTCATGGTGTTGTATCACCTGCGCTCTTTTTATGTGTTGGTGTACTGTATGATCGATATAAAACTCGTGTATTACGATATTATGCGGGTATGGCTCGTACTATGCCGATGTTTGCAGTGTTATTGGTGTTTTTTACCATGGCCAACATTAGTCTTCCAGGAACAAGTAGTTTTGTTGGAGAATTTCTGGTATTTGCTGGTATTTTTCAAACATCAACCTGGGCTGCATCTCTGGCGGCAAGTGGTATGATTCTTGGTGCTGGGTATGGTTTATGGTTATGTAACCGTGTTTTATACGGTGTTCCAAAACCACACTTTATGAACACAACAGCTGATATTAATCGACGTGAATTTTGGTGTTTTGTACCACTCGTTCTTGTAGTCCTATGGATGGGAATCTATCCTGAGTCATATCTCTCTGTTATGCATAGTAGTGTAGCTCATCTTATTTATCATGGTCTCTAAAATGATGTATCATACCATGGTATGTAGTATATAGACAACATATATATATATATATATATATGGTGTTGATTCTATGTGATGATGGTGGTGTGTCTTTCTATATAGAGCAATTTGAGAAGCACTTCTATTTACAATACGGTATCTTTTTATCTATCATAAAGCATTCTTTTATTTATAATAAGATATACCTTTATCTACGATAAGATATACCTGTATGTATGATAGTGTATCTTTATATATTAAAGGTGTTTCTGCAAAAATACATGATCCTATGCTAACTCGCTGGTTATTTTCCACAAACCATAAAGATATTGGTGTATTATATCTATGGTTTGGTGGTTTTGCTGGTGTTCTTGGTACTGTGTTTTCCATTTTAATTCGTATGGAGTTAGCACAGCCTGGAACACAGGTTTTAGAGGGTAATTATCAGGTATATAACGTGTTAATTACTGCCCATGCCTTTTTAATGATTTTCTTTATGGTAATGCCAGTACTTCTAGGTGGTTTTGGAAATTTCTTTCTTCCCATTCTTATTGGTGCTCCAGATATGGCATTTCCACGTCTAAATAATATTAGTTTTTGGCTATTACCACCAAGTTTACTTCTACTTTTAAGCAGTGCTCTTGTGGAAGTTGGTCCTGGTACTGGATGGACTGTATATCCTCCTCTGTCAAGTATTGCAAGTCACTCGGGAGGTGCAGTGGATTTAGCTATTTTTAGTCTCCACCTTTCAGGGGCTTCAAGTATTCTTGGTGCTATTAATTTTATTACCACAGTGATTAATATGCGTGCACCAGGTATGAGTATGCATCGTCTTCCACTATTTGTGTGGTCGGTGTTTATTACAGCATTTTTACTGTTATTATCTCTACCGGTGTTTGCTGGAGCCATTACTATGCTGTTAACGGATCGAAATTTTAATACAACATTTTTTGATCCAGCTGGTGGTGGGGATCCTGTACTCTATCAACACCTCTTTTGGTTTTTTGGACATCCTGAAGTCTACATTTTAATTCTTCCTGGATTTGGTATTATTAGTCATGTGATTTCTACATTTTCTAAAAAACCTATTTTTGGATATCTTGGTATGGTTTATGCCATGATGAGTATTGGTGTATTAGGTTTTATTGTATGGGCACATCATATGTATACAGTAGGTCTAGATATTGATACTCGTGCCTATTTCACCGCGGCAACCATGATTATTGCGGTGCCAACTGGAATTAAAATTTTTAGTTGGATTGCCACTATGTGGGGTGGAAGTATTGAATTTCGTACACCCATGATGTTTGCTGTTGGGTTTTTATTTCTCTTTACTATTGGTGGACTTACTGGTGTGGTGATTGCCAATTCAGGTCTTGATATTGCCTTTCACGATACCTATTATGTGGTGGCACACTTTCACTATGTGCTCTCTATGGGTGCGGTGTTTAGTATGTTTGCAGCCTTTTATTACTGGATTGGAAAAATTTCTGGACGTCAATATCCAGAGCATTTAGGTCAAATTCACTTTTGGTTATTCTTTCTTGGTGTCAATATTACATTCTTTCCAATGCACTTTTTAGGACTTGCTGGTATGCCACGACGTATTCCAGACTATCCTGATGCCTTTGCTGGATGGAATGCTGTAGCAAGTTATGGAAGTTATTTATCAGCGCTCTCAGCACTGTTTTTCTTTTATGTTGTCTATGCAACACTTGTTCATGGGCAACGATGCCCACGTAATCCATGGGAAACAGAAGCAGGTATGTCACGTACACTTGAATGGATGTTACCATCACCTGTTGCTTTCCACTCCTTTGAAGAATTACCAAGTATTAAAAGTCCACGTTCACTAGAAGCGTAATATATATAGAGGTTTCTATAGATGTTATATCCATATGTGAATGTTTTCTTTCATGGAGAAATCTTATGTTTCTCTAATCTATCATCTATTGTGTATGATAGATGCCACTATATGACATGAGTTTGATCCTGGCTCAGAATTAACGCTCGCGATACACCTAACACATGCAAGTCGAACGCATATACATATGTATATGAGTGGCGCACGGGTGCGTAACACGTGAGAATCTACCCATAGTTTGTAACAAAATGTTGCTGTGTATACCACAAGATATATATCGGCTATGGATGAGCTTGCGGGGTATTAGGTTGTTGGTGTGGTAATGGCGCACCAAGCCTGAGATGCCTAGCCGGTTTGAGAGAACGATCGGCCACACTGGGACTGAGACACGGCCCAGACGCTTACGAGCGGCAGCAGTGGGGAATCTTGGACAATGGGCGCAAGCCTGATCCAGTGATATCGCTTTGGGGATGACGGCGACATACGTTGTAAACCCTATGCACTCTATATAGATATTGACCGTGTAGAGTGTCCAAGTCCCGGCTAATTTCGTGCCAGCAGCCGCGGTAATACGAGAGGGGCAAGCGTTATTCAAAATGATTGGGCGTAAAGCGCACGTAGGTGGTGTTGTGGTGTGTTTTATATTCAAACCATGGGTTTTGTCGATGTATACATACACCATAACACTTGAGGACGTGAAAGGAGCATGGAATTTCCCAGGAAGCGGTAGAATGTGTTGATCTGGGAAGGAACACCAAACGCGAAGGCAGTGCTCTTGCACGTACCTGACATTGAGGTGCGAAAGCGTGGGGAGCAAAAGGGATTAGATACCCCTGTAGTCCACGCTGTCAACGATGACCATTCCCTATATTCTTGATACACAGGGATGTGGGTTAGCTAACGCGGTAAATGGTCCGCCTGAGGAGTACGATCGCAAGATTAAAACTCAAAGGAATAGACGGGGGCTCACACAAGTGGTGGAACATGTGGTTTAATTCGATACTACG
>PJEL010001015.1_pt1 | contig 30304 bp, 25 predicted proteins | sample 1853271 | NCBI WGS metagenome assembly PJEL01 (sample SAMN08108733, study PRJNA415343) | Invertebrate metagenome, whole genome shotgun sequencing project. | host: Globobulimina | place: Sweden: Gullmar Fjord | collected 2015-08 | reverse complement strand
TTCAGCCAGCTCAATGGGTTTCTCCAGGGAGAAGCCGACTTGAGCACAGATGGGCAAAAGATTCTGGCCTTTCATCCCATGGCTGAAGCCTAATGGGTTTTCCCGGCTTCTCCAATAAGAGTTAATGTGGTCAATATAGATGAGGGGCTGTGGATATTTCACCCTCCCCTAACCCCTCCCTTGAGGGCGGGGGACTTTTTTGCTTGAATTACGGCATGTTTGCCCCTCAAGGAGCCGCTGCGGAGATAGCGGATGTAAGGGAAGATGCCACACAGTTGGGCCACCATCTCATCAAGGCTGGCATCATCGGAGATGACCATGCCTTTGAGAGCATAACGATTAGTCCGGGGGCCGTTCCAGCCAACGTCGATGCTGCGGGCAGAGTGGTATCCCGCTTGTTTGACATAGTTGATTTCTCGCCCAGTGTAGTCGCCATTGGGGTAGGCAAAGTGGGTCACGGGGGTTTGCAGCAGGGCTTCAAGCTGGCTTTTGGTGTCGGCAATTTCGCGCTGGCTTGCGGCATCGGTACACATAGTCAAGATGGGGTGTAAGAGGGTATGCCCTTGAAAATCAAAGCCATTGGCTTGCATTGTGGTCATCTCTTCGTAGGTTAGGGCTTGACGGTCGGGGTATGGCTTTTCGGGGTCATACCCATTAGCAGCGGCTATTTTGTCGAGCCGGGTTTGGTTTGGTAGCCATTTTAGGGGGCCTGCTTGGGCAGCAAAGTCTAAAAACCAATAGTGGCGCTGGGTGTTTACAATTCCGGCACAGGCGTAAATGGTGGCCGGGAGGTCATACTTTTTGAGGATGTCTAACAAGGCAAAGTTGCCCTGGTGTCCATCATCAAAGGTAATGACCAGACTCTTGGCCGGAATGTCGGTCCAAGCGTTGTCTTTGATGGCCGTTACTAATCGCTCCAGGGTTATGATGTTAAAGTGTTGGGTCAGATAAGCCAAGTGGTTTTCAAACACCTCCGTAGCCGGGTCATGGTAAACAATAATGGTGGCTCGATTTCTAAAGAGAAGTTCTCTGAATAGAAATGGCAAACCGGAGTATCTTATCAGTTGGGCTAAGTATTGTCGCATGGTTGATTATCCTTGAATCTGTTAGTCAATTAGTTGGGTATAGTGAACAGTGAACAGTGAAAAGTACACAGTGAATACTGAATACTGGTTACTGGATAGTGAAATGCTTCCTTTGGGTCTGGTAAGGTGGCAACTTAGGTTATAATGTGTTAAGATGGTATTGAGTTGGTGCTTTTGGTCAATTAAGACCTTAGAATTAATGCTTAATCATAAAAAAGCCGTAAATTAAAGATACATCATAACACACCATGCTGAAAACAAAGGAGTCTAAATTAAGATGACACAATCAGCTGATGTTTCAACCCCCAAGCGCCATTGCATGATAGTTTTTGCTTATTACCCTTTAGGCGAGACGCGCGTCCAACGCGAAGCCGAGGCTTTGTTGGCCCGGGGGTATGAAGTTGATGTAATATGTCTACGCTTTGAAGATGACCCACTTTTTGAAGTTGTGCGCGGGATTAATGTTTATCGTACCCCTATGCACCGCAATCTGGAGGCTGGCTTTGCTGGAAAGTTGATAGAGTATCTAAAGTTTTTTATGTATGCTATGCTTAAGCTGCGGAGCCTGTATAAAGAGAAAAAGTATGGTGTCATCCAGGTTCACAATTTACCCGATTTTTTGGTGTTTTGTACCTTCTTTCAAAAGATTCGGGGGGTTCCTGTTATTTTAGATATTCATGATGTTATGCCCGAGTTTTATGCTGCCTTGACCGAACGTTCTATGAGTAGTTGGTTGGTTAAGCTGATTATTTTGCAAGAACAACTCTCGTGTCGTTTTGCCAGTCGGGTGGTGACGGTAACGGAACCCTGGCGGCAAGCTCTGATAGAACGGGGCGTTGCTGCTGAAAAAACGGGCGTGGTTATGAATTTGGCCGACTCCTCCTTATTTCATGCCGATGTTCAGCCCTTGATCGAAGATACGCCCCCCCCTGAAAACACATTTCGCCTGATTTATCATGGTGCCCAAGCCTATCATCATGGCTTAGACTTGCTAGTGCGGGCGGTGGCTAAAGTGCGCTCTGAAATTCCCAAATTACGGCTGATTTTGCATGGCAATGGTCCCTATCATCAAAATTTAGTCGAACTGGCCGAAGAGTTACAGGTGGCGGATATTATAGATTTTAGCACCGTTTTTATGCCTGTGGCCGATTTACCCGGTTTTATTGTTAGGGCCGATGTTGGGGTTATTCCTAATCGGGTTGATATTTTTGCCGGAGGCATTTTGCCCACCAAGCTATTAGAGTATACGGCCTTAAGATTGCCGGCTATTTCGGCCCGGACTCCGGGGGTTGAGGCTTATTTTGATGAGAGCATGGTTCAACTCTTTGAGCCTGAAAATGTTGATGAGTTGGCCGCTAGTATCTTAAATCTTTATCACCACCCCGAACGATGCCAAGATTTGGTTAATCAATCTGAGGATTTTATTGCCAAATATAATTGGCCTACCCACAGTGCCGAATATGTCAGCATGGTTGACCGTTTGAATGGGTGGTAATAACCTGTAAAACTGGTGTAAAGAGTTTAAGTAGACCAGAGAACAAGCAATAAAAAATTGTTGATGTTGATCTTAATTATAACTTATGGTGTAATGTTATTATCATTAAGCCCAAGTAAAGCGTAATAGACACCTTGATATATTTTCCGTTGGTGTTCCCATTTGTACTGTTCGTTAAAAAGTGTGGATGCATTTTTAACCAGCTTTTCTCTTTTATCAGGATGCTGGTACAAATCCAGGATAACTCTGGCTAAATCTTCGGGGTTACCCGCTTCATAAAAACAGAGGCTATCGTCATCAAAGTAAGCCCTGACAGATTTTAATCTTGAGGCAATGGCTACTTTGCCAAAAGTGATGTAATCATACATTTTGTTGGTATGAACCAGGTTAGAGTATGGCGAAGATTTTTGAGCTATAACGCCGATATCAGCCTGGCGCAATTCCGTGACCATTTCCTCAACCGAGACCCAGCCTAAATAATGCACAATTTCCTGTACTCCTAAATCTTCTATTTGGGCCAAAAATTCGTCAATGTAGGCTCCTTTGCCCAGGATATGAATTCTAAGCCTCGGTATTTTATCTTTAAGCAAGGCGGCAGCAGAAACAATGGTATCTTGCCCATACCTAAATTCAATAGCTCCATGACAAACAATCCTGAGATCATCGCCTGAAGGCAAGGGGGAGATGTCTGCGGTTTCAAATAGGCGGGGGTCCGGCACATTCAAAATAACTGAGATTTTATCGGGATTGGCTCCTCGGTTGACATAGGTGTCTTTTAACTGTTGGGTTACGGTAAAAGCTTGGTGGGCGTAGCCTAAACTGATTTGCTCAAAAAAATTCAAGACACTAATCAGCAATTTAGAGTCAAACATGGTTGACCACAATTCCGACATGGGTTCATGCATTTGAATGACGGTTTTAGCGCCCAACAGACGAGGAATTAAGGTCGCAAATATCAAAAAATCAGGCATGGTATTGACCTGAATAACGGCAAACGGGTGACGGAGATGGAGCCAGGTTAAGGTAGTGGCTGCCATAAAAAAGAAAGACAAATAGTCATAAATGTAACGTATAATGTTTGTTTTTTTGCGGGTAAGGGGCAATCGATGAATATGAATGTCATCCACAATTTCTTTGGCAGCTTGATTTGGTCCGCGTAAACAGATTACATGGGTCTCCAGATCCATTTCTGACATAGCGATGACTTCACGGTGTACGGATTTTTCATTGGGGTAATAGGATTGTCGGACGACACAAGCACGTTTTGGCATAATGCTGTACCTTGAGTTTTTTAGAGGTTGTTTTTTATTTATGAATCCCAGATGCCGGAAAATTTTATCTGAAATGCAGGGGGACATAATTTGTTGTAAATTTCGATGATACGTTGCGTTATGGGGCCGGAACTTAAGGAGGATTGGATTCTTTCTCGTCCTTGGGTTCGTTTATTTTCTTGCAGCACCGTAAAAAGATGACCGGCCACAGCTTCAGGCTCAGGTTCGGTCAAATAACAACCTTCAACCCCAGCAATGACTTCGGCTACATCACCAACAGCGGTTGAAACAATCGGTAAATTGCAAGCCATTGCTTCTTTTATAACCATAGGTGAGCCTTCAGACCAAGAGGTGAGGACCAGTGCATTGCAGGCGCTCATATAGATGGGGATAATGTCATGGGGTTTACCCGACACAAGAAGCAACTCGACTTCTGGCAAACGTTGTTTAAGCAACTCTATTGAAGCTTCAAGGAGGGTATAATTTTTTTCAGGTTGCCAATATTCACCAGCCCATAAAATCAATAATTTATCCGGGTCCAAATCCAGTTGAGTTCTTGCTTCAGTCAGGGGAAGGGGTTGAAATTCATCCAGATTTATACCACAGGGGATTACAACGACCTGCGGGTCATGATTAATGATTAGCTCTTTTTCCTGTTTGTTAACCACAATAACCCAATCAAATAGTTGGCGTGCCCGTCGGGAGGGAATTCTTAACCATGCTGGGGAGTGGTCGCGCAATTCACCCCCATGATAGGTGACAACAACGGGATAAAAAAATTGCAATCGAGCAATAAAACCCGACATAGCATAATGGGCATGAATAAGATGATATCGTTTTTTTAGCAATATGCCCCAGAAGCGAAAAATGCCCCACAAATAGTTAAGGCTGTTTTTACGTCCGTTAATGAAAAAGACATCAATTTCAACACCGGCTCGTTGTAAAGCTTCAACTTGATCTTTGACAAAGGTGCCAAAAGCAGGTTCATCTGGAGTGGGATACATGTTGGTAACAATCAAAACTCGCATTATGATATACCCCCAGGTTAATACACTACTAACAACAATTTGGATGTAAATAGGGCAAATATTGCCACTCATCTTGTATTACTACTGGACAAAATTTGCTTGTTTCTTTAACCTGTTCTTCAATTGTATCTTCTGTCTTGGTTAGGGGCAATAAATCAGGTGCATCATCAGGAGCTATGGAAAGAACCTCCTTTGTATTATCCTGATCAATATCCCAGTTTATATCATAGTAAGTAAGCGATAAATTCTGATTATTGGGCAAAACGTCACGGAAATCAAAGCGGGGGCTATCGGCCCGGGCAAGCCAACAAAATGACTCAACCCCGGCCAAGTCTTGATAGGGCAACCACATGGTAATGGATTTTCTATCGGCCCAATGCCCGACATCAGTGCTTGATTCCCATTCGGCAATGGTTTCATTAAATTGATGTAAACGTGCTTTGGCCCGGTCTCGTTCGTAAGTCAGGCGATAATCCATCCCAAAATTATTTCGCCAGGAAGAGGTTGAGGTTTCACCGGTTTCTGGGCTGCAATCGAGGTCGATATAAAGCCGATAACGGGACCCCAGGCCCAGTAGGGGCAGATTTTCAGCCGTATATAGGGTAATTTTAAGGCTCTCACCGTCCCGTTGAAAAACGGCATTGGTTAAATCATAAGCTAATTCAGGCACGTCACCAACGGGGTCAGAGACAACCCATTGTGGTAAATCAGGCTCAAGAATGGTAAAGTCGCCAAACATAGCCTCTTTTTGGGGATAAGAAACCGGCTCCTCATAGACATTGGTCCAAGAAAAGAAGGGTTGTAAGTAGGTATAGGGGTTGTTGTTTTGTAGGTCAGCCTTTACAATCAAGGGTGCAGAGAAGGTTTGTTGTAAAGGGGGAGCGATGCTAATAAAGCTAACCTCTTGGCCTGTGAACCCGGCAAGGTATGTGGGGGCCGGAATAGCCTCGACAAAAGCACTTTTAAATGGCAGGGGGATGTTGAGCGTCACATCCCAAATTGGATTATCCTCCACGACTTCTACATAAGTGTAATAGGTCAAGTGGCGATCAAGAAGCGTGGCCCGATTATAAAGGTTAATCCGGGTATAAGGACCTTCCCAATTTAAAAAGGGAGCGGCCAGGTCAAAGGTTAAGGCCTCGAAAAAGTGTTCCCCGCCTTTTTCTCCCTTCCATGAAGCCCAGGGCTGAGTTGTAAAGATGCTTTGACCGGGAGAGGCCATTTCTAAAATTATATAACTCTCAATATTGCCATCCGGCCCCAGGGTGTTGGTTGTAAAGGTAAATTCCTGCCCATCAAAGGTAAGGTCGGTGGTCGCTTGCGTTGAGGCTTCAATAAAGTTAGCGCCAGCGGGTAATGAAAATTTTACAACCAAGTCTTGCATAACCCAGGTGGCATTATTTTCAAAATTAAGAAACAACTTGAGGCGGTTGTTCTCTAAGGATTCAACCTGACCATTAATTTCAACCGCAACCTCTTCATCACTGGGAACGTCACCTATCGGCAGGGGAGGGTTAAGTGTAATCGGAATATAAGGGGCCGGAACATTAGACTCAATTTCTGGGGTGTCGGGGATGGCATCCCAATTTAGATCATAACGAGTCAGGGCCTGATTTTGCGAGTTTGGCAAAACATCGCGAAAATCAAGCTGAGGGCTATCGGCCCGGGCAAGCCAACAAAAGGATTCAACCCCGGCCAAATCTTGATAAGGCAACCACATGGTGACGCTTTTTTTGTGGGCTGTGTGGCTTAAATTGTTTGTTGCTTGCCATTCAGCAGTCGCCTCGTCAAATTGGTGTAAGTCGGCACTCTCCTGGTCTCGTTTGTATGTCAGTCGGTAATCCATCCCAAAATCACTTCGCCAGGCAGCGCTTGAGGTTTCACCCGTTTCCGGGCTGCAATCCAGATCAATATAAAGCTGATAGTAAGCTCCTTGGCCCAACATGGGCAAATCTTCAGCCGTATACAGCAGGATTTTGAGGGCCTCCCCATCACGTTGAAAAATGGCATTGCTTAAGTCATAAGCTGGTTCAGGAACATCCCCAATGGGGTCGGTGACAACCCATTGGGGCAAGTTAGGTTCAAAAATAGCAATATTGCCAGTTGCCGACTCTTGGGCTGGAGAAGAAGCTCCATCTGCCAGGGAATTGGCCCAAAAAGCATGGGGTTGGATGTAGATATAAGGCGCGGTGCTTTCGAAGTCAGCCTTTACAATCAGCGGGTCGGTTAGAGTTTGTTGCACAGGCGGCCCAGTACTAAAAAAGTTAACATCTTGCCCGTCATAACCGGCATTGTATGTGGGGGCTGGGATGGCCTCAACAAAGTTGGTGTTAAGCGGGAGCGGTACTTTGACCGACATATCCCACATTTGCCCGCCGGCTATATTTTCCAGATAGGTATAATGCGTCAGTTGGCGGTTAATAATAGTGGCCCGATTATGAAGCTTAACCCGCGTATAGGGGGCTGCCCAATTCAAAAAGGAAATGGATATAGCTTGAAAAAAATGCTCTCCCTCTTCTTCTCCTATGATAATTACATTATCATACGGTGCGTGTGACGCGGGAGAACGTGGAGGGACACCCCCCACACCCCCCGCGCCATAGGCAACTCCTTTCCAGGATGCCCAGGGTTGGGTTATAAAAGTGGTTTGACCGGGAGAGGTTGTTTCCAGAATGATAGAACTCTCAAGCATACCGCCAGTTTCAAATCCGCTGCTTGTAAACCAGATATCCTGCCCATCGAAGTTAATGTCAGTACTGGCTTGACCTGTGGCAGCTACAAAGTCAGTACCGGTGGGAAGGGGAATTTTTACAATGAGGTCCTGCATAACCCAGGTAGCCCTATTTGTAAAGTTGAGGTTTAGTTTAAAGCGATTGTTCTCCAGGGGTTCAACCGTACTATTTATGCCAACAACAACATCTGCGTCGGGGGGCGGGGGTTCGGGCGTGGGATCGACAACAGGGGTAGGTTTAAACGCTTGGGGGTCAAAGTTGATATCCCAATTGAAGTCATAATAGGTGAGGGCCTGATTTTGACTGTCGGGCAAAACATCTCGAAAATCAAGCCTGGGGCTATCGGCACGGGCGACCCAACAGAAAGATTCAGCTCCAGCTATGTCCTGGTAGGGTAACCACATGGTAACGGTTTGTCTATCGGCCCAATGGCCGACATTGCTTATGGTTTTCCAATCATTAATTGCTTTGCTAAATTGATGTAAACGCGCTTTACCCTGGTCTCGTTCGTAAGTCAGGCGATAATCCATCCCAAAACTATTTCGCCAGGAAGAGGTTGAGGTTTCACCCGTTTCCGGGCTGCAATCCAGGTCAATATAAAGCCGATAGCGGGAGCCTTGACCCAACAGGGGCAGGTTTTCAGCCGTGTAAAAGGTGATTTTAAGGCTCTCTCCATCGCGTTGCAGTATGGCACTGGTTAAATCATAAGGGGCTTCAGGAACATCACCAATGGGGTCGGCGACAATCCATTGGGGCAAATGGGGTTCAATTGTAGCAATGTCACCGGTTGCCGACTCTTTTTGCGGATAAGTCACCTCCCCTTCAAAGAAGTTAGTCCAGAAAGCATAAGGTTGAAAGTAAACAAAAGGTTCATTGCTTTCTATTTTGGCTTTCACAATTAAGGGGTCGGTGAACGTTTTTTGCAAGGGCGGTTCTAAACTAAAAAAACTAACCTCTTTTTCATCAAAGCCAGCGGTATAGGTCGGGGCTGTTAGAGCCTCAACAACGTTGGTATTAGGCGGTAATGGTAGCTTAAGCGATACATCCCAAATTCGTTCACCTTCTACATTCTGGATGTATGTGTAATAGGTCAGTTGGCGATTAATAATGGTGGCCCGATTGTAGAGTTTGATCCGGGAGTAGGGAGCTTCCCAACCCAAAAAAGGGGCAGCGAGGTCAAACATAAGCTCTTCAAAAAGATAATCCCCCGGTTCTCCCCCCATCCAGGATGCCCAGGGGTGGACCGTAAAAATGGTTTGGCCGGGAAAGATGCTTTCCAGAATAATGTAGGTGTCTGGTACATCACCTCCGGGGCCGAGGGTATTGGTGGTTAAGGTAATTTCCTGCCCATCAAAGGTGATTTCGGTGAGGGGCAAACTTGTGGCTTCAACAAAGCGCGTACCAGGGGGCAGGGGGATTTTTATAACCAGGTCTTGCATGACCCAAGCGGCATTATTCTCAAAGTTGAGGGTCAGCAAAAAGCGATTGTTTTCCAAAGGCTTGGCCTCGATGTAGACTTCAACGGGCGGCCAATTTTCATCTTCTTGAGCCATGAGAGACCAGGGGACGGTAACAAGCATGGCTATGAACATATAGATGACAATAAATATGCTTTTTTGGGTGGTAGAGATTTTTTCTTTCACAGTTATTGGTAATTAAGGAATAAGAATTTAAATGGAAAGTAAGGCCGCTTTCGTTGCCTGAAACATGTCATAATAGGCTCTGGAGATGGTGTCATTAAAGATAGGCTCGTTAAATAAGTTGGGCACCTGAGTATTATTCATAGCTACGATAGTAAGTTGAGTATATCACATTTAGAGGCTAACTGACAACCGTCCCTTAGTCTTTGCTGGTCGATTAGTCGTTACCGACAACGAGATGTTTAGTGGTGGCCTATTTTTTACTCTAGCTGGGGTTTAGGGAGTTCCAAAAAAATAATGATCCCATAGCAGCAAATCCCGCTTTAGAGAGCAACCCAGATGCCGGGGATTGTTGTGAGGCTAAAGTTGCTGATTTTGGATGGTCTACAGATGCATGATATCAAGTCGCCGGCATCTTACAGCCCTGTTGCGGGCCAAAATATTTGGTAATAAAAAGACCAGAGGGGATGGAAATGAAAGAGCGAAAAAAGAGGCCCGTAAGGGTCTCTTTTGTTTAGGAAGGGGTCAATCAAGTTGACCATTGAGGTCAAGGAGAACACGCTTGAGGTCGGTTTCGTCGAGGATTTGTTTGTTTTCAGTGGCTCCGAGGAGGAGAGCAGCACGGCAAATATTGTTAATGAGACGAGGAACACCCTTGGCATGATGATGGAGGTCGGCCACAAAAGAGTCAGCGAAAAGTTGATTGAGGAAACCGGCCAGACGAAGATGGTGTTTAACGTAAGCGGCAGTTTCCTGAAGGTCGAGAGGGGGAAGGGAGTAGCGAACGGCGAAGCGTTGGTTGAGAGCCTGGTAGGGAGCAAAACGAAGTTTAGCGGCTAAATCGGGTTGACCAATAAGGACGAGGGTGAGGAGGGAATTGGCATCGAAATCGTCATTGAGGAGAAAACGAAGTTGGTCAAACAAGTCAGAGGGCAAAAGATGAACCTCATCGATAACCAAGAGCGGAAAGCGGTTTTTGGGAGCCAGGTTTTGGAGGGTATTAAGGAGTTGGGGCAGCAAGCGAGTGAAGGAGTGAGCGGGTTGGAGTTGCAAGGCCAGCAAGATTTGGGAATAGAGAGTGGCAACATTGAGGCGGGGATTGGGCAGATAGATGAGGGGATGCAGATTATGGTCGAGAGAATGGACAAAAGCAGGCCGAGCGGTGGATTTACCAAGGCCAATATCGCCAGTGATCAGGGCGGGGAAACGGTCGGAGAGGGCAAAAGCAAGGCGGCCCTGAATTTCCTGATGACCGCGAGAAGCAAAAAGGTCGTTGGGAGAAATAGTGCGGCTGAAAGGGGTTTGAGAGAAATTGTAGTAGCTATTGAGAGGGGGCATAATCGTTCTCCGGTTGGTCTTGCGGGTCGGGCTGGGGGTCAGTTTTGGTTTTATTTTGGTTGAGCCTTGAGAAGTTGAGGCCGCCCAATTGTTCTTCGATGAGCCGCTGGCGTTCATTGCGCAGCAAGGCCAGATAATCAAGGCTGGTATCGGGCGAAGGGGCCGTCGGGGAGGGGTCGAGGGTAAGATCAGGATGGTGGGTAGCGACGAGTTTTTCCGCTTGAGCCAGCTCTAAGAATTGCTCTTGAAACCAGATTTCGAGGCGGGAGAGATTGAAAGGGTCATAGCGAAGCTGGATGGTCTGCCCGCGTAAGAAGGCAGGGACATGGTAGCGATTGCCCCAAAAAAGAGACGGTAGCCGTTTTAGCGACCTTACGTTCAACGCGATGGAGAAAGGCTTGATGAAGCATTTCGGGGTCGGCAGAGCGGGCCGAAGGATTAGGATTTTGTCGAAAACGTTGTAGTGGGGAGCTGCCAATCTCTGAGTGGTGTTTGCGATGATAGACCACTTCCAACCAGGCCAGGAGCGATTGATTGAGCTGGTGGAGGGTCGTTACCTCAGAGGTCTCAAATTCAGGCAAAAAATCGGAGCGGACAAAGCCAAAGAAACGTTCTATTTTGCCCTTGCCTTGGGGGTAGTAAGCGGTGGCCAAAATGCGCTGCATACCCAGGTGGCACAGGCTGTGTCAAACTGTTTCGATTTGTAGACCGGACCTCGATCGACGTAAACCGCCAGGGGTGCCCCGTAGCGACGGATGGCTCGCTTAAAACAATCTTCCAGCCGGGGTAATTGCTCATTCCAGTAGAACTGGGCGTGGGGAACCAGGCGGGTGTGATCGTCGATAAAAGCGAACAGGAAGGTCTGCCGCTTTTTGTTCTCTGGCTCTGCTGGGGGCCGTGCAAGGCGTCCCCTTGCCATAGATCGCCAAATGCGTTTCGTTCAAAACGACGGTACGTTTTGGGCTGCCAACTGGGCCGTGGTCGCCCCTCGTTTGGTTAACTGACGGCGCAAGGTTCGTTCCGCCAGTTCACTTTCGGGGATTGGGTTGCTGCCGTCCAACTGCAAAATATTGATGATAGACCGAGCCGAGCGAAAGGGTTGCTCTCTTTTGAGTGCTTCGGCCCGATCCAGTGTTTCAGACGAAATGGCCCGGCATGGCTTGTCCCGGCGGGCTTGAGGTTTGAGGACCTCAAAGCCGCCCTGTCTATACGCCTTTTCCCAGCGATAGAGCGTTGTCACGCTGACACCGCGTCTCACACCAGGGGGCAAGTCGTAGATCGTGGCCGCAATGTTTTTTCGCATTTGATAGCGTTGCCGCCGCTCTCCTTCTCGCACAAGGGGCAAGATGAGCGTGTAACGGGCCAACGCAATTTCGGTGCGCCGATCTTCGGGTTTAAGATTTTTGGTCATTGATTTCACCTCCAAAGTGAATAATTTGCTTATCTGAAACCACTATATCCCTTATCCCGCAGCTACGGAAGGGGAAAGTATGTTGTTCTGGAGGTCTTTTTACCAGCAGATGCTCGGTCATATTCTCTGGCGGGGTCAAAAAGGGGCCTGCGGTCTCCTTTCCAGGCGCGGCGACCAAAATATTCGGGGGGCAAATGACTGCGATTGTAGCCAGCGAACTAAAAAAGGAAAGAATTGGGCATCTGAAAAGCTCATCCCAGGCTCAACTTCTTTTTTTCGGGCATACAGTATCTCTCCCCAGCGCCAAAAATGATAACTCTTTTTCAATTGTTCTGCATTTCCACTGCGCTTAAGTTCTGGCGGTGCTCGACCCGATATTTCACTCTCTGGATACAGGCTCATCACAAAACGCCGCAAGACATCTAATAGCAGATACCCCGCTCCGTAGCCAAACGACCTCACCCACTCTTCAGCGAAACCTGGACAGCCACCGCAAACCTTCCTGAGGTTCGTGAAGCACATAGCGCGACATTATTGCCCGATGGAAGGGTACTCGTGGTGGGCGGTGACGACGGATCCCCCCTCCGGTATATCAGTGCCTTGATCTACGATCCTGCAGACGACACCTGGATGCCTACTGATTCGTTGAACATTGGTCGCCGTAGTTACACGACAACACTGTTGCCCAATGGCAGTGTTCTTGCTGTGGCCGGCATGAACGATGCTACCGATTATCTGAGCAGTGCAGAGGTTTACTACCCTTCCTACCTATCTCGAGTGATCCGGTAGCAATTAGGGTTTCTTGGGACGGTCAGGATACTAATGACAAGGACTCTGCCTAGATTTTCCGGATGATTTTTTATGGACAACTCGGTTGCGCCTGGGGAGCAAATAAGCGGAATAATCAATAATCATACTACTGTTCAAATTTGGGCTTGGATATCTGGTAAGTCCGGTAACGGAATGCCAACCGATGGGTTGGAACGAAGCCAGGGGGGCAAGAAAACAGCCGCTCTTTTTCACCACTCAAATGGTGATTGATTTTGCCTGATTTGATATATCAAATCGGCCTTGGGTCTCGAAATGACATGACTCTACGTAGCAGAATTTGGCTGACGGTGTACTATATTGGTCAAGGGCATAAATGGAACTTTTCATGAGAAACCCAAGTGTAAACATCTAGGGCTTCAGTCAGCTCAATGGGTCTCTTGTGGAAGACTGAGCTATGCTCAGGAAAGCGTTTCCACTTGGAGAAGCCGGATTGAGCGCATAAGGGCAAAAGATATTGGCCTTTCATCCCAAGCCCACTGCGTGGGGCACTGAAGCCTAAGGGGTTTTCCCGGCTTCTCCAATAAGCACAAATAATGGACAAAACGTGGGCCTTATGGCAGGAAAGCCTTATTTCACCCAAAATAATCGTCTTCAAAAAGTTTAAATTGCCACCTTGCCCAGTATAATGTACAAACGTTGTTTTTAAAGTTTATCTGCCTGCTAATTTTCGTGCGGTTTCCAATAACCTGGCTTCTGACGAGGCCAAGTGATTTTCAATCTTCAGTCGCCAAGTCTCTGTTTGTACCGATGTGTCCCGATATTCCGTAATCATAGCCTGCACAGACTCTGGGGCCGCGCCGCCCGGCCCGGTACGGGCCTTGACAATAGACAGCGGGTCCATTGCCTCGGTAATTTTCTCATTTGGTAAGTTAAGAGGATGACCTACAATTTCGCTGGCAGCGGTATCCAGCAAGTTGGTATTGAGAAGTTGCTTTGTTTCCAGGGCTGCTCTAATTGCCCGACCCACAATGCGATGAGTAGTGCCCGAATCGAGTTTGGTTTCCAACATAATTACGTCGCTCAGATCAGTCGCCCCGCTGTAGCCCTGGGCCGCACGGCGAGCCATTACATCACGCTTAACAGTCAGGCCGGCGATGGTTCCGGCCAATAAGTGAACGGTCCGGATAGTCAGGTCGAGGGCACGGGGTACGCCGCCGTAGACAAAGATGCGGTTATCAACCTGCCCCGAAGGAGTCGCTCCAACTGTGGCAACGCCGGCCAGCCGTCCGATCATTTCTCGGGCTACACCACGTACAAAGGCCAGACTATAGGGGTTTTTCTTTTGGGGCATAATAACACTTATGCGTGAATGACGATCGGACAATTCAATCATATTGAATTCAGCACTGGCCCAGATCTGTAAATCTTCGGCTAGCCGATCAGCATTGACCAATAGAGCAACAACAGCCGCCATCATCTCAATAGGGCAGTCGGGTTGCCACATAGCGTCCCGGGTATGTAGGGCTAATCCTTCAAAGCCCAGTAATTTGGCCAGACGACCTCGGTCCATAGACAAACGGGAGCCATTTACGCTACCTGAACCTGCTGGGCTGCAGTTAACATGCTGGAAAACATTTTGCAAGCGGGTCAAGTCCCGGATCATTGCTTGCCCAAAAGTGAGCAAGTAATGGGCTAATGTGGTTGGTTGGGCCGGCTGGAGGTAGGTGTAATCAGGCATGGTTGTGGTCAGGTTTGCTTGGGCCAGGTCAAGTGTGGCCTGTACCAGTTTGACTAATGCGCCAGTTAAGGTCAGTAGACGCTGACGCACCGCTAACAGGTAGGCAATGGTTGAGGCTTCTCGGCGGGGGCGACCTGTTTTGAGCCAACCAACAACTGCAGGCGCTTGCCCGCGCAGATAATATTCGCGGTTGGTGTAGGCATCACCGTGGAGCGGATCAAAAGGAAAATCAGCCGGAGGAATGGCGTACATAGCTAACAGGGCGCTTAGTAATTCAGCACCAGCAGGGGTGGGAACAATACCGACCTCAATAAGCATAACCACGTGGGCCAGGTCGGCCAGGCTCATACCGTGGTACAGAAGTGGTCCATCACCAACTTCCAGGGCAAAAGCCGAGGCGACCAATTCGGGAGCTGGGCCTTCTTTCAGCCGGTCGCCTTGTCCCAAATGGCCACTGTGTTCACTCATCTATTATTCCCTGTAGTTCTAATCCTTCTTCTAATCCTTCTATTTCTAATTTCGGGGCAAAGTGACGGAGGGTTTCATATCGCAAACCGGTACGCATTGCTTCCAGACCCAACACATCACGGGGTTTAATATTACCCAAATTTACATTAGGCCCACAGCGCAAAACCAGCGCAGCCTGCTGTTTGTTAAGGGGGGCTTCCCAAATAACATCACCCCGACTATCACCCAGGCAATTGACAATAGCTGTCATCTCATCCTGGCGCAACATACCATCTTCATCGTAGACACCTATTCCTCTACCTGCCTCACGAGCTTCGATAATTACTTTATCTGCACCGGTAGCCAGGTCGCCTGCAATTTGATCGCAAACCTCAAGCGGCGAGAGGTGAATGTTTGTGTCTTTTTTGCCTACCTCGCTAATAACCTTGAAACCCGCATCAAGGGCACGTTTGATGCAGTCATATCGTATTTGACGGGGTATGGTTAGGGTTCCATCAGATATTTCGATGGCCGTGAAGCCCAGTTCTTTGGCCCGTTTGAGATATTGAGGATAAACTCCTTGCAGCAAGGCAACTTCCATCAGGGTGCCGCCGGGATAAATATCTACCCTACTGGTGCGGATAACCTCAATTTTGCGACGCAGCAAATCTTCGTCCAAAAAGACACTGGTTCCAAAACTAAGCTTAATGTAATCCACGTAATCGCCAGTCAAGGCCAAGAGGTCTTCGGTGGCATTGAGGGCCTGACAGCGATCAAGCACCATTGTCAGACCCTGCTCACGGGGTTTGGTGGTAATTCGGTTGGGAGCCAGTGAGGAAATTAGATTACCCCAGGCTTTTGTCTTCAATTCAAGCCTCCATTTGCAATGAACAATGAGCCAATGAGACAATGAACAATGCTGACTTATAGCTGTTCATTGTTTCATTATTTGTTGTTCATTGATAATTACTAATTGTTTCAGCGCTTCTTCCACCTGGGCCAAATTGGCTCCCCAGGGTACAACGGCCCAATTATCGTTAACTTCAATATGGCTTTCCAGCATGCAGCATTTAACCAGAGTTGGTGAGCCATCATCTTGGGTCAGTTTGCGGGGGCACATCTCGATACAAGGTGCTTCAGCGTCGTAAAAGTGCTGGTGAATTTGACGGCTGCGTTCGCAGGCAATCATGGTCCAGTTTTGACGGGCCGGACGCTCATCCAGAAAGTAAGTGGGTTTGTCGAAACCAAGACCAGAGGCGCGACAGGGAATCAGATAAGATTCGGCGTTGGGCGCGGTAGCAGCCAGATCACGCAATTCAAAGTTTTCAGAAACCAACTGCAGGGCAGGTAGGTCGGCATAGATAAGAACCTTGCGGGCCAAAGCCAGCAACTTGGGCGGCTGCGGCGGAATGACCTCGATAACCCTGATTTTGATAGGGTTGGGATGGTGAATAAAGTTGACGTGCTGGTACATCCCTCGCACCACCAGCGTAGCCTCCGACTCCAGACCCATCGCCAGCGCTTTTGCGCCCAGGGCCGAGGGATTACCAGGGTCAACCTCATGATCTTCCACCAGAGTGCAACTATCGGGCAGCGCTAACACCTCCACCGCGGTAATGTCGCTAAAGAGCGGTTCCTCACTCACCCGGCTCACAGCAGCAACGGCGCACTGGTGCTCGTTTTCTAAGACCACGTAACGTGTGCGGCGGTAAGAATCTTTACCCAGTAAGTGAGTACCTATGGCCTCTTCCGTCATTGGACCATGATAGGGTTGAACACTGACGTGGCGATAGGGCAAAGGAACAAAATTTTGAGGGTGTTTATCTTTGTCAGTCATTACATATCCCTTCAGAATGTCACTAAGAATCCGATTTTTAAGGATTATGGTATCTGCATAGCGAAATTATATACCGAGTGTTTAAATGGTCAAGTTACCACGGGCCCCAATATTGTTGGGGTATTATATTGTACACCGAAACAGCGGTTAGTCAGAAGGAGCTGCCTTATCATCCGTAGTTGTCTCATTGTCCGTAGCTGACTCATCGTCCGTAGCTGGTTCATCGTCTGTAGCTGGCTCATCATCTGTAGCTGGCTCGGTTGGGGGTTGTGATTTCAGGCGTTCAACTGTCTCCGTAGACACGTCCAACCCCAGGTCAACTGAGTACTGGCGCAGGGAATCGAGCATACTATCGGGGCTCATCATAGCTGCTGGTGACATAACCGGATTAGCTTTAGGGTCAGGTTTTGCTTGAGACGGAGCCGCCTTGGGCGATGACTTGGCAGGTGGCGACTGGTCAGCCAGGCGCGTAACTGCGCCGTAAATCATATCCAGTCGTTGGTTCATTGTCTCTATATGTTGGCGAATTTGAGCCACTTCTGCGCCAAGTTGGGCTAAGGTAACTTCTTCAGTCATTATATCTCCTTGTTTGTGGGTGTGTGGCGAGCCAGTGAAAAAAGGTTAAAGGGATTGTCCGCTACAGGGCCAAAGGGACAAACCAAAACGCATAAACCACACACGGCCTGATCTAAAACCTGCTTGTTTTTTTGGAGTTGCTCGGAACAAATGGTCAGGTTTATAAACGGTATATTTCCCTGGTCTCGCTGCCATTGTACGCCGTATATGGCCTTAGACGGACAGTAATCTACACAACGGGTACAACTTTTACAGGAGCCTTCAAATATTGGTTTATCTGGCAAGAAGGGAGCATTGGTTAAAACGGTGGCCCAGGTAAGATGGGGACCGTACTCTTTGTTGATCAGAAGACCACTCTTGCCAACCCACCCCAGACCCGAGCAGGTGGCTGCCGTTTTATGGGGAAAGAGCGGATATAAGCGGGCCGCAAAACGCTGCTTGGGTTTGTGTGAATTAGGTGGGATGGGAAAGAAACGCCAGCCAGTTTGCCGTAAAATGCGGGTGAGTTTTCGTTGGATATTTTCCAGCTTTGTCTCTATCTCACTACTCTGGTGGCTATAGGCTACAACTGTCCCATTTTGCAAGACCGTATCTGTGCTAGGGCTATTGGTAATGGCAATTGAGATAGCCACGGGCAAATGACGTAGTTCGGGCGCCAGAGCTTGACTTACATCGCCAAAGCCAACTATGGTTACTCCCCAGTCGAGAATTTGTTGCTTTAATCTTTCTCGATCTATAGCATAGCCACTAATCACAGCCGGTCCTGCTCTCTTAGTAGTAGATGTTACCATCATATCCATTAGAATTGTCCCCAAACAGTTATTGACTCCACTGAAAAAACCAGATTTTTAGAAACTTGCAAAGGATAGCAGGCCATTTTGCGTTCGTAGCGGGTAATTTTAGGAACAGATTGCAGAAAAACCTGGTTTTTAGGTCTTGCTATGGAGAATAAGGTTTAGCTGCAAAAGGTTATGCTGCTGTCTCCATCACGCCATCAGCACCCCAATCCTTTTGCTTGCGTTCGGTTTCAAAGTCCGACAGGTCACGTAAGACTCCGATCATGTTCAGGGCCTCTTGCAAAGCATTGGGAGCATCCTCACCAGTGGCATCAGCACCATATTTAGTAGCTACATCGGGGTTGATAGGCGCGCCGCCGACCATAATTTTGGCATTAGGGTTTTTGGCCCGAATTTTTTCAATAACAATCGGCATCCCAATCATGGTGGTGGTCATCATCGCGCTCAGGCAGACAATATCGGCATCGACCTCCATATATTTATCCACAAAATCGTCCAGCGGCACGTCACGCCCCAGGTCGTGAATGGTGAAGCCGGCAATTTCAAACATCAGCTTGACTAAATTCTTGCCAATATCGTGAACGTCACCTTCTACGGTGCCAATAACAACAGTGCCCTTAACCGTCTGATCTTCACCCGCCACGATGTGGGGTCTGAGAATGTCCAGGCCGGCATAGAGGGCGTCGGCGCACATCAGCACCTCGGGTACAAAGTATTCGCCATTGGCAAAATACTCACCTACTACGTCCATTCCGGCTGCCAGGCCATCCATCACGCACTTATAAGCGTTAAGTTCCAACTCAACAGCTTCCTCAGCCGCTTCGATTACTTCGTCTTCTTCAAATTCAATCACACCATTCTTAAGAATCTCAAGAATTTCTTCCATTCTTTCGTTGTTGTCAGACATTATGTTTCTCCTTAAAAAATCAATTATTAGTTATCGGGACTCTCTGGGGTTTTCCGTGCAACTCGGCTTGGATTTGCAATCCGAGCCACATTTAGGGGTACAATCAAATTTGCACCCCCATAAGTCGGGGGTTGCTGGCCATAGTATAGCCCATCCCCTCCGCGCAATTGCACGGAAAGTCCTAAAGGACCGTTATCGGTGAGTAGCGGTCACTGATAACGGGTTACTTTTTCAGTCCATACTTTTCAGTTGCTTCCATCATAGCTCGCATATTCTCAGGAATTATCGAGGGCCAGATATCGCAACCGGGCCATATGGCATCCGCGCCGCCATCGATAATAGCCTTGATATCAGCATCTACGTTATCCGGTGTTCCCTCACACAAAATACCATAAGCATTGTAATTGCCAAAAATGAGGGTATTGGGTAGTTTGGCCCGGGTTTCGGTCAGGTCATTCTTATGGTCTACGCTCAAAGCAGTAGCACCAGTCTCGGCCATCAGGTCAATGATGGTATTGGTGTTGCCGCATATATGCAAAACGGTGGGCACACGGGTAATGCGGCTGAACAGGTTCGTTAAGTGGGGTTGGATTAATTCAGCAAACATCTTACGGCTCAACAAGTCGCCGGTAGCCCCCATTTCTCGAACGGTCACAAAATCGGCCCCGGCATCGATATAAAGGTTGAGTACTTGCACCAGATAATCGGTCAAACGGGCCAGGTGTCGATTAACGACATCTCTTTTCTTGAAGGTCAACTTGAGTAGATTTTCCAACTCCATCACTTGACCGGCCAGGGTGAATGGCCCCAGCACCCACGAAGCGACAGTCGCCTCACTCCCCACGTCTTCCTTCAGCAGGCGGATGGCTTCCAGCACCACAGGAATACGTTTAGTATTGGCTAAATCCTGGGGTATCTGAATGTCCAAATCGGTGATGGCCTGATCGATAGCCTTGCGCAGATAAGTTTTTTGCTTGCGTTCCGGCAAATCAGCAGGAATCTCAATATCGGCGCGAGAGATCAGCTTGTCGCTCATAGTAGGATAGATGATTTGCCCTTCACCTTTTTCGTAATATTTAACCCCGGCTCCCAGAGCTTCAGCTTCAATACCCATGTCAAAAGGAACAACAACCCCGTGCAGACCAAACATTTTGTAGCTAGAGGCCGCTGCAGCGGCCATCTTTTTGCCATCAAGATGAATCTCATTAAACTTGTAACCCAATTCTTGAATACCTGGTAGGGTAATGCTGCCCATACCACTAAAATTAGGGACAAAATCTATTTTTTCTCCGGCAAACATTCTCATAATTGCATCATGCGTGTTACCGTTATTGCTCATATTTAAAATCCTCCTATTGCTTATGTTTTATTAATTACTTTGTTTTTTCAACAATGTTTTAGCTGCTGTATGTAGGCGTTCAGTGGGTTTAGGTGTGATTTGTAACAAGAACTCGGTTTCGTCGGTCAGTAATTTTTTAAATTCTTCACCGGGAATGAGCAGCACACGAGTGTTAACCTGGGCTGCCAAGGCAGTAACAAGATGAGGTTGGTCTTCGATAAGCGCTCTCTCATCCAAAAATTCACCAGGCCCTAACTTGGCTAAGGTAACTTTCTGACCATCTTGCTGCTGGTTAATGGTTACGTAGCCCTCCTTGACAATATAGAAGGCTGTGGGGATTTCACCCTCGCGGAAGATGGGTTTATTTTTGCGGAAGCGAACTTCTTCCATGGCTGTGGCTAACCGGCGCAGCGTTTTAGCGGGCAGTTCGCCAAAGTGAGGTAGATTTTTCAGCAGACGCACATTGCGATCACGAGCTGCTTTGTTCAGCATACCATCAATATGCGGAAATTGGTCTTTCATATGGGGGAAGTGCATTGCTGCTGCAAATTGTTTTTCAAAATCAGGCTCGACAGTGAGTTCGACATATTCAATATTACGGGCAATTTCGTTGGCCTCATCCCGTTTGTCAACATTCAACAAGGCAATCCTGGCCCCATCCCCGGCGGCGTTGCCCACTGCGTAGACATTTTTGAAATCACAATCAGGGAACAAGCCCATAGCCATCGACTTGATTTTGTCAATATAGCTACCAAACGCACCGGCCAAAACTACTTTGTCAATTTTATCCACCCCCCGGCGACGCATCATAATTTTGGCGGCCGAATACATTGATGATTTGGCTAACTGCAGGGCACGCACATCGTCAATGGTGAAGGTGATATCACGACTAATAACCGTTTCATCAGCCCAGGCAATAACAAATTCTTTACCGTCCGGACCTTCTCGCAAGCGGGGGGAGTGTACTTCTCTGCTGAAACGGCCGGTTTTATTAATGACCCCGGCTTTGTACAGTTCCCAGCCCAGGTCGATGATCCCAGAGCCACAAATACCCCTGGCCTGAATTTCTTCTTTGGGCATTTCGTCGTTCCATTTTTCCTGGTCAATGGTTTTGAAACGCACATTCCAGGTCACTGGGTCGATGTCGATCTTCTCGATAGCACCAGGTGAAGCCCGCATCCCGGAACTGATTTGGGCCCCCTCAAAGGCGGGACCGGTGGGTACCGAGGTGGAGATGAGCTTTTCTCGGTTGCCCAGCACCATCTCACCGTTGGTCCCAATGTCGATGACGAGCATAATATCATCTTGTTTGTAAGGCTCTTCGGCGATGACACAAGCGGTGTTATCGGCCCCAACAAAGCCGGCCTGATTAGGTAGAACGTGTACATTACCGGAAGGATGGATATTTAGCCCAAAATCACGGGCTTTAACATCCACAGAGTGATGAATGGCCGGGGAAAAGGGGGCAACACCGACGTATTTGGGATAAATATTAAGGAAAATATGATCCATACAGGTGTTACCCACCAACACAGTTTCTACAATCTCATCCTGTTGGTAGCCGGCTGTTTGGCACACCCGGGCAACAATTGTATTGAGACCATCAATAATGGTCTTATGCATCGTTTCCAGGCCCTTGTCGTTGGTCATGGCGTAGGTAATGCGGGCCATCACATCGTCGCCAAAGGGGGTTTGGGGGTTCATCATCGATTCGGAGGCCAGCACCAGGCCACTGTCCAGGTCGCACAAGTAGCCGGCCACGGTAGTGGTGCCGACATCAATCGCCAGCCCCAAACTATATTCGGCAAAACCGGGTTGCACCTTGATAACCTCACGGTTTTGCCATATAGTGACGGTTACCTTCCAGTCACCCTCACGAATAATAGTTTGGAGTTTAGTCATTTCCAGATAGTCAATCGACAGGGATTTAGTATCAAGATTGTACTGTTCGTGGAGCGCATTTTGCAAGCGTTCCCAATCTCCCAGGGGGTCGTTCAGTGTCGCCGCATTCATTTCGACATAATAGCGTTTGAGGGCTGGTTTGATGTCGATATTCAGCTCTCGGGCCGACTTACGGACCAACTGCTTAACGGCCCGGCTCTCTTCGGGTACAAAAATAACAGCCGACCCACGGATTTCGGCCACGCAGGATTGGCGGAAGTTATCGCCAGTCAATCCTTTTTTACGGAAGAACTCCTTTTCCTGCATCTCAACCGGGCTAAGGTGATCCATGCTCGATTCGATCCCAAAACGCTCGAAGAAACCTTCTTCAATGCGGACCCTACATTTGGAACACATCATCCGCCCGCCGCAGGTCGATTCTATTTCGACCCCCAACTGACGAGCGGCTTCCAACAAAGGGGTTCCTTCTTCAATTTCGCCCCGACTCCCGGAGGGTTGGAAAATTACCAGGTGCTTGGGTTTGGTAGAGCCATTATTGCTCATATAGAAAAACTCCTAAAGTGTGCAAGTGTGCAAGTATGCAAGTGTGCAAGTATGCAAGTATGCAAGTGTGCAAGTGTGCAAGTGTGCAAGTGTGCAAGTGTGCGGGCCTTGTATATTTGCGTACTCAATTTATAATACTTATCCACTGTTTACTTTTTTAATTTGATGGTTACATCTTCTGGTAAAGCTACGCCAATCTCAACTTCGATGGCTTTGATAATTGCGGCCGGGACAACGCAGCCCGGATGCCGAATGTGCTGTGAGGCAGATTGGTAAACGGCGGAATCGGTCATACTGAGTAAGACTTGGTGCCCTCTGCCTTTAACCTGAAGACGGGCCAGGTCAGGATTCATGGCTAAACACATGTCACAGGTGGTTTGTAATTCAACCTTAACGTGCTTGTGATCCAAGCTGGTGACTTCTACCTCAACTTCGTATCCGCAGATGCCTGAATGGACTTCAGCTCGGGCCATAAACTTACGCCTCTTGCCCTTGGGCCAGCTTGCTCAAGCGCTTCGTAGGATAGGTCGCAATAATCTCAGCCACAACGGCATCGGCTATTTCCTCGGCGCTTCCTACCCGTTCTTCAGCCGGTCCCCAGGTAAATCCGTCCCGGTAGGCTTTTTGCTCCGTATCGTCAGCGGCCATAGCGGCTGCATCAACAGCGGTAACAAATTGATTAGGCAATTGACGTGACACTTTTCCATTCTCATCAAAGGCCCGGACACCATAAGGAATGGTGTCTTTCCAATACATAATCTTTACTTCGGCCATAATATTACCTCTCTATTACTGCATTTGCAATACTACGTTCAATAACAGGATAAGCGGTTACATTCCATACATCGCCAAAAAATTCTAATAGACCGTGGATAACAGCTGGATTATCACATTCCATGATCCAAAACGATTTTTTGGGGGACAAACCCACAACTTCGTAACGAGACAGGGTGCGATATTTGCCAGCATAAGCGCTTTGCTGCTCCCAATCAACATAAGCCTGACGGCTAATCTGAATCTCGGCCAAGGTGATATGAGGTTTGGCTTCGCCAGTAACAATATAGAGCATTTTAACAATCCAAAATCTAAAATCTAAAATCTAAAATCTAAAAACATTAAAGCCCGCCTATATCACGATATAGATCAACATTGTCATTATTTTGTAAGGCGGTTGCCGATTCACCATTTTCTCCAGTAGATGCCGTATTGAGGGAGGAAATTAACTCTTGAATAAGATGGTCGTAGTACTCATTTTGGGCTGCTTGTTGTTGCTTTTGATAATCAAGTAAGGCCGGGAGTGCCTGTTGTGGTTGGTAGGCGGTGTAACAGCGAGGGCGACCCTCGCGTATGGCACAGAGTCCTTTATTTTGCAAATTATCAAGAACATCGTAAATGCGCTGTTTAGGAACGCCGGAGTGACTAGCAATGTCTATCGCTGCTGCATTATTTTCCTCAAGCAAAGCCAGGTAGGCTAAGGCTTCATATTTGTTAAGGCCAATGTCGACCAGTTTGTCAACACAAGAAAGATTGGTAAGAGGCATAGAAATTCACCTGGTTTTGAAACTTTAGGTAGTTTTTAACTGTCGCTTTCGGGCGCAGCCGCTTCTCTGGCTTTGCGTCGGGCCTCGCCTTTTTTCTTTTGACGCTCCATCAATTTATCGCTGCGGGAAGTATGTAAACCCTGCATAAATTCCGTTTCGGTGGGAAAATGCTTATTAAGAGGATGATTGGGGTCTTCTGGCAGATCAAGCCCTTCATCCCATGCCATCACGGTTAGCATAGCATGTGCGGCGGCTACGGCGGCAAAGATGCGCTTGGTGCCGGTGGTGGGACCAAAAACCATCCAATCTTGCCAGAACATGGTCGAAATAGCGTGCATCCCGGCATCCATACCCTGAAATGCCTGGAGACCCCATTTCTTGGCAACGTCCAACCACATATAAGAGCCGTTGGCTGGTGCGTTGCCGGCGGGTAGGCCGAACTCTTCCTTGATCATCCGATTGGCCAGAAAGCAAAAACCCTGGGTAGGCAGGTTCATGGTGGTGCTGTCCACCAAGATGGAACTAAAATCATCTTCATCGATGTGGGCAAGTATCTCGCGTAACGATTTCAGCCGTCCTGTGGCTCGCTTATCTTCGTTATCAAAGGGTTGCAGGATAATGGATTTAATGCCTAGCTCTTTTAATTCGGCCACCTGATCGGGGATGTCGGGGTCCCAGGCGGTGATGCTGTTGTAATTGAAGCGATCTTGCATTCCGATTTCGGCAACGTAACGAGCTGCCCCTCGGCGGGCATCTTCAGTCCAAGCATCGATGCCAAAGGCCAGCGTATCATTAACGCTGAGAAACCAGTCGGTGTAGGCTTTCATTTCGTCAACGGTAGGGGCGACGATGCCAACCAGGGTGGGAATACCCGTTTCAATCGACATCTCTTCCAACTCTTTAATCCGGTCTTGATAGGCCACCTTATTCCACGTTGGGGGTTTGCGTTTGGTGACCAGTTTGTCCTTTGTCTGGAACATATTGGCAATGAGTAGTGGTGGTCGCTCACCCGGTTGGCCACCTACTTCAAAGTTCCAGATTTTCATAACCTTCTGCGGTGTGTCAAAGCGAAATAAACCCATTATGTTTTACTCCTTAGTTAATGATTTAGTGGTTGATTGTGCTTCAATAGAGGCTCCAAGCCCCATTCAAATATAGGGGTGGTGATGACGAATAGGATAAATACACTATATGTTAGTGAACACCACTGAATTGTAGTGTACTTTAACATAAATACTCTTGTTTGTCAAAGGGGGATGTACTCCATAGCATCAAGCTAACTGGGTTTCTCACGCTTCAAAGTCTGAATCCGTTTCTCTATCTGCACGGGTCAGTTTGGCCACCCGATCTACAAATTGGGGGCACAAACCCACCTGTTGGTGATAATCGAACAAGGTCTCAATTTTGGCGGGGGAGAGATGGGCTGTAATCTGCTCGTTTTTGAGAATGGCATCTTTTAAAGGACGATCGGCTTCAAAGGCAGCCATTGCCGTTTCGTAGACCAGTTCGTGGGCTGTTTGCTTGCCCACTTTTTGAGCCAGGGCCAGCATTACGCCTTCGGATAACACGTAGCCATGGGTACGTTCCAGGCTAGCCATCATACCAGCCTCATCTACGTCCAGGTTGGCACACATCACTTTGCTGAGACGCAGGAGTGAACCGGCTATGGCGCAGGTTGGGCCGATGAGCGCCCATTCCGTTTTCCAGGAACGGGCATCCCGCTCGTGATCGTGAACCAGGTTTTCGGCCAGGCAGGCAGCGTTATGCCGGATGAGGCGGGCCAGGCTGCCCAGGTGCTCGGCGATTTCGGGATTACGTTTGTGAGGCATGGTTATGCTGCCGACGACACCCCGCACAAAACCCTCGCGCACTTCGCCCAACTCCGGGCGTTGCAGGGTGTAAATCTCGTGGCCGATTTTGTCAAAGGTGGCCCCAATTATGGCCAATAGGTTCATGAATTCCACCTGCGTATCACGGGCTGTGTTCCAGGTAATATCTGGGGGACGCAGACCCAGTTTGGCAAAGAATTTCTCTTGTAATTCAAAACCTTTATCGCCAAAGGACGACACCGAACCAACCCCACCCGACAATTGCCCTTCACCCAGGCGGCGGTGCAGATCCTTTAAGCGTTCAAGATGCCGCCGAATTTCCCGTACCCAGATTGCAACTTTGAAACCAAAGGTAATCGGCAGACCCGGCTGACCGTGAGTACGACCTGGCATAGGCGTATCGCGATGGGTTAGGGCCAGGGTTAATAACATAACCTCAATCTCTCGCAAGTCACGAAAAACAATGGCCCACACTTTGAGTAAAGCTATGGCAGTCCAGGTATCCGTAATATCTTGAACCGTAGCACCATAATAAATCCACTCTCCGGCTGTGCCCTGGCACAATTTTTTCAACTCCCGGATAAGGCCCAGGGTCGAGTGACCTGTTTCTTGATAACCCTGGCCCAAAGCTTCTATACTTAGCAATTCTATGTTACACACCCGTCGGATTTCGGGTACAACGTCAGCGGGTATAAGCCCGACTTCAGCCTGAGCTTCGGCCAGGGTAGCAATAACATCTAACCACCCTTGAGTACGAGGTATCTCGTCAAATAAATCCCGCATCTCATCGCTGCTCCAGGCAGCACCGTAAATCTTAGAATCAATTATATGTGTTGCCATTAAATTCCTCCTCAATCAATCGTTGATACATATTTATGCTGAACTTTAATCATTTTGAGAAGTATAGACAATTACTTGTTGTGGGTCAAAAACGGAGATGGGAAGATTAGGGAAAGTGGAGCGGAGGTACAGGGGGGAACCTATAAGACAAATGAGCTTTCATCTTATAGAAACTTTATACCGGAACGTATAGTTACGCAGAGCGTGACTACACACCATAAAACGTTCCGCGTCGCTTTTGTCCTCAAGACCAACAGGTGGTCTTGAGATACATTTAACGGTGTTTGTTGTCATTGTTTGGGGGAATGTTTTGGTTTTTTGGGAGTATGTGGTATACCATGATTATGGAAGAGAAAAAGCATAAAAAAATTTACTTGGATAACTGTATGTTTAATCGTCCATTTGATGACCAAAATCAAATTCGGATTCGGCTTGAAGCAGAGGCAAAATTGTACATCCAAGAACAGATAAAAAATGGACAATTAACATTGGTATGGTCATATATCTTGGATTTTGAAAATCAGCAAAATCCATACCAAGAACGAAAAGATGTCATTAGCAAATGGCAAACTCAAGCCGCAATCGATATTGAGGAGACCGATACACTTTTAAACAAGGCAAATTTAATTGTGAGCATGGGCTTAAAATCTAAAGATGCTTTGCATGTCGCTTCGGCAATTGAAGGGGAAGCTGACTATTTTTTAACAACTGATGATAGTATCATTAAAAAATTAACAGGCTTTCAAGAAATAATCGTCATGAATCCAACTGAATTTGTAAAGGTGTTAGACAATTATGATAACTGATACAGAAATAAAACTAAAAGGAATCGAAGCCTTAATAAAAGCATTAGGTGAAGTACATGCTGAACGCTTTATTACCCTTATTCTGCGTGAGCCATTTGATTACACCCCCTGGCAACGAAATTTATGGCCAGAGAAATCGGTCAACGCCTTGAGTCGTGAAGCCATGTCCTATCGTCAACAATCTCAAAACCACTAATTAAATCGGCTCTATAGGATTTTGGGATGATTATTTTTCTGGAACTCCCTTAGGTTTGTTTTGCCCATCTCATATAGCTGGAAAACAAATCTTTAAGACCTCATCAAAGGTGCTGACAAAGTGGGGAGTAATATCCTCGGTAATATGGGTGTCGAGGTCTTCGAAATCTTCTTTGTTTTCGGCTGGAAAAATAAGGGTGCTAATTTCGGCCCGTTTGGCAGCAATGACCTTCTCTTTGACCCCACCAATGGGCATCACCAGACCGCTTAAGGTTAATTCGCCCGTCATAGCCACATTGGGGATGATGGCCCGCTTAAAAACCAACGAATAAATGGCACAGGCCATGGTTATCCCGGCTGAGGGACCATCTTTGGGGGTCGCTCCGGCAGGGACGTGCAAATGAAGAAAGTTGTGTTCAAAAAAATCTTTGCTTTTGTGATCATCTTTTAATAAGGCCCGAATATAAGTATAGGCAATCTCGGAAGATTCGACCATAACCTTACCCAATTGACCAGTTTGTTTAAATCCAGGTCCATTGGCCGGAACAGAGGCGGCCTCAATATGCAGTGTCACCCCACCAAAGCTGGTGTAAGCCAGACCAGGAATAACCCCCACTCGGGGGACTTTATACAAACGCTCTTGTGAAAAGACACGGCGGCCTAACAAGCCATGTAAATCAGCAAGGGTAATCTCTATAGGCTGGGCTTTATCCGACCCCTTGTTTTCAACGATGGTTTTGGCCGATTTGCGCAGGATCTTTTTGATATTGTTTTCCAGGCCACGTACCCCGGCCTCTCTGGCATAACCATCGATGATGGTTTTTAAGACCTGATCAGATAAAACAACCTGTTCTTTGCTCAGACCGTGAAGATCTAACTGTTTGGGCAGTAGGTATTTGCGGGCAATTTGGAGCTTTTCTTGCAGAATATAACCGGAGAGGCTGATAATTTCCATGCGGTCTAATAATGGCCGGGGGATGGTTTCTAATTGATTAGCCGTGCAGATAAAAAGCACTTTAGAAAGATCAAAACGGACATCCAGATAATGGTCTAAAAACTCCTTATTTTGTTCGGGGTCCAGAGCCTCCAACAAAGCTGAGGCTGGGTCGCCCTGAAAGCTGGCCCCGATTTTGTCAATCTCATCGAGCATAATCAAGGGGTTGGCTGTTTTAGTGGTCTTCATGGCCTGGACAAATTTACCGGGCAAGGCTGCAATGTAGGTGCGGCGATGACCCTTAATTTCGGCCTCATCACGCATCCCACCTACTGAGAAACGATAAAATTTTCGACCCAGGGCCCGGGCAATAGATTGACCGACAGAGGTCTTGCCTACACCGGGTGGCCCGACCAGCAAAATAATCGACCCGGCCAGGTCGCCTTTGATAATGCCGACCGAGATAAGTTCAAGGATGCGGTCTTTAACCTCAGACAAACCGTAGTGGTCTTGGTTTAATATGTCGGCTGCTTTTTTTAGGTCGTAATTATCCTGGGTATATACCCCCCAGGGAAGAACGGTTAGCCAATCCAGATAGGCGCGGGTGACATTAAACTCAGCCGAGGATGGCTCAAGGAGTCTCAATTTTTCCATTTCTTCGTTGATACGCTCTTGGGCTTCTGGGGACAAGGTTAATTTGCTGATACGCTGGTGCAGTTTTTCCAGCTCGCTTTGGGTGTCATCTTTACTAAGGCCCAACTCTTTTTTGATTTCTTTAAGTTGTTCGTGTAGAAAAAATTCACGCTGTTGTTTAGTAATGCGTTCTTCGATGCGTTGGGTAATCTCGACCTTTAGCTTTGAAATCTCCACCTCTTTTTTGAGCAAAATTAAGGCGTACTCAATACGGGCCCGGATGCTGCGAATTGCCAGCAATTTTTGCAACTCTTCGCCTGAGGCAGTGGTAACAGATGCGGCCAGGTCGGCCAATACACTGGGGTTATTGACATCGATGCGGTCTAAGAGCAGGGTTAAACCTTCTTTGATAAGGGGGTTAAGCTGAATTAATTCTCTTATGCTGTCGATGATGGCGATAGAGTAGGCCTTTAGTTCTTCATTAGTGTGGTATTCAGTTTCAGGCCAATAATCAATTTTGGCCTGAAATATAGGGGGTTCGGTGTGCAGCAGGGTGACAATTTCAAATCGCTCCAGGGCTTGCACGATGATGTGAAAGGGTTCGCCTGGTTGTGAGGGTGGTACTTGCAAAATTTTGGCAACAACACCCACTTTATGAAAGTCTTCAAT
>PJEL010001014.1_pt1 | contig 30307 bp, 19 predicted proteins | sample 1853271 | NCBI WGS metagenome assembly PJEL01 (sample SAMN08108733, study PRJNA415343) | Invertebrate metagenome, whole genome shotgun sequencing project. | host: Globobulimina | place: Sweden: Gullmar Fjord | collected 2015-08 | reverse complement strand
GATCCAAACGCCACCGCCGAAGGTGCGGCGCTCTACGCCGACCGCTTCGATATGGTCGACGCGCTGTCCGCCGAGGTCGACGCCGATCCGGGCGCGTTCGTGGAGATCGACCTGTACTTTAACATGTAGGATTGCTCCGAGAATGCCTTAGGTACTATCGACTCTCGGGACGGCAGCATCCGCAAGGATCACCATTTCAGACGCAGCAAAATCGACAGCACGCCACGTGAGCTGCGCCGGTAGATGGCGTAGCGCTCGGAACGGAACAAGGCCTGTTCTTCGAGCAGCGACTCGCTGTGACCGATGAGCATCCATCCAGTGGGGGAGAGCACCTTGTGGAACTTCTTCAAGACGGTGCTCCGGGTGTTGTTGTCGAAATAGATCATCACGTTCCGGCAGAAGATCACGTCCACGGGATCTCGAAACTTGAACGGGTCGTTCACCAGGTTGAGCCTGCGAAACACGACCATGTTCCTGATGACAGGCTTGACCAGATAGTCCGCGTTCCGCCGGGTGAAGTACCGCTGACGCTGCTCCACCGGGACAGGTTCGACGGCTTGGGCGCTGTAGACACCCGCCCCACCCGTCTTCAGACAGTTCGTGTCGATGTCGGTGGCGAGGATGCGCGCGGTTACGTCGCTGCGACCTGCAAAGTGCTTTCTCGAGACCATGGCGATGGTGTAGGGCTCCTCGCCGGTGGAGCAGGCGGACGACCAGATCCGCACCGTGCGGCGACCCTGCCGCTTCACTGCCTCGATCAGCTCGGGCATGACCTCGTCGAGAAACTCGAAGTGGTGGTTCTCTCTGAAGAACTCTGTCTTGTTGGTAGTGAACGCGTTGATGAATCTCTGTCTCTCCTCTGGCACTGCATGCAGATGCGCCACGTAGGCCTCGAAGCTGTCCATCTTCAGTGCTCGCAGGCGCTTGCTCAGCCGGGCCACGACCATCGGCCGCTTGTCGTCCTTGAGGTGGATCCCCGTCTGTTGCCTCACCATCTCGCAAACCAGCTGAAACACGCTGGCGGTGAGCTGACTGGGGCCGGGAATGGCCACCAGCTCATACGACGGCATGCACAGCCTCGAACTCCTCTGTAGAGAGCACCAAGGCGATGTCGAGCAGGATGAGGAACTTGCCGTTCTTCTCTGCCATGCCTCGGATGAACTTTTCGCTGACCTTGCCCGACAGCTTGGGCGCGGGACGCAGCTCGGAGGGCGCCATCTCGATCACGTCGGTGACCTCGTCGACCACCACCCCCATGAGGCCTCCAGCCACCTCGACGATGATGATCACGGTGTACTTGTCGTAGTCGGGTGATGGCATCCCGAACTTCACCCGCAGGTCGATCACGGGCACCACCGTGCCACGCAGGTTCAACACCCCTGGGACGAACTCCGCGACGTTGGGCAGCTTGGTGAAACCGCGGTAGCTGATGATCTCCTGGACGTTGCCCATCTGCACGACGTACTCTTCGTCGCCGAGCGTGAAGGTGACGTATTCTCCAGATTCTTCGACGGCTTCCACGTTCGGAGCCCGATTGTCACTCATCGCGAAGCTCCGGCTAGTAGGTGTTGGCGGGGGAGTCGTCGAACAAGTCCTCGATTGCATCCTGCGCATCGGCCGGTACGTTGGGAATCTCCTGCGGAATTCGCGTCTCGAAGGCCCGCCGGGCGTCCCGCTCGGGTGAGCCACGCCCGCTGGTCGGCGCACGGTGCACTCGCTCGCCATCGGACGATGACAGTCGGAAAGTGGAGATGGCCTTGTTGAGCTGTACCGCCTCGCCGGCCAGGCTCTCGGCCGCCGATGAGGCCTCCTCGACCAGCGTCGCGTTGTGCTGGATCACCTGCTCGATCTGGGCCATGGACTGGTTCACCTGGTCGATGCCCGTGGACTGTTCGTCGCTGGCCGCCGCGATCTCGGACATGTTCGCAGCGAGCGCGCCGACACTGTCGATGATCTCTCGAAGCATGTCTCCCGATTGCAGCACGAATCCGTTCGCATCCGAAATCTTGGCGTTGCTGTCGTTGATGAGTTCCTGGATCTCCTTCGCGGCGTTGGCGCTCCGTCCAGCCAGCGTGCGCACCTCCTTTGCGACGACCGCGAAGCCCTTGCCTTGGTCACCGGCACGGGCGGCCTCGATGGCGGCGTTCAAGGCCAGCAAGTTGGTCTGGAACGCGATCTCGTTGACCATGTCTACGATGTCGGCGATGCGCTTGGCGGACGCGATGACCTCGGACATGGACTGCACGGTCTGACGCACTACCTCACCACCGGACTGCGCCGTGTCCGCAGTCTTCTGGGCGATCTCGTTGGCCCCTCGCGCGTTGGCGGCGTTCTGCTGCACCGTTGCGGTCATCTCCTCGATGATGGCCGATGTCTCTTCGATCGAGGCAGCCTGCTCCTGGGTCTGTTGGGACAGGCTCTGGTTGCCTCGGGCGATCTGTTCGGAACCCGACGCCACGTTGCAGGAAGTGATCTGGACTGTGCGGACCGTGTCGGAGAGCGACCCCACCATCCTGTTGACGCTCTTCGCCATCTGGCCCACCTCGTCCTCCTGGTCGATGTCGATGCTGGTGGACAGGTCCCCGTCCGCCACGCGCTCGAGCACTTCGAGGATGAGCTGGATGGGTCGGCGCAGCGAGCGGGCGAGGAAGAGGGCGAGGGCAACCACCAGGCCTGCAGCCGCTCCGCCGAAAAGGAGCGATCCCCAGCGAATATCGGAGAGGGGCGCGCGGACCTCGGACCCGTCGATCTCGGCCAACAGCACCCAGTTCAGGTCACGGATGTCGAGCTTGGAGTAGCTGCTGAGGACTTCGACGCCGCGATAGTCTTTGATCATGCGCACGTCGCTTCGCCCTTGCAGCGCCTCGACCACGGCCTCGGTGTCGATGACCTTGGACAGGGTGGTGTCTTGTTCGAAGCGAGACTCGGAGCGCATCACGCGGTCTCCTCCGACCAGATAGGTCTCACCGCTCTCCCCGAGGCCGGTGCGCTCCTGCATCACAGCGTTCACCCGGTCCAACGCCACCTGGGCCCCGAACACGCCCACTACCTGCTTTCCCGAGAGGATGGGAACGGTGATGAACTGCGCCGTCACCCCATTGGAGGGGGCGTAGTGTCTGATGTCCGAGATGGCGGGCCGGCGTTGCGCGGTAGTCAGTGCCCAAGCGTCTCGCAGGCCGCTGTCGATGTCGGCGGTGCGGGTGCCGAAGTCGGCTTCTTTGGTCACCGTGAACACCACGTCGCCGTTGTCGGCGTCCAACAGAAAGATGTCGTAGAACCCATGGGTGTCCACCAATCGCCTGAAGACGCCGTAGTACTTGTCGTGCACCAGCTTGTACTCGGACGGTGCGTCGAAGCGGGCGTTGGCGTACCCGACGAATCTGTCACCTTCGACCCCGCCCCCCGATTCGAACGCAGCGCCGAGCTCCTGGACCGCCTCGGCTGTGACCGGCACCTGGGCGATCGAGGTGGCGTTGGCCTCGAGCCGCTGGTAGGCCCTTTCAATCTGCGCTTTCTTGATCGCCCCAACCGCCGACAACATGCGGCTGGCTTGCCCGTCGAGGGCGGCGTCTGCCTCGGAATAGGTCTGGTAGGCCACCACCGCCATCGGCAGCAGGCCCACGATGAGAAAGGCCAGGACCAACTTGGGCCCAAAGCCCATGTTCCTGAAGAACTGCATTGTGAATACCTCTCTAGATGTTGAAATCAAGCCTCTGAAAATGCCATGTGCTCAAGACCCTGGGTGTCAACGATCAGCGATACCCGTCCGTCGCCCAGGATGGTGGCCCCGCTGATTCCGTTGACCCCTTGGAAGTTCTCTCCGAGGGACTTGATGACGGCCTGTTCCTGTCCGAGCACCTCGTCTACCAACAGGCCGTAGTTGGTCTTGTTGCCTTCGATTACCATCACCAGGGCGCTGCTGGGATCGACGAACTCGGCGCCGTAGCCAAACACGTTGTGAAGGCGAACCAGGGGCAGGTACTCGTCGCGCACCGCCACCACCTCGCCTTTGCCCTGCACCGTCTTGAGGTGCTCCGGCTTGGGGCGCAGCTGCTCGACGATCGACAGCAACGGGATGGTCAAGGTCTCGGTCCCGACCCGCACCGTCATGCCCTCGACAATGGCCAAAGTGAGCGGCAAAGAGATCCGAAACAGGGTTCCCTGGCCCATCTCGGAGCTGACCGTGACCGAGCCCCTGACCTCGCCTAGGTTGCGGCGAACCACGTCCATGCCTACGCCGCGCCCCGACACGTTCGTGACCTCCGCCTTGGTGCTGAAGCCGGGGTGGAACAGCAGCCCGAACAGCTCGTCGTCGCTGGGAGTCGCGTCGGCTGCGAGCAGACCGCGCTGAACGGCGGTGGCCTTGATCGAGACTCGGTCCAGGCCACGACCGTCATCGCCCACCTCGATCACGATGTTTCCTCCGTGCTGGGAGGCGCGCAGAAATACAGTTCCCACGGAGCTTTTTCCGGAGTTCTCCCGGGTCTCGGTGTCCTCGAGTCCGTGATCGACGCAGTTCCGCACGAGGTGCTTCAGCGGGTCGGCTAGTTGTTCGATGACGTTCTTGTCGAGCTCGGTCTGTCCGCCACTGATCTCGAGCTGGGCCTGCTTGCCGAGGTCGCCTGCCAGATCGCGAACCATCCGCTTGTATCGGGAGAAGAGCTCCTCCACGGGCACCATGCGCATGGTCATGACCTGCTCTTGGAGGTCGCGACCGATCATGTCCAATTCCTCGAGCGCCGCGTATCGTTCCCGCTGGCTCACATGGGTGTCGCGACTCGCGTTGTTCACCTGTGAGATCGAGATCACCAGCTCACCGACGAGGTTCACGAGCTTGTCGAGCTTGTCCGTCGACACTCGGATGTTGTTCTGGCGCCTGGTCGTGGGCGCGGAGTTGGGCTCGTTGGCGGAGACCGCACTTGGGTCCGAGGGCTCGTCGAGCTTCTGCTCTGCGACGGCAATGTGCGCGCCGTCGTGTTCCAGGCTGACGTCCTCGATGGAGATCGTGTTGTCGTCCTCGACGAACAGGAAGACGTTGTCGAGCTCGCACTTGGGTCGGTCGGTCTCCACCACCACCCGCCACCAGGTGTACAGCAATTCCGGCTCGAGCTGTTCGAGGGGCGGTAGCGCGGTTGTGTTGGCGCACACCTCCACCAGGGTTCCGAGATCGGCCAGCTCGATCAACAGCATCTCTGGGTCCTGACCCGTCGCGAACAGGTCGGGCCTGAACTCCAGGGTGATCTGCCATATCCTCGGACCCCAGGCCGCCGCGGCCTGCCTCGCCAGCTCCGCCCGGTCCGGTTCCGCTCCGGCGAGATCGCGCAGCGAGTCCTGTGCCTCTGCCCAAGCGGGTCGCGGCGCCAGGTCGCCTCCGTCAGAGACGATGGCCACCATCTCATCCAGCACGTCCTTGCACTGGAGCAGGACCGAGACCAGGGAACCGGTCACCGCCAGCTCGCGCGTGCGCAGGCGGTCCATCGCCGCCTCCATCGTGTGCGTGAAGTCCACGATTGGGGCGAGTCCGACGATGCCTGCGCCACCCTTGATGGTGTGGGCAGAACGGAACAGCTGGTTGATGAGCTCGTCGTTGTGTGGATCGTCCTCCAAGCTCATGAGGGCCTGCTCCAGCAGCAGGAGCAGCTCCTCGCTCTCGGTGATGAACAGACCCATCAGTTCTGGGTCAGGCATGGACTCCTCCGGCGGGGCGTTGTGACGGTGCTAGCGTACAAATCTGCGTACGACCCCCAGGAGCTCCGGCGGCTTGAATGGTTTGACGAGCCACCCGGATGCGCCGGCTCGCTTGCCCTCCATCTTCTTGGCCTCCTCGGACTCAGTGGTCAGGACCAACGTGGGAATGAAGCGCATCGACGTCTCCTTCAGGTGACGCAGGAACGTGATTCCGTCCATCTCGGGCATGTTGACGTCGGTGATGATCATGTCGGGACGTTTGCTGGACCCCGCCATTTCAGCGAGGATGTCGAGGGCTCGCCTTCCGTTTTCGGCTTCGAGTACGTCGTATCCAGCCGCAGAAAGCACGATTCGTACCGAAGCGCGGAGGACAACGGAGTCATCGACGATGAGGATCTGTCTTGCCATCGGGCCTCCGGACGGGTGGGTCAGGTGAGCTGGGACTTCAGTCCGAGGCGCTCGAGTCGGACTCGGAGTTCATCGCTCCAGCCACTGAAGCGGATCTGCTCGGGTCGGCTCCGTCGGAGAGACAACAACAACTGCAGCCCGGCGACGTCGACTTTCTGCACCTTTGACACCTCGACTTCGAGCGCGCCCTCGACCTGTCCGAGCGCACCGAGGAGATCCTGGCGTGCGGCCTCCACGTCGAAGATGGTCAGCTCCCCGCCCAGGTGGAGGACAGAGGAGCAAGGCGGATGATGGTCGAGTCTGAGGTTCATTTTTGGTCGAGGACCCGGTGCCGCTCAGTCCGACAACCACGTCATCTTTTCTCCTGTGCCCGTATCGGACCCCGTCGACGCGGATTGAGTGCAACGAAGAGAAAAGGAGCAACTAGCGCGCCAGGCGCCGGGATCGGGTTGCGAGTGCCCGCAGCGCCGTCGCGATCTCGCCCAGCGACAGCACCTGTCGAACCGCGCCGAGCTCCACCGCCGCGCGCGGCATTCCATACACCACGCACGAAGCCTCATCTTGTGCGAGCGTGACTGCGTCGGCGTTGTGCAGGTCGAGCATGCCCCGGGCACCGTCGTCGCCCATGCCGGTGAGGAGGACTCCGATTGCCGAAGAACCGGCGGAGTTGGCGCAGGATCGGAAGAGCATATCCACAGATGGGCGATGGCGGTTGACCGGGGGGGCGTCCCGCACCGCCAGCCAGTAGTCCGACCCCTTGCGCTGCAGCAGCAAGTGTTGGTTACCTGGCGCAATCGCTGCGTCGCCGCGGCGGACGCGCGCGCGGTCTCGTGCCTCGAAGACGTGCAGCTTGCACTGCGTGTCGAGGCGCTTTGCAAACGGTCCCGTGAAGGCCTTCGGCATGTGTTGCACCACCACCACGGGGGGTAGGTCGACAGGTAGATCACTCAACACGCGCTCGAGCGCCACGGTGCCTCCTGTCGAGGCTCCAATGCAGATCACCGGAGGTGCTCCGCGTGTGTCGGCTAGCCGACGTCCAAGCACCTCGTCGATGTTGAGTTTGCGCGGGATTTCGCGCTGCGCGGGCGTTTGCGGCCCCACCCTGGCACGCGCAGCCCATCTCACCTTGCGCACCACCTGCTCGGCGACATTGATCAGCCCTCTTCCGTGCACGCCACCCGGCTTGGAGACGTAGTCCACCGCCCCCGCCGCGAGCGCATCGAGTGTGACGCGCGCTCCGGCTTCGGTGAGTGAGCTGACCATGACCACGGGCATTGGGTGGTGCGCCATGAGCTTGCGCAGGAAGGTGAGGCCGTCGACCCCTGGCATTTCGACGTCGAGCGTGATCACGTCGGGTTTCAGCTCCTTGATCTTCCGCCAGCCCAGCCGGGCGTCCGGGGCGGCACCCACGACCTCGATCCCGTCTGCTGCGGCCAGGATCTTGGTGAGCGAAACTCGCACCAGCGCCGAGTCATCCACGATCAGGACTTTGATCATCAGGTCCTCCACTCCCGCTGTGTCGAGCAGCTGTACCGGCGGATGGCCCGCACTCTCACTATCGTGTCTACATCGGCACTCTGGAGCTGACATTGAGTCGGGTGCAGCCTCATCCTCGTGCAACCACCTCGCGAAACCCGAGCACTCGCCGTGTCGAACGTCGCGACGGCGCACGGCCCCCGCAGATCAGGCAGCTCTCTGATCGCCACGCTCCGCCTGGGATCCAGTGCAATCCAGTGCGGAAAAACATCCGCTCTGACGTGCGGGGGCATCGAGAACGTAGGATTGAGCGTCGATCGGCGCTGGCACGCTGCTTGCTTGATCTCCTGACAGGAGGTCCTTCATGGGTCGAATCATCGCGTGTCTCTTTCTTCTCACCGTCGCCGGCTGTAGCGAGTACGGTTTTCACAGCCCCCAAGACCAGCCGGGTTGGTCCAGCGACGGCAACGCCACGCCTGGCGACGATGATGACGACGACGATGGCGATCTGGACGACCCGGACGACCCGGACTGGCCCTCGCTGGACCGCGATCCAGACTGGCCGGGACTCGAGGTTCCCCCCGGTGAGTTGCACATGACTGGAGGGGGCGGCATCCCCCATGTAGGCGGCATTGCGAGCCACGGATTCACCATCCACTGCGACGACGGCAAGGACAACCACCATCTGCAGATCAACTGGGCCAGCGGCAGCTTCCACCTCGAGGAGGTCGACTGGGTGCAGTGCTGGGACGATCCCGGCATCAGCGGTGGCCAGCCCGATCCGGGATTCGACACGCTCGAGATGGCGGGCTGGGGCCGACTCGACGGCATAGCAGATACCGCAATCTACCTGGTGTTCACCGATGATGGGGAGCCCGGAACGACGGACACCGCGGAGGTCCTGCTCGACGATGGGTGGCAGCCGGTGTGGCTCGCGGGCGTCCTGGAGGATGGCAACCACCAGGCGCACTGATCCCGATCAATCCTCAAGCGGGGTGAGCTGGGCGTACATTCAACACTGGCTCGCGTGCAGGTCGACGTCCAAAACCAAAAAGAGCCACCCCAACCGAGGTCGGAGTGGCTCGAGCCAGGCGAACCGAAGCGCTAGGCAGCGACATCCTCGCCTGGAGGGAGGTAGCCGATCACCTCCAGTGGATCGTCCTCATCCTCCACCTCCGGATCCTCGACAACCTCGACAACCTCGACAACCTCGACAACCTTGTCGACAACCGGGTCGACTTCCTCCACCGGAGCAACCTGGTCCGCTGCCCTGCCAGGGCCGTCCGAGACGAACGGGATCAACATCGACAGTGCATCGGGCTGCCCGATATCGGCCAGGGCGAACTTCGCAGTCGACCTGAGGAGCCGATACGCCCGCTGCCAGTCGACACGAACCGCGACGAGCGCGGCGATCGTCTTGTCATGGGCCATCTTGGCGACGCCCACAATACGCATCGCGAAGCGAAACTGCGCGAGCGCGGCGGTCAGGTCCTCTACGTACGCCGCCGGCATGCAGGACGCGGGCAGGTTGTCGGCCTTGCCGGCCTGGATCGCCTCGACCGACGCGCCCACCGCGGCCAACAGCCACCGACGTGACTTGCGCGCGCTGGACGGGCTTCCACCCGGGTACAGGTCGTCTCGGATCTGCCCTCCCGAGAGCTGCCCGCTCTTCCAGTCGGCGTAGCTTGGCCACACAGCACTGTGGAAACCCCAGGAGTAGAGCGCCTGCAGCGACTCGGCGTGGGCATCGCGCGTCCGGCGGGCCGACACGAGCTTGCGCAGGGCGTGCAGTCGCGCGGTGTTGGCACTCTCGAGGGCAGCGTGAGCCCTCGAGAAGCCCGCAAAGGCGACGGCGACGATCTCGCCCAGCTCCAGGAACTCGGCCTGCCGGTCGATGATGTTGTCTCCGGTGATCTGATTGCGATGGTCTTTCTTGTACAGGGTCATGATGACCTCCCAGTGGTGTCCCAGCAGAGCGGAAGCGCACGGCTGGAAGCATTGAAAACAAAGCTTTGAACCGCTCATCGCCTTGTCACTACCAATCTATGGCTTCCCCTGGATCCTTCGAGGACTCATTGTCTAATCGGTCTCATTCGGACCCAAAGGGGCACTATTCGTCTGTTGCAGACCGATCTAGCCAAGCGCCCACCGCATCTTGGAGCTTGATCCTCAACTCCTTTGGCGCGTTCACCTTCACGTCGGGCATCATGCCCAGCACCCAGCTCAGGAACTCAGGGCACAGGACCACCCGCAACCGCACGTTCAACGCCCCATCTTCGGCTTCTTCTATCTGTTGACTCGGGTGCACGGCGCGCTGGCGCAGGGCGATCGCGTGGCTTCCTCGAACCTGGAGCTCAACGTCCTCGGCCTCCTCGGGCATGTCGCAGTAGATGCCGAAGGAGTCCTCAAAGATCTCTGCGTAGTCGGTGTGTTTGGCGGCCGGCTCGTGGAACCGGGTCTTGCTGGTCACCACGGATTGGATCCCGTCGAGCAGGTACATTCGGCGGACCGGGTGCGGTCGTTTGTGGGTGCGCTTCCCGGCGACGCACAGCAGTCGGCCGCGATGCAGGAGCAGGCCCCAGGGTTCGATCTCGTGCTTGCCCACCAGCCCGTTCAGGCCCACGTACTGGATGCGGCACACGAACCGCCCGTGCTGAGCGGCGAGCAGCTTGCCGACCCAGCGCTTGCGGTCGGCGTTGCGCGAGCGCTCCGAGGTACGGACCTGGAAGTTTCGGGTGACGCGGTCGAGCTGCAGTTGCTCGACCTCTCCCAGCGCGAGACGGGCCTGGTTCGCCAGGGCGTCGAGGGTCGCGAGGTGCTCGGATCCGTCGAGCTCGGCCAGCGCGTGGACCGCGAAGTCCAGCGCCGCGGCCTGAGCCATGGAGGTGTCGGGGCTGCCGGCCCTGCGCCAGACCTTGAACTTGCCCTCTCGCTCCTCGATCAGGGTGCGGTGGCGGAGCACGAAGGTGAGGTACTCCCGGGCGCAGCGCACGTCGACGCCGAACTCGCGAATGATGTCGGCCAACCGCAGGGGCTCGCCACGATCCACCCGATCAATGAGGGTCAGCAGGCGGGTCGAGATCTTGTAGGCGTTGCGCATGGCCAGAGGATCGCGGGTAGGCGCGGCCAACACAAGGATTGATGGACGCCCGGTAGCGGGTGTGCGGAGTCGGCGAGGGATTGATGGGCAGGCCCGGGTGGGTCGCCAGGTTGTTGCGGTGTACCTCCCGCTGCCCCCGGGTGGGTCGCCAGGTTGTTGCGGTGTACCTCCCGCTGCCCCCGGGTGGGTTGTCGGGAAGTTGCAGGGCACCTCCCGCTGCCCCCGGGTGGGTTGTCGGGAAGTTGCGAGGCACCTCCCGCTGCCCCCGGGTGGGTTGTCCGGAAGTTGCAGGGCATCTCCCGCTGCCCCCGGGTGGGTTGTCGGAAAGTTGCAGGGCACCTCCCGCTGCCCCCGGGTGGGTTGTCGGGAAGTTCTCTTGCAGGTGCGCCGGGCCCGGAGCGGTCTCAGCGCTCGGGCTCCCGCTGTTGGCTCTTGAGCTTGGCGAGCCGCTTGCGCTGATTCTCGCCTTTCCTACCGCTCCTCCTCAGCCGCCTGTCGTCGGGCACTGCTCGTAGTCCTGAGGGCAGCCGTCCCGTTCATGGGTTCGTCGGGGTGTTGTCGACGCAGTATCAGGTGGGGCCGGTGACCAGGTATCGGTCGCCCCGGGAGTCCCATCCTGTGAGTCAGGACACCGCCCACGTCCCTTTCAAGCGCAACATCGGCTTGCTCATGGCCGTCATGATCGGCATTGGCGCGATGATGGGACCGGGCATCTTCGCGCTCCCTGCTCCCCTCGCTGAGCGGGTCGGACCGCTGGGGATCGTCAGCTACCTAGCGCTGGCGTTGGTGGTGGTGCCCACCGCGCTCAACTACGCGGAGCTGGGCGCTGCAGTACCCTTGGCAGGCGGTGGCTACTCCTTCGTCAGCCGCACACTTCCCAAGACGGTGGCCTTCCTGACCGGCTGGTTCTTCTGGATCGGCAACGTCGTCGCCGCGTCGATGTACGTCATGATCTTCGCGATCACGGTGAAGACCTACCTTTGGCCGGGGGTATCGGAGCTGGCCATCGCCGTGATAGTGACGCTGTTCTTCCTTGCTCTGAGCCTGCGAGGCGGGACGCAGAGCATGTCGTTGGTCGCCGCCATGAACGTGGTGGAGCTCGCGATCCTCGGGGTTTTTGTTGCGCTCGGCTTCTGGTTCATCGACGCTCCGGCCAACCTGCAGCCCATCGCGCCCATGGGCCTGTCGCCCTTCGCCGGGAGCATGGCGCTGATCTACGTGAGCTTCGTCGGCTTCGACCTCATCACGGTGGCGGCAGAAGAGATCATCGAGCCCACTCGCACGATCCCGCGTGCGATCTTCATTACCCTCGCGGTGGGCGCGGTGCTGTACGTCACCGTGGTCGGCGTGATGCTGGGCGCGGTGCACTGGAGCGAGATCGCATCGACCGATGTGCCGTTCATCTACGCTGCCGATCGGCTGTTCGGGCCGGTCGGCCGCTGGGCGGGGGTGATCGCGACGATCATGGCGAGCCTGTCGGCGTTTGGAGTCACCCTCGCTGCGAGCGGGCGGATCCTCTATGCCCTCGGTCGGGACGGCCACCTCCCTCTTGCACTGACCCGCCTGCATCCCAAGCTGCAGACGCCCGATCGCGCGCTGGTGCTCTGCGCCGCGGTGGTGATCGCCTTCAGCAGCTCCGGGCTCGTCGCCCTCGTCGCGGGTGTCAGCGCGTTTGGCTACCTGCTGGGACAGGGTGTCGTGAACCTGTCGGTCATCGCACTCGAGCGGAAGATGCCGAACCTCAGGCGGCCCTTCCAGGTCCCTTGGTTCCCGTGGATACCGCTCGTGGGTGCGTTCACCTGCTGGATCTTCATTCCCACACTCCAATGGGAGGCCTTCGCTCTGGGGGCGGTGATGACCGCCGTGGGCGCGGCGATCTACGTGACCAGTGCGGACAACCGCGCCGAGGCTGCCAGGGCTCCGGCTGCGCTACTCTCCCTCATCACCTGGCTGATCCGACGGAGGAAGCGGCCCATGCGTGTCTTGATCATCGGCGGTGGCCAGCTTGGCCTATCGATTGCCGATCGCTTGCTGGCCAAAGACGAGCAGCGGTTGGTGTTCCGGTCCCACGAGCACCAGATCACCTTCATCGAGCTCGACGAGGAGCGCTGCAGCTACCTCGAAGCCCGCTACGGGGTGCCGATCTTCCACGGCGACGGCAGCAAGCGTGAGCTGCTCACACAGGTGGGCGTGGAGAACGTGGACGTCGCGGTGGCTGCCAGCAACGACGACGGGAAGAACGTGATCATCGCCATGCAGGCGAAGCGGCTTGGCATGCGCAAGGTGATGGCAGTGGTGCAGGATCCGGACGTGATCGACATGCTCTCCGATCAGGGCATCGTCGCGATCAGCGCTCCCTGGAGCACGGCGGGCCTGGTCGAGAGCCACCTGGATCGACCCGGTGTCGCCGAGCTGTTCGAGATCGAGACCGGTGCTGCCCATCTGCTGGGGGTGATCGTGCCGGAGGGTGCCGCCGTGGTGAATCGCGCGATCCGGGATCTGAGCCTGCCGACCGATTCGGTGGTCGGGGCCGTGATCCGCAACCACGCCTTTGTGGTGCCGCGCGGCGACACAGTGATCGTCGAAGGGGACCACGTGGTGTTCATCGGCCCGGCGTCGGCGGTGAAGGAGGCCCGAGACGCCTTCCTGACCGTGAACTCCTGAGCCAACGAGCCACCTCGGCCGACAGCTGGCCTTCGAATACAACGCCTCCGTTGCCGCTCCTTCTCGACCGCCCAGCCCGTATGCGCTGGCTATGCTGATCGAAGAGACGCTGAAGTGGGGGCAACCCAGCTACCTGACGCACACTCCGAAGTCTGGAACGACGATCCGGGTGGGGCCGGCGCCGAGCGGTTCGGGCCGGTACGCGATGTTCGTGCACCGCGGTCAGCCGCCAGCGTCCAACACTTCGCGCACCTTGATCGCGAGATCTTCGAGCTTGAAGGGCTTCTCGAGAAAGTGCACGCCCTCGTCGAGTATTGCTTCGCGAACGATGGGGTTGTCCGCGTAGCCGGACATGAAGAGCACCTTGGTGTCGGGCCGCGACGCGATCAGACGCTTCGACAGCTCGTGACCATTCATGGACGGCATGACGACGTCGGTGAACAGGAGGTCGATTCGATTGGAAGTCTGTCCCGCTAGTTTCAGCGCTTCCTCGGGATCGCAGGCCACGATGACCGTGTAGCCGATGCCCTCGAGGAAGGTCATCGCGACACTGCGAACCACGGCGTCGTCCTCGACGAGGAGGATCGTCTCCACCCCCACCGGGATCTGCCTGGTCGGGGTCACCTGGGCAGAGTCGGCGTCTTGGCTGACACGGGGGAAGTAGATGTGGAAGGTGGTCCGCACACCCGGCTCGGAGGCGACCTCGATCACGCCGCCGTGTTGTTCGACGATGCCGTAGCACGTCGACAGCCCCAAGCCGGTGCCACCTTTCTCCCCCTTGGTCGTGAAGAAGGGCTCGAAGATGTGTCTCCGCGTTTCGGCATCCATGCCGTGACCGCTGTCGGTCATCGAGATGCGAACGTACTCACCTGGGGTGATGGATGGATGCATCTCACAGAACTGCTCATCCAGCTCGATGCAGCTGAGCTCCATGGTGAGCTTCCCGCCGTCGGGCATGGCGTCGCGTGCGTTCACCGCGATGTTCACGATGACCTGCTCGACCTGCCCGGGATCGGCTCTGATCCGACAGGGACACTCGCAGAGGTTCGCCTCGAGCAGGACATCTTCACCGATGATCCGACCGAGCATGACCTGCATGCTCGTCACCAGTTTGTTGGGGTCGAGGACCTTGGGTTGCATCACCTGTCGCCGGCCAAAGGCCAGTAGCTGCCGGGTCAACCCCGCGGCCCGTTCAGCACAATGCTGGATCTCGTTGAGCCTCTCGGCCACGGTGCTTGCGGGATCGACGTCCAGGAACGCCAACAAGATGTTGCCGTAGATCGCCGTGAGCAGGTTGTTGAAGTCGTGGGCGACGCCGCCGGCCAGCCTTCCGATGGCCTCCATCTTCTGAGCGTGCAGGAGCTGGGCATTCGTCTGCTCGAGCTCCGCGCTCTTCTCCTCGACCATGGCTTGAAGCCGGGTTTGGTACTCCCGGTTCTCCCGCTGAAGGCGTGACCGCTCGAGCGCGCGTTCGATGGCGTGCAGGATGATCGTCATGTCCTCGACGGGCTTGACGACGTAGTCCCAGGCCCCAATCCGCAGTGCCTTGACAGCATCGTGGATGGCGCCAGTGCCCGACACCATGATGACGGGGGTCTCCGGCGAGGTCGCGGTCAGGTGCTCCAGCAACTGGAGGCCGTCCATGCCGGGCATGCGAAGATCCGCGAGCACGACCTCTGGCTTCACGCGTTCGAACACCTCGAGGGCCTCGCGACCGTCGCCCGCTTCGAAGGGTTCGAAGCCGCGATCCTCGAGAAAGGACACGAGACCGAAGCGAGTGCTCTGGTCGTCGTCGACGATGAGAATCCGCGTGTCAGGCATGGTGGCTCTCTGGAGGGAGGAATCCGGTCAGCGGAATGCGAATGGCGAACGTCGTCCCCCGACCGACGGCGGAGTCGACCGCGATGGTCCCGCGGTGGCGCGTCTCGACGATGTAGCGGGAGACGGACAGGCCCAGCCCGGTTCCCGACCCGGCTCCCTTGCTGGTGACGAAAGGCACAAACACCCGTTCCAGGAGGCCTTCGTCGATCCCTGGGCCGTTGTCGGCGATCTCGATTCGCGCGAAGGCACCGTCCCTCTGGAGCCGGATGGCAATCCTAGGTTCATCGTGCTCGCCGCAGCGGTGGCCTCGCAGCGCCTGGATCGCGTTCTTGAGGAGGTTGAAGAAGACCTGCTGCAGGTTCGCGGGCTCACACAACACCGACGGAAGGGCGGGGTCGTAGTCGCGCACGATCTCGATATGCCGGAGATCGAAGTCCTCCATCATCTTGTAGTCTCTGTAGAACAGCTCCAGGGTGTCGTCGACCAGCTCGCTCAGGACGCCTCGCTCCAGGCGCTGCGGACTGCGCCGACCGAAGCTCAACATGCTGTCGACGATCCTCGCCGCTCGACCGCCGGCGTCCCGCACGTCGCTGAGCAACTCCAATAGCTTTCGTCGATCCGCATAGTCGCGGATGGCGTCAATGCTGACCCCCACGCTCTCGGCAGCCTCGATGTTCTTGGCGTTCCTCGAGGTGAGGCGGTCGCTCAGCACCTGCGTATTCTGAATGACCACCGAGAGCGGTTGGTTGATCTCGTGGGCCATGCCCGCCGCCAATCCGCCCAGTGTAGCGACCTTCTCGGCCTGCATGATCATGTCCTCGAGCTTGACGCGCTCGGTGACATCGTCCACCCGCAGCACGGCCCCTTGCACCGCGTCCGATGCCAGCGGGTAGAGGATGACGTTCCACAGGCGAGTCTGGCTCTGCGCTTCGGCGACGACCTTCTCCTTCTTCCAGTGGCTGCCCTCGCCGATCGCCCGACACACATCACCCATGACGGTTCCAAAGGGAGTGAGTACGTCTTCGATGGGTTGGCCGAAGGCCTGCGCCGCTGTGACTCCCAGGATGCGCTCCGCCTCGCGGTTCCAGTGGGTCACGCTGCCGTCCGGATCGACGCCCACGATGATGGATGGCATGGAGTCGATGATGTTGCTCAGCAAGCTCCTGAGACCGGCCAGCTCCAGCTCCACGCGCTTCTGCTCGTCGATAGCGCGGGCTGAACCTACGTTGTACAGGGGAGCACCCTCGTCGTCGTAGATGATGGACATGCTGTCGCTCGCCCAGTGCCAGACCCCGTCGACATCGCGGATGCGATACTCGATGATGAAGCTCGGATCTCGGTTTTCTACGTGCCGCTGGAATTCGGCGACGACCCTGGGCAGATCGTCCGGATGGTAGAAGGTCTCCCCTGACTTCTGTACCCCCATCGAGACGAGCCGCTCGGCTGGAAGGCCCAGGAGGTCCTCGATGGCTGGGCTCATGTAGTCGTAGGTCCCAGTGCGGTAGTTGGAGCAATACAAGACGTCGCGTGAGTGCTCCAGGATCCTCCTGAACTCGACCTCTCTTGTCTCGAGCGCCTCCTGCACCTGCTTGAGGTGACTGATGTCGGCGTGAACCCCGACCATTCGAGTGACCTCACCGGCCTCGTTCCAGGTGACGGCCTCTCCGCGCGACAGAATCCACAGCCACTGCTCGCTCTTGGTCTTCATGCGAAACTCGAGGGAGTACTGCTCTCCAGACTGGGCGGTCTGCGCATAGCGACCCAGCACAGATTCGGCCCTCGAGAGGTCGTCGGGGTGCAGTAGTCCCGCCCAGGTGGCGTAGGAATGCTCCAGCTCGTCCGCGCCATATCCGAGCATCGTGAACCACCGCGGACTGTAGTAGACCTTCCCTGTGTTTGGCTCGTAGTCCCAGAGCCCCTCGTTGGCACCCTCGAGAGCGAACCGCAGGCGCTCCTGGCTCGCGGACAGCTCACGCTGTCTCTGCTCCAATGTCAGGACCAGCTCGCGGTTCTTCTGGATCTGGGAGTAGAACTCGACGGCACTGGCGATGGAGTCGCTGAGCTGCTTGAGACCCGCCGACTTCGACACATAGCCAAAGGGCCGGTACTCATTCAGGATCTCGAGGGGATCCTTCAGGTCGTGGAAAGCAGAGTGGATGATCACCGGTAGGTGGACGTTGCGCTCTTTGATCCTCTGTAGGGTCCAGAAGCCGTCGTGACGCGGCATCTTCAGATCCAGAATGACGGCGTGGATGTCGCCATCCAGCGAGTCGAGGCATGTCTGTCCGTCGGGACAGAGCACGATCTGGTACGCCCCCGACAGTGCCAGCTCGAGGTCGTCGCGGACATCGTCGTCGTCGTCGACGATCAACAGCCGTGGCCTCTGGGGACCGTCATCCTTCTGTTTCGCGTCCTGCTCGCCGAGGATGCTCCGCAGCTTGTCGAAGGACATCAGCCCACCTCCGTTGGTAGCGGAAATGCGACAATTGCGCGCGTTCCACGTCCCAATTCACTCTCCAGCGAGACCGTACCACCGTAGAGTTTCACCAGCTTGGACGCCACGCCGAGGCCGAGGCCCGTCCCAGTGTTTGGCTTGGTCGTGAAGAACGGCTCGAAGACCCGAGGACGGTCCTCGGCAGAGATGCCGACGCCTCGATCGTCGACCACCAGCCACTGAACCCGTTCATCTTCGCTGAGGGCGATCTCGATGCGGCGTTCTCGGGCGCCCTCTTCCAGCACCGCATCACGGGCATTGAGCAGCAGGTTCGAGAGGACTGAGTGGAAGTGGCTGGCACTGCCGACGAGGGGGGAGACCGAGCCGAGCTCGACGACGACCTCGATGCCCTGCTCGTCCAGCTCCTCCTTGAAGTCCGGTGGCAGGCAGGAGCAGATGACGTCGGCCAGAGAGATGGCGTGGGTCCCCCTTCTGGCCTGCCCTATCCGAGAGTACTCGGTGAGCTGATCGGTGATGCCGAGAGCGCGATCGGTCCTCTCGCTGACCCTGGTGAGGACCTCCTGCACGACCTCATCGTTGTCGTTGATGGCGCCGATGACCCGTGCCACCTCTGCCCGCTGGCCGGAGTCCAGGCCGCCTTCGACCAACAGAAAGGCCTCGCCCAGCAGCTCGGAGCTCTCCGCGCACAGGCTCCGTCCGTCTCCGGCGCCGAGTGCGCGATCGAGGAGCTTCCTGGCTCCGGTCAGGGCGTTCCGTACCTCGTGTGCAAACCCGCCGGCCATCTGCACCTCGGTTGCCTCTCGGCGCAGCCAGAGGATCTTCTCCTGCGCCTCTTCGAGATCCCGAGTCCGCTCCCGCACGACGGCTTCAAGATTCGCGAAGAGACGGGAGTTCTCGAGAGAGATCGCCGCTTGTGCCGACAGTATCTGGAGCAGCTCGAGCCGCTCCGCGTTGAACGCCCCGGCGACGGCGTTGTTCTCGAGGTAGACCGCCGCGACGGTCCGTCCCAGGTGGCGGATGGGCGCGCAGAGGACTGACTTCGGGTGCCCCTGAACGAGGTGTGGATCGCTGGCGAACCGCGGGTCCGAGGTTGCGTCGTCGAGGACCACGGCCTCGCCGGTGCGCAGCACGTAGTGCACGATTGTCTCGGCGATTCGGGCGGTGGCCGCAGCGTTCGCGCCAAAGGCGATCGAGTCTTCCGAGACCGTCGCTTCGACCCTGAACTCGCCATAGCGATCGATGAGGAGCGCGCCCTGCTGAGCGCCCGCGTTCTCGGCCAGCACCTTCATCATGTTGCCCAACATCCGCTCGGGCTCGATCTCCCTCGAGATCGCCAGCGAGGCCTTGAGCACCGTCGACAGATCGAGCTGCTGCCCGTGTCCCGAAGAGGTGCTGAAGCGGCCATCGGTCGCCGATCCAAGGGAACCCGAGCCCTGGCGCAGTGCGAGCTCGGGGTGGCTCTCTTCCAGCGCGTGCACCTTGGCGGAGGCCCCCCAGCGATCGTAGATGTAGTGCGCTTGTCGGAGATAGGCGAAGCCGAGGAAAGACAGGTTCTGGGCCGCAAAGAACCTGGATGCCGCCTCGTTTGCCAGGGCCGCGATGTGCAACCGGCCCGTGTCCGTCGCCCGACGAACCGCGGTGTCGTAGCGTCGGGCCACGTCGTCTACGAGTTTGCCGTCCACCCGCGCCAGCTCGGCGTCGACCAGAGCGCGCATGCACTCGATGTTCACCGGGCAGCGCTCCGCCCAGCTCTCCAGCTTGCGAAGAGAATCCACCGCGGACTCGCGGGCCTCGCCGCCCTCTTCGGTCGACAGTGCTGGCATCCTGCCCAGGTGTGCCAGCGCCGACAGGAACACACACCAGATCATCGCATCCGAGCCGGCCATGGCGGCCTCGTACTCGCCCAGCTCGTCGACGATCGCGCCCATGGCTTCGTAGTCACCGTGAACCAGGAGGATCAACAGCACGAGAAGCCGCTGGTTGCCCAGCAGCGTCGCCGCGCTCTGAGTCTCTCTGAGCTTGTCCACGAGGGCATCGGCATCGAAGTGGGCGTCGCTGAGGCTGGTGGGCGCGGCGGTCTCCCCGCGAAGGGCCTTCAGGGCCTGATGATCAAAGCGGAATGCCGCGCGTGCGAGCTCGTTGTTGATGCGGCCGGCAAACGGTTCCAGACCTTCGCAGTGGCGTTGCAGCTCTTCGATGCCCACGCCAGCGGTCAGGAGGCTGGAGAAGGTCCCATTGTGGAGGGCGTAGCCGCCGAAGATGTCGTCACCGAGCTGCATCGCCTTTTCCAGCGCGATGTGGAAGTGGCGGACGGAGACCTTGAAGTCCTCTGTCCAGACGCCGATGAATCCCGGCCACATGAAGTGGTTCTTTGCTGCCAACGCCGAGCGAGGATCGGTAAGTGCAAGGCCGAGTTTGCCGAAACGATGAGCCGACTCATAGTCTCCCAGTCCCGCGGAGAGCACCAGCGCGTATTGCATGTACCCGTGGGACGACGGGGCGGCGTTTCCGTGCTGCAGCGATAGCGAGACCATCTTCGCTGCCAGCAAGGAGTTCAGGGCGAACTTCCCGAGCATGTACGCCGCCGGGATGACGTTCATCATCACCTCGAGGGCAAGGACCAGGGACGGCTCCTCGAGCTTGGGCAGGTCCACGAGGTCTTCGATCTGTCGATCGCCTATCAGACCGGTGATGACCCCGATCTCGGCACCCACCGCACCTTCCTGCGCTTCGGTGGAGTCGGGCAGCGTGATGCCCAGCTCGGTCAGACCCTCGAGCGCGGCCGCCAGCGCTCCGGGCAGGTCGCCCACGCTCGTGTGCAGCAAGACGAGAGTGGCGTGGGCGCGTGCCTTCTCGACACCGGGTCTTCCCCTCTCGAGGACCTCGCCGAAGAGTTCCTGGGATCGCGGCTGGTTGCCACACAAGTACTCGCACTCGGCGAGGTGGATGGTGAGCTCGTACCACGAGGTGTGATCCCCTTCCGAGGCGGGGGTCGGCAGCAGCTGCAGCCCCACTGTCAACAGACCGCGTGCCTCGTCGAAAGCGATGGCCTTCTTGGCGAGGATGCCCGCCCGGAGGTTGAGAAGCGCCAGCTCGCGCCGCTCGGCGTCGGTGGTAATCAAGCTGCGCGCCCAGTTGAGGTGCCGGGCGACGGTCAGCGCGAGCTCCTCTTGGGACCCGTCCTCTTCGCTCAACAGCTGCCGGCCGATGAGCGCGTGGGTCGACCTCTCCTCCTGTGGCGCGAGAAGGGACCCCGCCGCCTCCCGGACTCGGTCGTGTAGGAAGCGATAAGTGGCGTAGCAGGACTGTTCTGACTCCTGGACGAACCGGTAGGAAGCGTCGTTGGGGACCACCAGCGCCTCGCGCAGCGCCGCAGAAAGCGCCTGGGCCGTCTCAGCCGGGGTGAGGCCGCAGACCGCCGCGAGCATGGTCAGCCCGAAGCTCTTGCCAATGCACGACGCCACTCCCAGCACCCGCTGGGTCTCTGCGGGGAGCTTGGCCAGCTTGGCGGCCATGAGTTCCGCGATCTCATCGCTGATGCGGAGGCGGGTGATCGCGTCGAGATCGTAGCTCCACCGGCTCCGATTCGAATCGTGCTCGAGCAGCCCCTCGTCGTGCAGCCGCAGCAGCATCTGGCCAAGAAAGAAGGGATTGCCACGCGTCTTCTCGGCACACACCTTGGCGAGAGACTCGACGGCCGCTCCCTCACAGGCCAGCGTCTCGGCCACCAATTCAGTGATGGAGGGCGCAGCGAGTGGTGACAGCGAGATCTGTTCGATCGCCACGCCGGCTTCCCCCAGCCGGGTGAGGAGACGAAGGAGCGGATGGTCTGCTCCGACCTCGTTGTCGCGGTAGGCACCGACGAAGAGGATGTGGTGCGCCTCGGGATCACAGACAAACCGCTCCATGAGCCGGAGCGTCGAGGGATCGGCCCACTGCAGGTCGTCGAGGAAGACCACCAGCGGGTGCTCCGCATCGGCAAAGACTCGGATGAAGGTCTCGAAGGTACGGATGAACCGGGTCTGCGCCTCCGTCGAAGGCAGCTCCACCACCGGAGGGTGCTCTCCGAGCAAGTGCGCCAGCTCTGGGATCACATCGATGATGATCCGCGCGTTGATGCCCAGCGCTTCTCGCAGCTGCGTTCGCCACGTCGCCAAGCGCTCCTCGGTCTCGGCCAGCAGGAAGCCCGTCAGCTCCTTGAAGGCCTGGATCAACGCGACGTATGGAGTCTCTTGGCACAGCTTCTCGCAGATGCCCCTGATGAAGATGCCGTTGGTCTCGACCACTGGCCGGTGCACCTCCTGGACGAGCACCGACTTGCCAATGCCCGGGTCGCCTGAGACGAGCAGAAGCTCCTTTCCCCCTGCACTGGTTCGTTGGAAAGCCGCCAGCAGCCGCTCGAGTTCGGCGCCCCGACCAAAGAGCTTCTGCGGAAGCCGAAACTGCCCCGAGAAGTCGTCGGTGCCGATGTCGAAGTCCGCGAGCTCACCGGTCGCCCTGAACTGGGTGAGGCAGCGCTCGAGGTCGCTCTGGACGCCAAAGGCACTCTGATAGCGCTCCTCGGCGTTCTTCGAGAGCAGCTTCATCACAATGCGCGAGAGGATCTCGGCGATGGAGTCATCGAACGCGTGCGGCGATGATGGCATCTTGGCAATGTGACAGTGAACGAGCTCCATTGGATCGGTGGCGGAGAACAGACGTTGGCCGGTGAGCATCTCGAAGAACGTCGCCCCGAGCGAGTAGAGGTCAGCTCTCGAATCGAGGACGCGGTTCACCCGTCCAGTCTGCTCCGGAGCCATATACGCAAGGGTGCCTTCGAGAGAGCTCGGATGGACCACCTCGAGATGCTCGCGGGCGAGCTGGGTCGAGAGCCCGAAGTCGATCAGCTTGACCTGGCCACTCTGCTCGTTCCACACGATGTTCGAGGGGTTGATGTCCTTGTGGATGACGTGGTTGCGATGCACCTGATCGATGGCCTTCGAGATGTCGACAGCGACCTCGAGGAACTTCGCGAGGCCCGCCCTCTTCATGGACCAGCCCAGATCGAGGGAGACCGCTCCGAAGTCCTCGAGAACCATGGCCAGGCTGTTGCCGTAGGGGACCAGGTCGTGTACGCGGATGACCCCGTCGAGGGACAGCATGCGTGTCACCTCCTGCTCCCGCCTGAAGCGAGCAAGCTCCTCGGCGGTGGGGTACTCCTTGCGAAGTAGCTTGACTACCACGGGCAGGCCGTCCGGCTCTCGCAGCGCTCGGAACACAAAAGTGCGACTGCTCTCGTGGATGGAATGGAGCACACGGAAACCAGAAACATCGACCATCTACGCCCCCAATGGATTGACAGCCCACGCGTCGCCACCCCTGCGACGCACCACCACCCTACACCGAGAAGACGAGGCCACATCGACGGGCTCTCGTGGTCAGGTAGGACGCTCGCGGGCTAGATGTCGGCATGAGGGAGGACACCGATTGGCCCGCCCAGGTTGGGCCCTACAAGATCTGCGGCCGATTGGGCGGTGGTGGGATGGGGGTGGTCTATCGGGCGGAGCGCGACGGACGTGTCGTTGCGCTGAAGACCGTCCGACCTCGGCCGGGAGCCCTCGCGGGGCTGCGACGCGAGGTCGCCGCCCTGGCTGCCTTGAGGCATCCCGGTGTGGTGCGAATCGTCGACCACGGCGTCGAAGACGGTTGGCCCTGGATGGCCATGGAGTGGCTGCAGGGTCCATCGCTGGCCGAGGTTTTGGCCGCAGCAACGGGCGATCTGGCTACGCGGTTGAGCGTGATGCGCCACCTGTGCGAGGCCCTGGCCTACGTGCACGGAGAGGGTCTGATCCATCGCGATCTCAAGCCTGCAAACGTCATTGTGACCGACGCGCGCGCGGCGGTGCTCGTCGACTTTGGCCTCCAGGAACGAGCCACTCGGCGCGAGGTGCTGGGCGCCACCGCGCCTTGGTCGGGCACCCGCGGCTACATGGCTCCAGAGCAGCTTCGCGGTGAGCGCGGGGATGCGCGTTCCGATCTCTACGCGCTGGGATGTTTGCTCTACGAGAGCATCACTGGTCGCCGGCTGTTCGCTGGTCCCCCAGAGGCCGTTGCCATGCAGCACGTGCATGCGTCTCCGGCACCCCCGATGAGTCTGTGTCCCGACATCGATCCGCAGCTGGACGCTCTGGTGACCGCGTTGCTGGCGAAGCGCCGGGGCGATCGTCCAGGATCGGCGCGCATTGTGGCGCGAACTCTGGACGCGGTGGGAGTGGGTCCGATGGTGTGGGCCGACCTGCCAACCACCTGTCCCTATCTCTACCGACCCGAGCTGATCGGGCGTGCCGAGCCTCTCGAGGTCCTGGGCAAACACCTCCAGGATGCCTCTGTGGTGCTGTTGGGCGGGGAGAGTGGAGAGGGCAAGACCCGTCTCGCCATGGAGCTGGCGGATCGGGCTCGGCGGCAGGGCACGCGGGTCGTCGCTGGCGCCTGCCGGGACCATGTGCCGCTCCCTCTCGAGGGATTTCTCCAGCCCCTGCTCGCCGTCGCAGATCGCTGCCGGGCGTTCGCTGACGAGAGTGGTGCAGTGCTCGGGAACCGCGCCGGAGTGCTGGCCCAGTACCAACCCGCGCTGCAGGCCTGGGTCGCCGAGCCCCCGGTGCGACTACCGGCGGTCCAAGCGCGACACCGGCTGCTGAGCTACCTCTGCGAGACCCTGGCCTCGTTCGCGACCGACAGACCGCTGCTGCTGGTGATCGACGACCTGCAGTGGGCGGACGAGCTCACTCTGGCTGCGCTAAGGCGGCTTAAAATGGGCGTTCCCGGCGTGTCGGTGCTCGGCCTCTACCGCACCGAGGAGGCCAGCGAGGCCCTCTGTGCACTGCGGGACGAGCTGCCACACGTCATCCTGAGCCGGCTCGATCCGTCGTCAGTCAGTTCCATTGTCGCCGACATGCTCGCCTGGCCGGCTCCGCCCGAGCGACTCTGGCAGCGCCTCGCTTCTCACAGCGAGGGCAATCCACTGTACGTCGGCGAATACCTGCACGCGGCGCTGCAGAGCGGCCTGCTCTCCCAGGGAGTGGACGGCGGCTGGCAGCTGGCCTCGGACCCGGAGGCGTTCCAGCTTCCGCGCTCTCTCCGCGACCTCGTGGGCCGACGGTTGCGGGGGTTGCCCGACGACGCCCGCCGGCTGGTAGTGGCCGCGGCTGTGCTCGGCCGCGAGGTGGACGATGCCGTCCTGCAGCGCACGGCGGGTATGGAGGCGGACCGCTGTAGCTCCGCGATCGCCGAGCTCTTCCGGCGCCACGTCCTCGAAGAGGGCGGCGGCGCGGTCCGCTTCAACCACGACAAGATCCGCGAGGTGACTCTGGCCGGGCTCGAGCAGGCCGAGCGCACCGACACCCACCGGGCCGCTGCACTGGCCATCGAGGCGCTGTGCGGCGACTCTCTCGAGGCGCACCATGCAGATCTGGGCCTGCATTGGGAGATCGGTGGTGATGCCAAGAAGGCAGTTCAGTACTACGAAACGGCGGCTCATTCTGCGGGAGAGCGCCACGCAAACAGCGACGCTCAGCAGCTGTACAGCGACGCGCTGCGCCTGGTGGACTCCCCCGAAGAGATCGCCCGGCTCCGCATGGCTTTGGGTGAGACCTATGCACGAAGGGGCGAGTACACGGGTGCCGTAGCCCAGCAACAAGCCGCGCTCGCTGCAGCTCGGGCCATGGGAGCGCGGCAACTCGAGGCGAAGGCGCTCGCGCGTCTCGGAAACGCACTCCGCTTTCTCGGGAAGTTCGAAGAGGGGCACGATGCACTGCAGCAAGCCATTGCGCTCCAGCGCTCGATGGGCGACGAGCTCGGTGAGGCCAAGAGCTTCGACATGCTCGGCAGTCTGGATCTAGCGAACGGACGCCTCAGTGATGCGCTCGCAAGTTTCGAGGTCGCACTGGCGATCATGGAGCGTGTCGGTTCACCGCTAGAACAGGCCAGGATCATCGGCCACATCGGCACTACGGTCATCCTCCAGGGTCGGCTCGCGGAGGCGGAACAACTCTCCCTGCGTTCCCTGGACATCTTGCGCGAGTTGGGAGACCGCTACGAATGTCGGCACCAGTTGTTCAGCCTCGCCACGGTGTATGGCGAGCGCGGCCAGCTCGACCGGGCCGAGAAACTGTACTTGGAGGGCCTGGACCTGTATCGGGCCGTCGGAGACCGCTTCTCGACTGCCATGGGTCTCGACAACCTGGCGTTGTTGTACCTCGAGCGCGACCAGGGCGAGCGGGCCATCGGCATCTTCGAGGAGGTCCTCACCATCAGGCGCGAGCTGCAGGATCGCCGCGGCGAGGGCGTGACCCTGGGCAACCTGGGAATCGCCGCCCACGTGGTCGAGAACCTGGAAATGGCGGTTGCCCAGCTCGAGGAGGCGATCATCGTGCATCGCGAGGCCGGGAATCGGAAGTATCTTGCGGCCCATCAGTCAAACCTGGCGGAGGTACGAGGGGATCTGGGTGAGTTCGAGCGAGCCGATGCGCTGTATACCAAGGCTATCGCGCAGTTCGACGAACTGGGGATCCGATTGCCCGCTGCCGCGAGTGCGGCGAATCAGCTGCGCTGTCGTCGCTGGAAGGGGTGGCCACCCGAACAGCTGTCGAGGGATCTGGAAGCCCTCGAACACCGTTTCTCTGAGCTGGAGCTCAGCCACTACGAAATCGCCGCCGTCTGCGAGTTCGGTCATGTCGCCTTGGTCTGCGGTGGCGATGGCCGCCATGCACTGGAGCGCGCCGAGCGGTTGTGTGAACAGCATGCGGTCTCTGTCGAGGATGGGGGGGAGCTGGCCTCCTGCTTTGCGCGGCTTCGGCGTGCCATCGAGAACCCAGGGCGGCTGCTGCGAGGAGAGTGCCCCGAGGATCTGCCCGACGCCGTACGACGTCAGCTGGAAGGTGGCTGAGGCGCCGAGTCGACGAGGCCCCGCATCAAGTGTCGAGGTGTTGACCCCGAGTTTCAGGGAACGGCAGAAGCAGAATGTATCACCGCTTTTCTAGGTTTTGCTGAGTGTTGCAGTCGCAATTCTGAGGTTCCTGAGTTGTTCCGGAATCACATCGGCGATGGCCGAAGGCTCTATCAATTGGCGTCCAGCGAGCCGATCTCGAAGCCAGTTGGCGATGGCCACATGGTCGGCCCGTTGGCCCAGAACGACGTCATGCCTCGTGGTGTCTACCAGCCTGAAGCGCAAGGCGCTCCGCATGAACTGATCAACGACTTCGACCGACTTGATCGTCGACATCGGAATGGTCGTCACCGTGGAGCTCAGACGCCGATGCTCGATCACCACAGAGTCGGGCAACGCCTTCAAGATGTCCTTCGATCGCCTATCCCAGACATATAGGCCGAGACCGTACACAAGGCACCCGCCGCAGAAGAGCGCCAAGGGCCAGCTCCCCCAGGCAAGAAACTCGCCCAGGGTGGCGCCCACCATGCTGCCGACGACTCCCAGGGCCATGTTGACACCAATCTGCAGCTCCGAATGGCCGGACGTTACGATCACAGCACCCAGTTGCTCCGTGGCTCTGGGTCCACTCTGCTTGTCCGGGTCGAAGTCGGCGATGGAAGTGTCGTTCACGGATACCTCCTACCGGATTCGGGTACTCTTGGCGTGACCGGTCATACAAAGACCTGTTGGCTAGACCACGGCGGTACGCTGGCCGCGTCGCGTTGATGGGACGGAAGCAGGGCGAGCAAAGAATCCCGAGACCCCGTATCGCCAAGCGCGTTGGCAGCGGCGACGAGGCGCGCAATCACGTCGGGGCGATCGCGACGATTTTGCAGGTGGTGGCGGGCGAAGGCCATATGGTGAGCGGCCTGGGCGCGGTTCCCGTTCAGTGCGTGGCACAGTGCGGCGGAGGCGGCGACGAGGGCGGTTGTGTTTCCTTGAAACATCTGCTTTGAACTGAAGTCCAAGCAGACAGTCAGCACTGCGAGCGCATCGCCGGTTTCCCCGCGCGCGACAGCAGTCTCCACAGTGGTGACGATGGCGGCGATGCAGGCGGGGGCGAGGGCGATGGCGGCGTCGGAGTACCGCTTCGCGTCCTGGAATCGACCCTCCACAAGGGCGACTCTGGCCATGCTAACAAGCATTGAGACTGCTTCGTTCTGGTGTCTGAAGGCGTCTCCGATCGCGCTTCGGTACTCGTCCTGCGCTTCGGCGAGTCGTCCAGAAAAGCGGGCGAGGTCGCCACGCACTCGGTGTCCGAGCCATCCTTGGGACGCTGGGGGCACCGCGTCGCCCCACCACGCCCAGACGGCAAGTTTGCCGAGGGGAATCCCGACACCGGCGACCAAGGTCAGGACGAGCAGCGGGCGCAAGAGCGGCTCCACGTCCCAGCCATACTGAGGAAGGATCACCAGGATCAAGATGCACCCCAAGAGGGCGACGGGACGAAGGGACCATTTTTGAGTTTCCGGCGCGAAGAGCGGCGCCAGGATCCTTCGGCGACGGACGGCGCTGCGGGCCCAGAAGGCAAGGGCCGCTATGCCTTCTGCGAAGACGGTGACTAGCGAAAGGAGTATCATCCTGCCCGAAGACTGGACGAACCACCTCGTGGCGTCCCGGCTCGGGAGTCCGGCGGCGCCCCAATACTTGAAGACGCCTGCGACCCCGATGGGTGTGGCAACGAGGCCCACGACCGTCATCGTCAGGAGCGCGGCGACAGCGATGTGTCTGACCCGATTCCTGATCAAGTTGTCGCGCACGGTGCTGGGGTCTGGCACCCGTCCCCCTCCCACGATCGAGGATGGGGCGGATTAACGTGCTGGAGATGGGCGGAGGTTGAGTTCCGCGCATCGTCAGGCCGCTGCGGTTACCAATCGGAGATGCCTGATCCCTACGTGCCACCATCGGAAGTTGCCGCAGGTCCTGCCAAAGTCTGGGTTCGTGTTGTCGGAGCCATGAACCTGGTGTACTCGGCCCTGTTCACCACATGTGTTGGCACTTCGCTGGTCGGTCTCCTGGTTCGGCCCACACCACCCGTTCTGGACGGCGTCGCCATACAGCCGATTGAGACTCTTTCGCTCGCGCTGGTGGTAGTTGTCAGCTTGGTCAGCATGGCGGCCTCGGCCTTGGCGATACTCCGCCCCGACTTGGGCGTGCTCGCCCTGGGTTCTAGCGCCATCGGGCTGATCTTGGGAGCCATATTCAGCTTCGCGCTGTGGTTCTGGTTCCGCGGCGATGCGTACTACGTGGCGAAGAGCACAATCATCTTGTGCGCGTGGCCAAGCGTCTTGCTCCTGGTGGTATCCACACTCCATCGAATCGCGCGACTAAACCCTTGACCGCTGCAGACCTCAGGTGCGGCCTTCCGCCGCCGGCACCGGCACGATATCGCCAGCGTCCAGCGGCACGTGGATCATCTCGATGCCGAGCTTCTGTGCGATCTCGAAGCTGCGATCGTCTCGGTAGAACTCGCCGTAGCAGATTCTCCGGATGCCGGCGTTGGCCAGGGCCTTGAAGCAGTTCCAGCAGGGGCTGGCCGTGATGTAGACGCTCGCACCCTCGATGCGCACGCCGTTGCGGGCCGCCTGGATGATGGCGTTCATCTCGGCGTGGATGGTGGCGACGCAGTGGCCGTCCACCATCATGTGCCCAGCGTCCGAGCAGTGGGGCATGCCGCTGATCGAGCCGTTGTAGCCCGTCGAGAGGATGCTCCGGTCGCGCACGATGACGGCGCCGACGAACTTGCGGTGGCACGTGGCCCGCGATGAGGCCACGCGGGCGATGTTCATGAAATAGTCGTCCCAGCTGACGCGGGTGGCATCGCTCATCTTGCTCCCAGGTGACCGGTGCTTACCCGGTTTGCTGGCGGCGGGCTCGATCGTCCCGCTCAGCGCCGCCTCTCCTCAGGGGCAGGAGTTCACCGTCACGGAATCCATATACCAACCGTCAGCGCCGACCGAGGCGTCTGTCCCCAGTCGGAAGCGGAACTGGACAGATTGCCCGGCATAGTCGGAGATAGCGATGACGGAGAGGGTCCAATCCGCCGGACTACCGCACCAAGCAAGGGAACTCCCAAGCGGATTGCCAAACCCAGCCGCAACCACACCATCATACGGATCGGTCAGCAAATTGACGTCCGGCACCGGCACCCACGAGGCGCCGCCATCCGTCGAGATCTCCACCAGGGCGCCGTCGTAGCACGTCGGAAGTGAGCTTTCCAAGCCTTGGTAGTGCCAGAATTCGAGTGTCGTGGTGCCGATGGGAATGGGTATGGGCGTAGCTATCCACAGATATTGGTCACTGACGTTGGAGACGCTCTCGGCATAGAAAGCAAATGAGCCATCGTGAACATTGGATGTGGCGATTGCCCAGGTGTTCGAGACACCTCCAGTCGTCCAGGATGCGGGCCCCGCTTCAAAGTCGTCAGAGAACAAGACCACACAAGTGTCGCCGGTGTCGGTGCCCGTGTCTGTGTCCGAATCGGTGTCTGTGTCCGAATCGGTGTCTGTGTCCGAATCGGTGTCTGTGTCCGAATCGGTGTCTGTGTCGGCGTCCGAATCGGTGTCGGTGTCGGTGTCCGAATCGGTGTCGGTGTCCGAATCAGTGTCGGCGTCGGTGTCCGAATCGGTGTCGGTGTCCGAATCGGTGTCGGTGTCCGAATCGGTGTCGGTGTCGGTGTCCGAATCGGTGTCGGTGTCGGTGTCCGAATCGGTGTCCGAATCGGTGTCGG
>PJEL010001013.1_pt1 | contig 30313 bp, 55 predicted proteins | sample 1853271 | NCBI WGS metagenome assembly PJEL01 (sample SAMN08108733, study PRJNA415343) | Invertebrate metagenome, whole genome shotgun sequencing project. | host: Globobulimina | place: Sweden: Gullmar Fjord | collected 2015-08 | reverse complement strand
TTGTAATCTTTGTCAGGACTTGGTAAATATATTGTCTTAGTTCCACTATCTATTGCTTTCTGGATAGCAGAAGTATCATCATTAATACCATCACCCTTTGCTCCCCACCATTGTGGATAAGCGTGACTACCATTGTCTAACAAGACACTCTTACTGTCATCAGAAAATATTTGATACTTTCCGGTAACTAGAGCCCCCTTGATTGTTAACTTATTTTTTACGGTTATTTTTGCTCCGTTTTCAATTTCAATGGCACTCTCTATAGGAAGAACAACGTCATGTCTTACGTATACATCTCCTATATTGTTATCAATAGTAAAATGACTGCCCTTAGAAACCCATGAAAACTTATCAAACTCATAAAACTTCTTATCTAAATTATTCCATGCAATTGATTTAGGGTGTGGAGTGGTACATTCCCAGACCCCATTATTACATTCTGCTATATCATTCGTAAAACAATCTGTAATATTACATTGAATCTGTTCTTGCCCTTCTTGGATACCTACTATATGTCTAGTATTATTAGTACATGGCGCTAATAGTATTTCATTAAAACTTTGAACATCAACTAGTATAAGATTAAGAGCATCGCTCTTGTATCTTTTCTGTCCAAATTCGTCGGGCATTCCACAACCCACTATCACTAAAAGTAATAATAATTTAATAATATCCATGCATTTCATAAATAGAACTCCTTAGCTGATGAGCCCAGCTACTACCACATCATAGCTCATTATGCACGGAGGCTGAGGATCAAACTCAGGTCTTTTCATGTCACCATAAAATATGTTATCCACTACACCACCTACGTGTATTTTTATTTCAACTCTTCTAATTTTTCTTCTAAGCTTTCTATTACTTTATCATTATGTTCTATTGCAGCATTAACATCTTCATCAGAATCATCTAATGATTCTTCATACTCTATAAGAGCATTGTTTGCATTTCTCAATAAATTGCATGTTTCATGCATGTTAATAACATCCTCGTCTTCTTGCTGGCTTACTTTTCTTTCTAAAAATTCCTCATTAATATCTTTCTCCTTTACCTATAGGGGCCTTTGGTCACATCTTCTAAAATCGGTTTTGGTGATGGAAATTTATCAAACATATTTTTGATTTTCCTATCTTGCATTTCTTTTATTCTCGCTGCCTGTTTGATTTTAAAATATTTATATATATTATCTATCTGTTCCCACTCAATACTTGTATCAGGAAGTGGCCCTATACTTCTAGCCAGACTACAAATCCAGACTGTATGACCTTCTTTATTAATATCAATTCTTTCACCATTAACTTCAAAACGTATCTCATCCCCATCGAAAGAATATTCCAACGTATCTTTTTGTTTAAGAATCTCAGTACATATATTGCTTATCAATTGTTGTTCATCGTTCGTCATTTATCTTTCTCCTATTAAAATTATACACTTATGAAGTTATGAACTCACGGAGGATCGAACTCCGACTAGCAGAGAGAAAGTCTGCGGTTCTACCATTAAACTATGAGTCCAAAATTTTACTTATGTTTTATCCAATATCCTCTAGGAGGAATTTTTATTCCTAATTTCTTGCATCTTTTTCCTATTGCTCTATCACATACATCAAACTCTTTAGCAATATGCGTCATTGGTTTTTCCCATATAAGTTTTTCTAAAGTAAACTTGTCAATTGTCAACTTTCTTTGACCATCGGAAACACACTCCCTAGAACAAAATTTTGGTTTTTTATTTTTACTCCTAACTGAAATAAATATCTTTTTACAATACTTACATTCCACTTTAAAAATAAAGTGTTTTTTTGTACTAATTCGTTTATTTTTGATAGTAATTTTTAAATTATCAAAAACACTATTCAGTTTATTGCCATCACAATCAATCATCCCAGCATGTATTTCTCTATGACATCTACAACAAACTAATATACACTTATCTAATTCTTTTTTAACTCGCTTATCAAAAGAATATCTTCTAAATTTTGCTATCCCGAACTCTTTTATTTTTGGATCTAAATGGTGGAAATCTAATGCTGCTATACATTTATTATATTCACATATTTTACATTTATTGCCAAGATATTCTATACATTTTAATTTAAATTGATAGCCCATCTCTTTAACAGATTTAATATGACAACATTTACAATAAGATGCTGGTCCCGACCTACCTTTTGTATTTCGCTTATAAAAATCATCTTCAGCTTTAAATTCACCACATTTTGCACACTCTTTTTCTTTTACCATTATAATATTTAAAAATTCTCCTCTAATATTTTAGTGCCCATGAGGGAATCGAACCCTCTTCGACCTGCTTGTCGGGAGATATTAATCAAGCCTTACACAGTGGTGCCTTAACCAATAGACCATAGGGCATGTAAGCTTTCCACTTACTTGTCAGGTTTGTGACTGTGAGTCGTCATCACTACAACGCCATTCTCTTACGAGCAGCATATCTTTCACAGTTTGGCATAACTCCAGACATGCTGTTTCTTTGTCCACTGAACTATTGAATGTAAGTCTTAACCGATCAAATTGGTTTGGAAGTCTTTTAAAATGATGACTCTGCCCAAAACTCATTACGATGCTTACCATAAAGATTTGGAATTCGGGCTTACATTCTCATTGCATCGTGTCTAGTTTATTTTATACTTCACCTTTTATTTCTTTTCCATTTACAATGAGTTTCCAATCCTGCTTCTTTGAAAATTCTTCCCACTCATCAAGAGCTTTCTTTTGGTCAGCGATTTCCTTATCTTTTTTCTTAACTATCTCGATCAATCCCTCTGTAAACAGTTCTAAATAATCACGTGCAACACATTCAGTACACATATCATAATACTCGCACTTACAACAATTGAAAAATTCCATCATAATTCTCCAGTGTTAGGTTCTTTGCAGTCCCGATTGACAGGAACTGATATATTTTTGTTCGATAGAGGTGCACATTTTATAAGACACTCTGATGGATCCACACTTTCACATCTAACAGCACACTCTAAATATTGTTGCTGATTACTCTCAATTCTTTTATGAACAAATATTAAAGTACATACTATTACTAAAAATAAAAAGCCTAACACTGAGATCACTACCATAACTCTCTCTTTACTTTCTTCCATATTATTTCCTTTATTTTAAGGGAAAAGTAGGATTCGAACCTACGATTATTAAAATAGTGTCGACCCTATTAAAATAAAACTACCAATTTCACATAAGGTAACACCTTAATCCATCTCAGCCATTTTCCTATTACTAAAACTTCGGAGAATTAGCAACATATGTATCATATTTTTCTATGACTTGCTTTAAAATATCTATCTCACCTTTTAACCTCGAACTTATTGACAAATCTCGTGCAGATGAATATACATCACAAAGTGATAGCATACCAATCTTCTGCGCCAATAACTCTTCTAATTCTTTTTTAAACTTCATTAGTCATCCTCACTTAAACAACCACAGCCAATCAATTGACCACCACACCTTGGGCATCTTTCCATATCGCACCCTGGATGATGGTAACCCTCTAAAACAACACCACAATCATGACATCTATGATCTTGTTCGACATCATCAATCCAATAAGGAACTGAGGGTAACACTTCTCCATCAGGAAATTCAACTTCTATATTACCCAAACAAGTTTTAGTGTTTTCTCTATCAGTCATCTCTCGTTCGCACCACTTACATTCTGCCATTATTTCACCTTTGTTATCTCGCCACATTCTCCACGACAAACAAGCTCATCTTCAAATGTTCTTTCTAATGTTCCACACTCACAATTTTGACATTCACCATTATCGTTTTTAATATCCTCAGCTATCACTTTAACTAGTAATTTGATTCCCATTAAAGCTCTTTTGGGATCACTGTCTAACCAACTAAGTCCAGGGAAATTATCACAAAGTCCAACAAACTCATCATCTTCTCCGGACCAAATCACATTATAAGTGTATTCCATTTTATTCTCCGCTTTTTGTTTGACCACATCTGGGGCAAACAAGACTACCGTTGTTTCGTTCAATCATCTTTACAAATCTACAGTCGGGACAATTGTCACCAAATTTTAGTGGCGTCGGAGCAGGCACCGGTTTAGAATCTCTTCCGTACCATGTCTCACGTCGTTTTATAGCCACATTAAATGCAAGAAGACATGCATTCATATATTCAGATAAAATGAAATCTGGAGTGTCTGGGGCAGCTTCCTGGCTATAATGATTGATGAGACACTCTAACTGCTCTTCAAAATTATTTTTCATTTGCTTCCTCATCATCCATTATAAATAAAAGGGTCGCTGCAATTTTTAAAAATTCCTCATTATCATTGTGCTCTTTACAAAAAGTATTGACTTGTTCGCTGTCTGGACCATGCTTCCTGGCCAATTTTATTACTTCAGTCAACAATTCTTTCATTCTATCATCATTCATTATTACCTCTAAAATTTATAGTTAATAAGTTTTTCAATCCGCTTTTTAATTTCTTCCTTGGTAACATATCTCCCACGGGAAATATAAACATTCCCAGAATATCTAGCAAATAAATTTCTTATTCTCTTCTCTCTTGCTACTTTTTGTTCTTTAATCGTCGGAATATCTAAAATAAATAAATCCTTTAACCAATCTATAATATTCATGAATCAAACATTATAAACAAAAACAAGAAAAACAGTGCTAAAAAAGGAGAACCTAGTATAAGACATACACACGCAAATAGAAAAAACATAATTGCCTCCTAAACCAATAACCAATCTATAATATTCATATCTTAAAGAATAAAATATAAAAACAAAAATCCTGCTGCCCAATATGGCAAGCCACACAAACAAAGTATAAATGCTACCAATGCAAACATGATTCCTCCTAATTAACTTCTACTACATATGCCAAATTAATATTCTTCCTGAACTCTTCGGCATTCTCGTATCCAAAATTTTTATAATAATCTTCATACCATTTGTCAACAATCTTCTGAGCCTCTTCCCTGTCTTCCGTTACCCATTCAGCACAACCCTCATCCTCTGTCCAGACGGTATACATCATTTTCTTATTCATTATTTCTTTACCTTTAAGACACTAAACTGACAATTATTATCTTTAATAATAAAATCACCAACATCAACAGGTATGGTTCCTCCATTTCCTATTATTACATTGGGATACTTTAATGTATTGTCAAAATTCCCCTCAAGAAACTTTTCACATTCACCGTAATTATTGCCATCAAATTTAATTTCGGAAGCCTCATTAAATAAAACCTTGAAAATACTTTCTTTGTCATTGTCAGTTAAAGCTAGGAAATCATTTTCAAACCACCCATCTACAGCGTCATCATTATTTGGATTAATACCATATCTCTCAGCCATCATGGCAAATCTCTCCATCATCTTCATTTTTTACTCCTTTAAATTTTTGGCACCACTAACCCTAATCTTGTTTATCTCATCTTCACTCAACTCATACCACAAATCATCCATGGCTTCTAATATGGCATCTTCTTCCTTGGACTCTTTCCCATTATTTAAATATCGTGTGTGGGCAAGTACAGCATCAAGCTTTATATATTTTTTCAAAGTATTACTAATCATTTTCTATCCCTTCGTTTTTTCTGCCGTTTCTCTGCCGTTTTTACCATATCAGGAAATTGTGGATTTTTTTCAGTACGTTCTACAACTAATTTATCAAGATCATCCAGCACTCTAAATCCTTTTGTTATCATTTCAAAAAAGCCATCCATGTCATCATCAGTAAACCGATCCCATAGATCATCCATCTCTTTTGAAATTTTATCTTCTTCCTGAGAATATTCCTCTTTATTAACATTTCGAATACTTTTAAGTTTAAGATTAAGTTTCATATATTTCTCTAAAGTATTACTCATTATTTTAATCCCTTTCTGATTATTATTTCCCCTTCCTCTAGGGGACAATTGTCTGCGACACCACATTGAACCCAAACTATCATAAGAGGGTCACCACTAAGATGACAATGAAAGCCACTATCATAAGTCCCTAAAACAAAAGGACAATTATGACATCCCTTTATGGTCATCACTCCACTATCTATGTCTACATCTGATAGCTTATGAGTCATCTTTTACCTCGAACCATTTTAATCTTCCAATATTCTTACCTATTCGACAGGGTGAATTACTTCGCTCAATCTGCGTGAACTGACCACAAGGTGTCTCTGACCACGGAATTGTAAATTTAGAACCAAACGCATTGTGCTTAAACTCTTTACCATGAATAATGCAAACAGCCTTATTATCTTTATCTCTTTTCAAATACTTACAAGGACCGGAACCATCATGAAGACTTCCATCTGGCAGCACCACAGCATATTTTTCGCAACAATATCCACACCTTAAACATATCATATCATAAATCCTTTAGATAAATTTAAATATTTTGTAACCAGGCAAACTTATACCTCCGTTACTGTATTGCTCATCATCTATCTTTTTATAATTAGAAAAACATTCTAACCATTCTCCTATCTCATCTAAAATTGCATTTTTTAATTTATCATTAATAGCATTCGTGACTTCAAATCGTATAGTATCTACAATTCTAGCTTCATGACTCATTTTACGTGTAGCATCTATCTACCACGCATATATATTATACTCATTATAATATTCAGTAATTTTAATACTAATCATATGACCCATCATGCAACCATAATTTATCCTCCAACCATAATATTTATTAGTTATTATAGTGGGTTCCATTATAGATGTAAGCTTATCCCAGCCAATATTAAATTTCTTCATCACTCACTCCACACATCTAATTCACACGTCAAATGCTCAGATACTTCCTGCGCCTCAGCTTCAGCTTCCTGAATCATATATATTTCTACCCTTCTCTTCATTCTTATACTGCCATCATTAATTGTAATGATATTCCATTCATCGTTATTTATAAATTCATCAATACCCTCAAACAACAACTCTTTTCTACGAAGACACTCAGTGCAAACAATCTTACCATTTACCTCAGCATCACCATTCAATAACTCATGACTAGAACCAAAGGGTCCGCCATGCCAAAACTTAACATCTCTTTTATGATGACATCTAGAACAACTTATTTGGTAAATATTAGACTCTCTTTTAAGATACTTCGTCTGGCTCATTATTCTTTCTCCTTAATTGTTAGAGCACCTAGCAGGAATCGAACCCGCGACAATCTGATTACAAAACAGATACTCTACCAGCTGAGTTATAGGTGCACATCTTTAAAACTTTGATTTAATATGACTTTCTTTTTCTATTATCTCTTTTGTCAAAGGTACTGGTCCTAAACAATTATTACAACGGACATTTCTAAGAGGGGCATCTTTGGTTTTACTAATATTTCTAGCGCCGCACCCACATTTATAAAGGTAATATTTATATACTTCTGAGTTACTAACTATTTTCATTTGTTTCTCCATCTTTTAATACTTTCTTTTAAAGTTTCTTTAATATGATAAAAATCTAACTGACCACATATCATTAACAATGGTCCAAATCCAATATTAAAGAGGGGACCATCATAATAATCTTCCTCATAACCCCACAATCTATGTTCTTTTTCGGGAAAGAAATGAAAATTAATACTTTGATGATCGCTACCTCCCCAGATAGTTAACAAACCAGCGCCATCAGTACATATCTCAAACTCGTACTTGCCTATTTTCATTATATATACCTTTTAATTTTATCTATTGTCTTTTTTTCACATACCATTTTGGTATTAGAAACATACTTAAAAGGCCAATCCTTCTCGGACAAAAGTTCAGGAACTCTAATAATTGATCCATAATCTCCGTGGGTCTTAGCATAAGCACTTTCAGATAAAGAAATATGTTCTTTTTTTGGTTGAAATTCACTGATATACTTTATCACATCATCAATCGTAATCCCATGAAAAGTCATAATACCATTACTATTTGTTAACTCCCCATGAGAATTCATAAAGCCACCATCTCTGGATTCTGGTACAAATACCAAATCATAATGTTTCATTATCTTTCTCCATATTTTTAAAAGTTGTATCAAAAATGCCAACGGAGTTGAATTCTACGTTGTGATGCACGTGAAAAATAGAATGAGGTTAAAAATTAAGGTCGTTCAGAAACAATTTCTACATAATCAATATAAGTATCCTGATCAGCGTCATGACCATCTTGAGATATATAAGGTTCAAAAGGACCGTCTGGAATATTTTCTGTGTGTGTAGCTTTTAATATACCATCTATATAAAATTTCACATCAGTAGTGCCTACTACAATTCTATGCAATCTAAAAACATTATTAGCATCAATAGATGTGTCAGTAGTTGTAGTACTATCATCATTCGTCTCAGCATCCCAAGTGTCATCTTGACTTGCTTTAAATCTTATCTGACCATCAGCAGAATTTAAACCAATCTCTGTAATAGAAGTTTCCTCTTCCCTCCTAATGCGAAAAGTAATTTCACAATTTCTTGAGTTAATACTATATATATTATTCCAATTAAAAAGAGCGGAGGTGGCGTTATCAGTTCTTATTCTAAGTTGCCCACCACTTAAACCTTCAGTAGAACAACTGGACCCGGCCTCTACACCAGCAGTCCAAATCCTGCCATGAAAAGCACTTCCAAGGAAGTCATCAAAAAAATAAATTTTTTCATCAGTGGGACCAGATTTAATCTGGTTACTCTGTATAATAGAAGTTGTCATTTTCTCCTGCTAAATAAACTATATTAATCTCGTTCAGAATAAATTTGTACATAATCAATAAGAACATCTTGATCGGCTTGACCACCAATCTGAGATATGTATGGTTCAAAAGGACCATCTGGAATATTTGTTGTATGTGTAGCTTTTAATGCATGGTTCACATAAAATTTAACATCCGTCGTGCCTACAACAATTCTTAGCACTCTAAGAAGATCAATAGCACTAACAGAAGTATTAGTAGAAGTATCGGTACCATCATCCGTCTCGGCATACCAACTATCCCATGGATCTGCTACAAATCTTATCTGACCAGTAGCAGAATTTAGACCAACTTCTGTAGTAGCATTTTCAACTGGTCTTCTAACACTAAAAATAATTTCACAGTTTTGTGAACTAATACTATAATTATTATTCCAATCTAAAAGGGCACTCTCTGCAGTACCAGCTCTCAATCTGACCTGTCCTCCGGGATACTTCCAAGAAATAGAAGAAGAAGCTGAACCAGTTGTCGCGCTATTCCAAATATAACCATTATAAACTCTCCCAATAAAATCATCAAAAAAATAAAGTCTTTCATTAGAGGGGCCAAATTTGGTTTGTTTATTCGATATGGTATTAGTTGCCATTTTTCTCCTATTAAATAAGCTATGTATTATTATTCTCGTGTAGCAACAACCTCTACATAATCAATAAAAATATCAACAGCATCATCATAACTTACCGAAAAAACATAAGGTTCAAACATCTCATCTGGAATGTGTGTCGTGTGTGTATTTATTAATACACCATCTATATAAAATTTAACGTCGGTTGAACCTACTACGATTTTATATAATCTGAAAACACCATCTGCATAATTAGAAGTGCCCTGAGATTCAGAGGTGCCGTCATTTGTATAAGTAGTCAAAGCATCGGTTGTCCAACACCCAAACGCTATAAATCCATCACTCTCTGATTTTACTCCAAGTTCTATATAATTGGCAGTATTTGGTCTACTAAGACATATAGTAATTTCCCAATTTCTTTTCGGGATGGTTTGATAATAACCCCAATTAAAGTAAATGGAATCATCAGTATCAGATCTGAATCTGATCTGTCCATTAGTTGCACCAGCAACAATAGCAGTGGTGGTTCCAACACTCATGTCGGGATACCAAAAGGTGTCATCATAACTACTTCCAAGAAAATCATCAAAAAAATAATATTTTTGATCGGATTGACCAGGTTCAAGCTGTTTATTTGATACTAATGGAGTTGTCATTTTCCCCTGTGCTTTAAGTTTATTGTAGTCTATACATCTATAATGCTAGATTATTGACAGAAATATTCTTTTATAGTCTCTTTAATATGATAGAAATCTAATTGACCACATACCATTAATAATGGCCCCAATCCAATATTAAAAAGGGGTCCATCATAATAATCCTCTTCGTAACCCCATAATCTATGTTCTTTTTCAGGAAAGAAGTGAAAATTAATACTTTGATGATCGCTGCCTCCCCAAATGGTTAGCAAACCAGCACCATCAGTACATATCTCAAACTCGTACTTGCCTATTTTCATTATCAAAATCATCCATGGTTTTTAATCCTTTTTCTTATGGCGTTGTCAGATACACCAAGTCGCTTTGCGACTGTTGTATATGGCTCCTTATTAACCATCTCTTTCAATTCTTCTGTGGGTGGCCAATCTATCTTGGTGTTTTTGCCGAATAATTTTTTTCCAGTTTCATGATTAGCACATGTACGGCAACGATCATTTCCATGACCAACCTGTTTTCCGCACGTTTTACAGTTGGGTTTTTCTAAAGAATTTCTTCTTCCAGCATAAGTATCAGTCTGAGAATGACAATTTGGACATAGTATTCGTAAATTTTCAAGCCTATTATCATTAAAACTTCCATTAATATGATCTACTTGAAGTGTAATTGGCTTACCATTCCATTCTGCTTTAAGTCCACAAATAACACATTCGTCTTTCCAACCCTTATCAAATATTAATCTTTTTTTTAATGGTTGACCTTGTATACTAACAGAATTTTTACAAAAAACTTTTTCATCAGGCCATCTTATACGCCGCGTTGTTTTTCTTATACTTTCACAATTCTCATAAGTTTTCCCCCTGGTAGGATTTCTCGTAAAATGTTCTATAGAAATACCATATATTTTTATTTTTCCAGAAATATTTCTATAATTTCCATTATTTGGTTTCAATCCCAAATGTAAAATAACATCTTTAATTGATTTAGATTTGTTTACAAATTTTTCTATTAACTCTTTTGTATATTTTGTGTTACCTTTTGACATTTGCACCTCCGCATATGATATGTACCCATATGCGAAAGTATTAATAGAAATATCAATAATATTATAGTCTGAGAGGGGGAAGTCGAATCCCCAATACTCCGACGTCCAAGGTCGGCAGCTTACCATCAAGCCCTCTCCCAGATAAATTTCTTAATCTATTTAGCTGACCAACGGGAATCGAACCCTGTCCTTTGGTATATCACATGATCAATGTGACTCAAACCAACGTGCATCCATCACACTCCCGGTCACTAGTCTCTATAGCGACTAGTTCACCAATTCTTTAAGTTCCATCACTTTTATTTCCATCTAAAACTTCTTGTAATTTTTTAGCTATAGCTGTAATATCGTATTCTGTTTTACCATCTTCCCAATCATCACAATGAGTATAAATATTAATAAAGCCACCAATATCTTCATCAATATAATCTGCTATGTTTTTAATTGCTTTAGCTAATATTAACCACTGCTTGTCTGTCATAATATAAGACCTTTATTTGAGCCCAGCTTATCACATATCGATTGAAGAATATCTCTGCCTAAAAGCATTAGGTTTTTTCTATCTTTATAAGCCCAATCACAATCAGCTTCAGATAAAATTTCAAAAGCGAGGTTAAATTTCTCTGCGTCGTTAACAACATTCTCAATATATTCTACGGCATCGTTAACAGTTTTAATATAATCAGCATCCTCATCTGAAATTTCAATATCAAAATTATCTTCCAGGGCCAATACAAGTTCAACTATTTCTAAAGAATCGGTTTGAAAATCTCCTATAAAAGAAGACTCAGGCATAATTTGACACCGTTCTATATTTAATTGATTAGCTATAACCTCACCTACTTTCTGTAAAATCTCCTGTTTAGTTGTCATTCTTAATCATCATCTCCTTCATCAGCTATTAAGTCTTTAATCTTATCTACCTTGGGCTCAAGATTATAACCACGCAATTTTACAACTGCAACATTTTCATTATGAATTTCAATATCCACGTCAACATCTACATCAAACATACCGTTTGCTAACAATGTTAATGCCGTTGGATTCATAAAAATACTTGTCGTTTCCATACTCATATCTTACTCCTTTATTTCTTTAATTATCCTCTTCACCATATCACGCGTAACGTTTTTATTTTCTATGGTCAAACTACCATACGCCCAATCTATCTTTTGTTCTTCACTTGGCCATATAGATATCAAACCTTTATTTTTCAATTTAATAATTTCCGATTTTAATTTTTTATATTCGGAAGACATCTTATTCATCTATTTCATAAAAGATTTTTGTGTTCATATTTTACCCCTTTACTTCAATTTTTTTAGACACTTAGCTATAGCATCCACTTTTTTTATGATATTTATTTCGGATATATTATCTAACTGCCCATTTATAGCCTTAAGAACTTTTTCATCCGAAGTTGCTAATTTTTTCAACTGGTTAAGCAATTCTTTATCTTTTATGATTTCGCCCATGGGCAAATCGGTGATGCGCTCTTTTTTTACAAAGTCTTCTATTATTCTCCACCTTTTGCGTTGAGCTTCCATTAAACCGTTATATATTCCTTGGCTCCACATCTTATTCACCCTTAACAGAAATCAAATGTCCTATTTGCTTCTCTATCTTCCCACTCCACTATTTCTTGTTTTAAATCATTGATTTCTTTATCTTTTTTATCCAATTCTTTTTCCAGCTCTTCAATATATTCTTTTAGTTCTTTTATTGTGTCCATCTATTTCACATCTTTTTTAGAAACTTCTTTAGTAAAAGGAACCAAATTCAGACAACTAAAGCATCTCTCTACAGGCGAAGGCGTTTTATTAGTTTTAATAATAATATCTCTTCCGCACCCACTGCAATGAAAAAGATAATATCTATTATATTTCTTACTGTTTAGACTTTTCATCCAATTCGCCTTTAACATCATCCCATGGAATAAGTTCTGCCGTCCCATCTTCAATTTCTTTTATGCTTTGTTTAAGACCATCCATATTATCATCTCTTGTATCTGGAGAGCCAAAGAAACAAATCTCACTTGTCAAACCATTAAAGAAGTCAGCTACAGAGAAACTAGTATTATAAATCTTTTGATTATCATAATCAGCTTCTTCTAGCAATGTCGCCTTACTATTTATAATGATTGGCAAATCTTTTAATGCATGCCAAGGAGTGAATTCAATAGCACAATGTTTATGCTTATACTCTGGACAATTAGGATCAGTATATGGTTCTTTATAGAGACCACTGCAATGAATTTCCTCACCAATCGTGGAAGGCTCATCACCATAATTATGAATCATATAATACTTTCTGATATCTATTGCCTTTATCTCATCAGCATTTTCTTCACACTCTTTATCTATTTCATCAATATATAATTGGATAGAAGATTGTGTAAGCATTTCTAAAAGAGTTATGTATTTTCCTTTTATGATGTTTATCAAATCTAATAATGTTACTGTTCCGTCAATCTTGAATGATGAGTGCCAATAATAAAAGAATCCCATATTAAATACAAGTACTTCTCTTTCATCTTTTCTTTTATCTGAATTCCACTCTTCTAAAAGAAAACCATCTTTGTTTAATATAACAGTCATGACACTTCCTTTTCCTTTAAGTCCACGGATTTAAAAAGCTTTTTCCAGCTAATTGATTTCTGATATGAAATTCCATTCTTGGTACTGCTAACTCTAATACCTTTAAGGCCGACATTAACACGCAATCCTTTTACGCCACCACTAATACTTACCCCACTTTTACTTAAATTTAATCTAAAACCATTTCCCAAATTGAGACTTTTTCTAAATGATATTCCCATTGTTTATCCTTATCTATAAGCGCTTGGATGTTTTTTATCCCATTCATAACATAAATAAGTCATCGTCTTTCCTTTCATTGTGAAATTAAAAATATCCAGGAAAAGTCGTAAATGGGTTAAAAACATAGCACCATGCGTCCCCATAAATATTGGGGATTCCAGGAATCGAACCTGGTTGTCAAGATATTCAGTCTCGAAGTAACCATCTACTGGACCGTGGAAAATTTTTATAATATTAAGCCAGGAAGAATCAACAAAGGTCTTTTCTGTCTGGTGCTCTGCCAATTGAGCTACCGCGTGATAAAACGCTGCAAGACTTATGCTTGCAGCGTCAAAGTATTACGAGTATCAAGCTCGCAATTTCCATCTATAATATCATACATTGGAAGTCTTTTAGTGAGAACTCTACCCAAAACTCTTGTCACGCAGGGAGATATCGAAACTCCAACAACCAGATTGTTATGAAGTATCCCTTATCTGGACACTGGCTTTAATTTTTTAATCTATGAAGGCCATACTTTCTGACCAAGAAGCTCTAGATTCTGCATTCGGTAATACTTTATACCAACCATCTAGAACTATTGTGGCATGATCGGGATGAGAAACACGACCTTTACAATGTACTTCGGCATCTTTTACTCTGAGATTCCATCCTTGGTATGAGTATTGCATACTTTCAATCAACTCTTTATACTTTTTCTCAGTGACGCCATTAGGAAAATCACGATGTACATATACTTGAGTGCCACCAGTACGATAAACATATTCAACCATGTGTGGCTTACCACGATTACCCCTAACAATTGGTTCATCACATATAATCAACCTTTCATCTACTTTTAATTTAGGTTGAGGAATAAAAAACCATTCACCTTGGCGAATAAACTCATCATTCTTTCTTTTGTTTCTCTTTTTGTTTTTAGTTTTCTTTACATCTTGTAACTCTCTAACCTCTTGTGGCTTAAGAGCTTCCTTTGCTTTAACAACGCTTGTTATGTTGGGAATGGTAGATGGAACAGCAGCAACAAACCAATCTCTTTCATCATGCCCACATAAATATTTTTGTTTATTAACATAATGTTTATTTTGTTTATCTGTTTCTTTCATTACCAAAAGAAGATGCCTATCTTTTTTATCTACATCAACAATAATAATTTCTTGGTCACTGTTAACATCCATACTAAATGCGTGGCGTTTTATATCCATATTAAAATCATCTGCTTCGTTAATGGAGATGTAAGCTCCCATTTTAGAAAACTGTTTCTTTATTGACTCACTATTCATTTTAAAATCCTCTCTATGTAGCGGTGGATTGGAATCGAACCAATGAAGCCCAACGAATGAGGCTGGGTTGAGAACCAACACTCTCCCCGCGAAAATGCCCAGGAAAAAACGTAAAAGGTGAAAACATACCAATTGAAGTAACCATTTACTGGACCTTGGGAACTTATAGTAATTATTAAGTAACTATGCTAATAGTCGACAAATTGAATTTTCAAAACCCTAAGAGCGAAAAATTCAAATTCGCCGATCTTACGCGCACAAATTATACGGACTTCTTCTTACTTCTTATTTTAGCAATTACTCTTTTCATCTCTAACATTTGCACAATGTCTTCATAGTTATCAATAAACATTCTAGCTAACTCATCTGATATAATAGCTAATTCTTTAGACATATTAAAATGACAATTGTCCGGCAAAAAACTGTCAGGCCAATTACCCTTCTCCACAAAATGTTTAAGGGCCTCCATATGTCTCATATTAAGTGGGTCAAACCATTCTGAAAATTTCATGTGTTCTCCTATCTATTACATATCGGACAATAAATAAAGGTGGCGTCAATTTCTTTTACATATGTTTTCTTTGTTTCAGTATATTTATGCCAAAAGCAAAACTCTCTACCTTGATTGTTGGGCGGTATATAGTCTATTGATTCTGGAATCTTAGGACAATTTTTGGATCCCGCCACAATCCATAATTTAAAATCAGCTCTACTCAGACTACAAGGGTAAGCTCCCCAATGAGTACCACCACCATACCATTTTATTCCTAATTTATTATATTTTCTACTCTTATCAAAGACAACATGTGCCCACTGTTCCATATCCCAGCTAAATAAAAGCATCCCACCTTCTAATCCTGGAATATAATCATGAGTATAATTTATTTCTTTTAATCTAGCCATAAGTTACCTCTTACACTTTGGACAATAAATAAATTTTGCATCAATTTCTTTTACATATAAAGAAACGGTTGATATGTTTGGATGCCAAAAGCAACAAGCTCTTTCTTGATTGTTTGGCGGAATATAATTAAACTCTTCAGGAACTTCAGGTGTAAATGCACTACCAGCTATATTCCATGTACGACTAAAATTCTTTCTATTCAAACAGGCATGAGCTACTCCTAACGATTTAGTGCTCAAACTATAATCCATTCCATACCATTGTACTCCTATTTCTCCTCCAAATTCAATTACACGAACCCACTCCTTACTTACACGGGACATTAACATAGTTCCTATTTCTATTCCAGGATATAATTCATTTACCATATCTATATGATTTTTAATAACTATTTGAGTCACATCTCCTCCAAAATAATATCCCATCATTACACCACTTTAACTTTATCGATTAGTATAGGAACAAACACAGAAAATTGCCAACAAGTCTCACCAGGTGGAGGATCAAAACCATAATTGTCAATGTAAGATCCACAACCTCTGGGTTCATACTCAACTTCTAAAATAATATCACCACACATTTCTGCCACTTCAATCTCGGGTGATAAATATGTATGTCTATATCCGCCAAGACTACTAATACCCCATAAGATACCTTCCTCTTTTATTAAATCCCATTTCTCTTTGGTAGTACCATGATAAAATTTCATTTATACCCCTTTAAAATAAAAATACCATCCCATCATACAATCTCCAAATAAAAATGGCAGCTATTAAAGCCGCCATTCAAAATTTTTATATATTTAGTTATCCCCAAATATTATTTATTATTTCCTCAACACATTCATCTACACTCTTTGTATGAGTTTCCAATATAATATCGGGAGTTTCTGGTATTTCATATGGTGCGTCAACACCCGTCAATCCTTTAATCTGTCCAGCATCATGCCTAGCATACAACCCTTTAGGATCTCGTTCTTTACATTTTTCTAATGGACAGTCAAGATATATTTCATAAAAATGTACTTTGGATTTAGATTTCATCTCATTTCTAATTTCAGCATATGGAGCAATGAGTGCACAAATAGATACAAACCCAGCATCAGCAAATAATAAAGCGACTTCTGATACACGTCGTACATTCTCGTTTCTGTCTTCAGCAGACAATCCTAAATCAGAATTCAATCCATTACGTAGAACATCGCCATCAAGCACATAAGATGTTTTGTCCATAATATCAAGACGTTGCTTCAAAGCTTTAGCTATGGTTGACTTACCCGCACCAGAAAGTGCTGTGAGCAATATTACAATTCCCTTTTCATGTATTAAAGTTGCCATCATTTTCTTATCTTTTTGTAAACCTTTCTAAATATTTCCCAAGTAAAAACGCCAGCCACCATGCCAAATAAAATCCCCCAGAAAAAATCCATAAAACCTCCATCAAGATCTTACATAAATGGAGAATTATTGATAGTGCATATTTATACCAAACTTCTTTAAAAAATTATTAAATTCTTCCTTATTGTATTTGTCACCCTTTTTCATATTATCTTCTGCTTTTAACCACTGATGATTCTCTGGTAAAAAAGCTGCTCTGATGTGATCTAAATTATCAAAATTAAAAGCAGAAAGAGGAAATATATGATCAATGTGGTATTCCTCTCTTTCTCCTGGACATGGACCAAGATGTTCTATTATGGCATTATAATCAATTCCATATTTTTTTGATGACACAATCTTTCCTGTTTTAGAATATACTTTAAAAGCATCGCGTAATCTAGCCCGCAATCTGCTTTTTAAATTATAATTATAATCATTTTTTATTCGATATTTGCTATAGCAACCAGTACATAAAGCCGTTCCATCTTGGTTTCTTGTCTTAACTTTTTTTAAAATTCCACAACCAGAACAAACTTCTTTATAGCAAAACTGACACAAAGCTGTTCCATCTCGCTTCCTTTTAACAATTTTTTTTAATTCTCCACAGTTAAAGCAAATTTTTTTCGGTCTATTTCTATTATAACAATTTTTACATAAAACTACCCCATCCTTATTTCTTCTGCTAATTATTTTTAGTTCTCCACAGCTTGAACAAACCTCTTTTGATCTACTTTTTTCATAACAGTTTGGACACAAGGATGTTCCATCTTGATTTTTTTTGACAACTTTTTTTAATTTTCCACAATCAAAACAAACTTCTTTATGACAAAGTCCACATAAAACTGTTCCATCTTCATTTCTTTTAACAATTTGCTTTAATTTTCCACAACCATAACAAATTTCTTTGTGACAAAAATGACATAAGGCTGTTCCATCTCGTTTTCTTTTAGTAATTCTTTTTAATTTTCCACAACTGGAACAAATTTCCTTATGACAAAGATGACATAAAGCCGTTCCATCCTGTTTTCTTTTAATAATTTGTTTTAATTTTCCGCAACCAGAACATTTTTCCATTATAAAATAATAATTTTCCTCTAATCTATATTAAATATTTCCCATCAAAGCAAGCCCTACAACAATTTTTCAAACCAATAGCTTCAACCATACCTTTCTGACTTAAATAAGCTAATGAATCACATTTAATACTTTCTCTAATTTCTTCAACATTAAATTTTGACGCAATTAATTCATCTATATTTGCTGTTGCTATCCCCGAATAACATGGGAATTTCACCGGGGGCGATGAAACCCTAAAATGAATTTTATTTGCCCCAGCTTCTTTAAGCATTTGCACAACCCTTCTTGAGGTATTACATCTGACTATCGAATCATCTATCACTACAATATCTTTGCCTTTTATAATACCTGAAACTGGACTAAGCTTCATTCGTATTTTTCTATTACGTAAAACCTGATTAGGCTGAATAAAAGTTCTACCCGCATAATGAGTTCTAAGTATTCCATTTTCATATGGAATTCCAGACTCTCTAGAATAACCTAAAGCCGCCTCCCGACCTGAATCTGGAACAGACAAACAAATATCAGCTTCTACTGGATGCTCTTGAGCTAGTTTCTTACCTAATAAAATTCGTACATTATAAACCGATCTACCTTCCAAAATAGAATCTGGTCTAGAAAAATATACATATTCAAATGCACACAAACTACTATCAGAAAATTCTTTATCTCCATATTTATCTAAATATATTTGTTCCCCGGCGATTACATCGCGTATTATTTCTCCGCCTAATACTTCTATTGCACAAGATTCACTTGAAGCTATAATAGTATCACCCAACTTACCTAATATTAATGGTCTAATTCCATTCTTATCTCTGCTAATTATAATTCCATCATTAGTTAATAGTGCTATTGCATAAGCTCCAGAAGATAAAATAAGTGCTTCTTGCAACTTATCAAAGAAAGTTTTCTTTTTGGATCTAGCCATTAAATGAAGTATGATTTCAGTGTCCGTTAATGTTTGAAATATGGACCCTTCATTTTCAAGTCTTTGCCTCACCCCAGAAGCCCTTGCCAAATGCCCATTATGTGCTAAAGTTATTTCTCCTTCCTTTAATTTAGCAAACAAAGGTTGAATATTAATTTCAGAGGGGCCACCTTCTGTGGAATATCTTATATGTCCAATACTCATATGTCCCGGCAACTTACTACAATCCTCATCCGTGATACTGTCACCAACCCACCCACATTTTTTTATTAAACTAATATTGTTTCCATCACTAGAACTAATTCCAACAGCTTCTTGACCACGGTGCTGCAAATTGTGAAGACCCAGCCTAACTAACTGCGCAGCCTCAGGATGATTTATTATTGCAATGATTCCGCACATTTGATTCCTCAGTGAAAAATTTTAGTTGACAAAATGAAATTTAAAAATAAGTTAAAATTGAAAAACCGAGAAAGTTTTATACATCAATAACCCCTTTCTTTCAATTCTTCCAAAATCATTTGTTCTTCTCGGCGAGCCATCCAAATAACAACTGCAAAAACAATTGGAGCCATAAAATATCCATTAATTAAAAATAACAATCCAACTATTACAGCGGCCACATATGATATTATTACAGATGTTTTAATACCTTTTATTAATCCCAATCTCATAGATAAGATTGCATTCAACACTCTCCCACCATCCATAGGATAAATTGGTAATAAATTAAACACACATAACATAATGTTAATTGTTGCAAAATATTCAAATATTAAAGTGTTCGGTATTATTAAATTTAAACCTGAGAAAATTATTACCAAAAAGAATGACATTACTGGACCAGCAATGGCCATTTTTAACTGACCTTTCATGTCAACAGTCATATCATTTGATTTAATGGCCGCTGCCGCACCAAAACCAAATAACTTAATGTACGCTGGTTTAAAATTTTGCTTTATTGCTGCAAAAACATGAGCATATTCATGTAACAATAAAGAACTAATGAGAACAAAACATGCTACTATTCCACTAAGAAAACCTAATCGTGATATAATAAAAACTAATAAAATAATAAGAGACCAGTGAAATTGCAGGGGAACTTTATAACATTGTTTAATTCCATCTATTGTGCTATCCATTTTTTACTCTCTTTCGTAACCATCTTTGAGTCTTACTACGCTCAGAGAAGTGATTTTGTTTTTAAATTCTGACACCTTACCACTAATGCGACACATTGAAGCATATGGATGACCACCACCATCATATTCTATGGCGATTTTAGATACATCCAACTCTGGATTTGATGTACGTAACTTAACACTTTTCTCTCTTCCATAAATAAAACATACCGATTCATTTAGTTTCATTAATATTTGCATAAAATTTTCTATTACATCTGGACTAAAATTTGATTCTGTTTCTACTATTGTAAATCCATTTCTACACCTATGAGTCTTTGCTGTTTGAACAAGTTCCCATAGTCTCTTGTCTGAACTTACATTAATACGAGAAAGATAAGCATTAAGTTCCTCTTCTTCAATGCCCAGTTTGTTTAAAAAGTGTAATACTTCATATACTTGTTTAGTAAAAAGAGTATCAGTATATACACCAACAATTAATAAATTGTTTTTAATGCCGAAGCGGGTAAACAAAATTGCCGCAGTACTACATGCTTTAATTATATGTATATTATTATCTGGGTCATTTTCTTCCATTCTAACCGTATGATGATCTATATTGTAAATTGGTAATTGAGGCAGCTCCCATCCAGTTCTTTCTTTATCTGGAGCGCAATCTAAAACAAATGTCATCTCAGCCCAGTCAGGAACTTTCTTAACAACTTCAATACCTTCTAACATCCAAATTAAATTCTTGGGGATGTTGCCACCAACTCTTATAACAGCTTTACAATTATTATTTATTATGTGTTGGTATAGAACAACCATGGAAGATAAAGCATCACCATCTGGATTCTTATGAGAAGTTATTACACAATTCTTAATTGGAATTGTATACCAATTAGTAAATCTTTCTATAATGTTTTTAACATTACTTTCAGATGATACTTTGTAATAGAAAAAGTTAGCTTTTTCATAGTATTTTATCTTATCTTTGGAATCTTCTACTTTCTTTCCTTTCTCTACTCCGTCAACTTCAAGCCAAAGTTGAGAATTATTTCGCAAAGTAATTAGAAAATCACATGTCCATTCTTGACCAGAAGTTATAACTTGTTGTACTTCATAGTTTATTATCTTATTTTCTGATTTAAGTTCATATAATTCATTTGCAACCAACCCTTCTGTATTAGAAGTGTAAAGAACACCATCTTCAGCTAAAAATGGCTTGCACCATCCCTTATTTTTCTTAACAGCTTCATAATCTAGTCCAGCTGCACTAACAGCATCGCCCCAAGATCCGAAGAATTTCTCTGCAGTTTTGCGGAGTTTGGTATGATGCAAACTAATAAATTTAAAATTTAATGGTATAGAATTCAAATGATGCATTTGAATTGCGCTAACAACTCTATCCCTTGTCCATGGAACATTCATTAACGTGTCCTCGTAATTAATCCCGGCTGCTACTAAGGCATTTTTCCGGGAGCCAAATAGTTTTATACATGCATTGTAAAGTTTAGAATGATTTTTTCTAAGATTCTTATCGATAAGATCATCTTCAGGAAGATTCTTTAATTTTTCAATTACATCTGACTCGGTCCATTTTACTCGTTTACTTACTTTTATATAGTTAACACCAGCTTCTTCTATGGCTTTTTTCCAAGAACTAAATATTTTTTGTGCACTATAAAAGGTAGACGGGTATCTAGACTTAATATAAGTACTATTAAGCTGCTCATTATTATCTGAACGATTCTTTATAAACTGAATTATTTCTTTGCCATCCATAAAACTTTGTCCTCATATAAATTAATCAATACACAAAAACAAAAAAATTAATTTTTATGACTGACTAGAGATAAATTCTTCTATTTGTTTAGCACTGTGGCTACCAACAAGTCTATTTACTTCACTATTATCCTTTACTAAAAGAAGGGTTGGAATATGTCTAACTTGATATTCAACAGCCAATTCCGTATCTTCATCAACATTCACACTAACCAAATTTATATCATCATGTTCATCCATAGCTTTATCAATAATTGGCTTCATAGATGTGCAGGGAACACACCACGGCGCTTTAAAAACTATAAGAGTAAGTTTGTCATTTGTATTCATATTAGAAAAAACCTCCAGGGAAATACACATAGTAGTTATTTTAATATTAATAGAATTAAATTATTAATATTATTTAATAATTATAAGTACTTAGATTCACAACAAAATATTTAATTTTTACTTGGAATTGTAGGTTTTTCCTATCTTTGGTATGGCTTCTTTACCCCTTCTTTCTATTTTTGTGGTATCTTTTCTGCGCTTATTTTGATGCTTTTTCTTATGTTTTATTCTAACTGTGCTATCACCTCTGTTCGAACATTTTTCACATGCAATCATATCTCTTTCTTCAGAACATATCGGACATTCTTTAAATCTAAGCCCACGGTCCCACATTATATATGGAGATATCGGACAATTAAAATTTGACGTTGTGCTGCTTTTATTATTTTGTTTAGACATTTTTACCTTCCATGACATTTTTTGTATTTAATTCTCTTTCCATTTTTTGTTTTTCCGCAGGGACAAGGATCATTTCTCCCTATTTTATTCTTTCCTACTGAACGATCCGAAACCAAAATACCATCTAAATGATCGCAATTATGTACTAAAGAGTTATTAGCAAAAAATAAATGAGACCCTTTTGTGGTGATATCATACAGACAGCTCTGAAGTTTTTTTAAATAGAATACATTTTTGATTAGTTTACAAGATAATTGAAGTTTATTATTATTAAATATAAATTTTTTATCTAAATTATATTCTTTAGGAATTTTATATTCCATATGTTTATAAATATATGGAGCTATCATTTTAAATAATTTTTTAGATGATTTTATGTTTAAATATAGAATATATCTTATTTTATCTCGTATTTTTCTAGGTGTTATTGTAGCTATTAATCCAAATTTATGTTTTAATATAATTACTGATTGCTTTAAATCATTATAAGAATATGATTCTGTATGAAATGATGCATTTTTATTTTTAAGCAAACATCCATCATCCATATACCAAAAAGCTAAAGAAATTATATTACTCATTTGTAACAATACGTGAAGTTTTTTATCCGGTTTATAGGCGTAATTTCTTAATAATTTTGTCTGTTCTGTTACCGAACAAGTTATTAATGTATTACTATATTCATTGCGAAAACCACTAAACCCCGGTTTATCCATTCCACATAATATGTTAGATTTAAACATTGCATATTTTTTTTGAGGTTCACCGTGATTCATGGTTAAAGCACCACGACTATCTATACATCCATCTCCCATAAGAGTGCCAATAATACAAGAAATTTGGTTATCATTATACATTTTGTTTTCCGGAGTGTGTTTTCTATTTGGATATCTTACTAAATATGCTTGTTCACAATCGGATGCTTTTAACATTATAATATTAGATGGATTTAGTATATTTGGGAAAACTGCACATAAGTGATCTTCAGTACATCTTAATTGTTTGTGGGGCGAAGTATATGAAAACTTTAAGGAAACCCACCGTTTCTTTAAAGTATTCCTCCTTTTTAACCATCCAACCACATTAGAATATTTTAAAGAACCATCATCCCCCAAACCAAGGATTTTACCTGAATATTTAAAATCTACAACTTCTTTGATGGTTTTTTCACCATCTTCACTTATTAATATTGTAGAAGATGGCAAACATTCATGTTGAATAACAACAGCTTCAAAATCTGTAGCTATAAATCCATCTGGGTGTAGATCATCTTTAACAAATATCTCTCTGAATCGCCACGTATTAAACTGTTTGCCTGGGACACTCAAGCATCCCTCATTTTTATTTAAAAATCCATCTTTCATGTCTATGATTCTTGGATTTATAAGATCTATATTTTGTTTGCAATCATCTGTTTTAATTCTAATTATTGCTGCTTTTTTATTAACTCCTATTTGCGGAGCAGCTAAGCCGACGCCCGGTGTAGTAGAATTCAATAATGATTCTTCTAGTCGAGAAATAATATCTCTTATCTCTTCGCTATTTACTTTTTTATTCTTTGCTTTTAGAATTGATTGATTAGTAATTATATTACTCATGTTCAGCTAACTCGACATCGGGTCCCTCATATAATCTAACATTTTGCTTTGTTAATGCGGGCATGTCCGTTAAATTTGCTATTGAACTAACTGTTCTAAATGTTTCATATAAAAAGTTTTTTGCATTAAGAAATATCTCTTCTGCTTTGTTATTTATTTCGTGATTAATTTTAGTTGGAGGATTACTATAAACTCTAAATCTAGAATAATCATAATGATTGGGCCAAAATATAATATCTCTTTCTTTATAATTATATTCGTCAATATTAATACTTTGTATAAGGGTAGAATATGTTTTTGAATTTAATAACAAATATCCTATTTTAAAAGTTCCTCCAGCCAATTTATCAATCGCAGGGATAAGATATAATGAATTTGAATGATATGGTAAAGGGCTATCTTGTTTAAATACAACGACCTCGTTATATTTTTTAGACCAAAATCCTAAAAATCTTTTTGGCAATCCCATAAATCTTAATGTGGATACATTTCGTTCATTTAATAATAATAACTCAGGTTTTGGTATAACCTTTTTTGGTATAACCTTTTTTGGTATAACCTTTTTTGGTATAACCTTTTTTGGTTTTTCAATGGGCGGTGCCACCTCAGCAAAATCTTGTATAATGAAATTAAATATTTGTTGCTCTTGATTTTCACTAAATCCATGAATAAATTCTTTAATTTTATTAACAGATTCTGGACCCGTATTATTAAGTCTAGCAATAATATTATCTCCAGAAATAATAACACTTATTGGTTTGTCGATAAATCCACATTTTTTAAGAAATGCTGCATGAATTCTAATTCTGCCACCACTTACTTTGATTTTTCCAAGATAATTAACCATGGTTTTAAAATTATTGGACCCAGATAAATATATTTCACCAGGGAAACTACCCACATGTATATATTTTTGATTCACCCAGCCCATTTTATTTATTATTTTTTGTGAAACCTCAACTCTTCCATCTGCTTTTGGATAAAGTATTGTTCCAGAAGTTGATAAATATTTTTCAATTATAAAAGCATTCATAGATTTCATATTTTCCATTCCCATAAAAATAAAGCCCAGCTTAAAACTGGGCTTTTTTATACTATATTTCTATATAGTTATGTTGATTCTTCACCTGAATCATCAGGATCATCAATAACAACAGCTTCAGTAGTTAACAATATTGAAGCAACCGAAGCAGCATTCTGTAACGCAGTGCGAACTACTTTCTTTGGATCAATAACTCCAGACTCTACTAAATCTTCATATACTCCTGTTGCAGCATTGTATCCAAAATTTATATTATCATTATCTAAAACTCGTGATACTACCATATCAGGAGAATCACCAGCATTTTTTACTATTAACCTAAGTGGCTCTTCAATAGCATGAAGTATAATCTCAGCTCCAGATTTTTCCTCTCTGTCATCTAAGGATGCTATGACCTCTTCTACGACCTTTTTGCATCGGAGTAGTGCAACGCCTCCACCAGGGACAATTCCCTCTTCAACGGCGGCTCGGGTAGCATGCATGGCATCTTCAACACGGTCCTTCTTTTCTTTCATCTCTGGCTCAGTTGGAGCACCAACTTTAATAATAGCAACTCCGCCAACAAGCTTGGCTAACCTCTCCCTCATTTTCTTTTGATCATATTCGCTATCACAATTTTTAATATCATCACGTATTTGTATAACACGATTTTTAATATCTTCTTCGTCTCCACCACCATCAATAATAGTTGTACTACTTCTATTTATGATAATTTTACCGGCTTTTCCTAAATCTTTGATTTCACATTTTGTTACATCTGTTCCAACCTCTTCAGCAAACAGTGTAGCTCCGGTAAGTGTAGCCAAGTCTTTAAGAATTTCCTTACGCCTTTCTCCAAATCCAGGAGATTTAATGGGACAACTAAATAAGGCACCATTTCGTTTGTTCACTACCAAAGTGGCAGTAAAATTCTCATTAAAATCTTCAGCAATAATTAATAATGGTTTGCCAGTTTTAGACACTTCTTCAAAAAGTGGAAGTATTTTTCGGACATCATCCATTGGAGCCTCATGTATTAAAACAAAAGCATCGTCAAGTTCAACTTGGCTCTTTTCTGCATTTGTAATAAACCATGGAGTAACATATCCCCTATCAAATTTCATACCTTTGGCAACATCCAAGCTAGTTTCAAGAGTCTTTGATTCATCAATAGTTATGACTCCTTCTTTTCCAACTTTCTTCATAGCTTCTGAAATAAGATTTCCAATTTCTATATCATTATTTGCACTTATGGAACCAATTTGTGCTATCTCTTCTTGATCTTGTATTGGTTTAACAAAGGTATCTAGATGTTCAACCACTGCCTTGACAGCTTTATCAATTCCCTTTTTAATATATATGGGATTATAATCCACAGCAAGTAGCTTTAATCCTTTAATATAAATAGATTGAGCTAAAATAGTTGCTGTTGTAGTACCATCACCAGATTCATCACATGTGCGTTGTGCGGCAGTGCGAACCAATTGTGCTCCGATATCTTCAAACTGATCTTTAAAGCGAATCTCTTTTGAAATTGTAATACCATCTTTAGTGATATGTGGTCCCCAAGCACGATAAAGTAAAACGTTTCTTCCTCTTGGACCCAGTGTAACACTTATTGTATTAGCTAATTTATTAACGCCATGCTTAATAGAATCTCTGGCGTCTACATCAAACTTAATTATTTTTCCTGACATTTATTCTCCTTGATCATTCTTTAAAATCTTCAGCAAGACTATATACTAAGTTATCTTCATTGGTATCATATGTCAATATCTTTTTAAAACCTTCTTCATGTAATGGCGGAACTAAATTCTTATACATATTATACATTATAAAACTAGGAACTCTTCTATGATCATTTCTTTCAGAGTTTCTAGCTTGGGCTATCTTAATAGGTACAACACAGTGTAATGCTACAGGTATATAATTATATTTCTCAGCCAAAGCAATATATTTCTTCCTTACTTTCGGCTTTACAAATGTCGCATCAAAAATAACGGTTTCCGTTTCCCTTTCAAGCGCATCTGTAAGTAACTTATCAGCTTTCTTCCAAGCCTTCTTTGCTTCTCGTGGAGTCCAAGGATCTTGTTTTGTATATCCTATGAAATGATCAGGAGATATAATTAAAGCATCTTTATATAATTTTGCTATGGTTGTGGTTTTTCCTGAGGCGGGTATTCCAATAGCTAATATCAAGTAATTATTCATTGATTATCCTTTTTGTTTCATTTACTTTTTTAAATAAGTCTTCATTACTATATGTTGGTCTATTTATTTTCTCCCATTCATTATGGGAAAGATGTAAATTGTTTGGACATATTGATTTCATATATGCCATGCTATCATGCATCCACGATCCTATCATGTTAGGAGCACATCGTTTTGTATAATGGATAATCTGTCCATTAAAAATCTTATCATGAGGGTCTTTTGATAATGATAATTCTTTATATTTGTCTTGTGACATTCTTTCTATTATAATTCTAAATGCCCACATCAAATCACCATGACACACAACTACTATTTGTTTGTCTGAACATTCTCTATGTAATGTATCTAAAAATCTATCAGCTCTTAAACATAATTGAGCCATTGACTCTCCATTAGGAGGTATCCAAAAGAAATCATTAGACTTTTTATATTCAAGGTCACGCTTAAATATTAATTCTCTTTCTGATGAACTGTAATAATCTAGATCACCAAAATCTCTTTCTCTAAGATAGAAGTTACTAAACCAATTGGCGTCTGTAAGATTCATATATCCAGCTGTTTCCATAGCTCGTAAGTATTCAGAAGTATAATATTTATCAATCTTCTTACTATCCATATTTTCTTGAATCCATTGACCAGCAATCTTTGCTTGTTCAATCCCCTTATCCGTGAGACGCCAATCAGAATTATGACGCAGTAAGAATTCTTCTGTAAAATAACTACCACCTCCTTCTCTGGAATTTTTAAATGCTATATTCCCTTCTGATTCTCCATGTCTAACAAATACTAAATCTTCTGGCATTGTCATATTAATACTCCTATCCTCGTTGAAGCCAAGCCCTTCCATGTCTCACTGCAAAATTATACATATTTTCAAGGTCTCTGACTGTTTGTTCATCTATTTTATTAGAAACACATTCTTTATGACAAAGGATGTTTGGAAACAATTTTCTATTATTCATAAGAAAAAATGTTTCATCTCCTTTTTTAAAAGGTTCATTGCAGAAAGGACAAAACCAACCGTTCCAATTCTCTGAATCTTTTATTTCTTGGTATGAACACCATTTATCATCGAATTTTACTATTGACATAATACTCTCCTAAAGTAAATATTCATTTATATACAGCAACCTGAGCTGCTGTATATCATATTAATATTTATTTAGTTATTGTTTTTACATTTAATTCTTTTGCCGTTTTAACCATCAACATTTGAACTAAATCGTTAGCAGAAGAACCGCCACCATTACTACCAATTATAGTTTGTGGCACTAAAGCACCACTTTTAGCAGTAGCTATAGCTTTTGCCCAGCCAGCATTAACAGTAACGTATGCCTTAAGCCTCTTAGATAAAGCACCATCAGCTTGCATGACTAATCTCTTTCGGGTTGCTTCACCTTCACCTCTAAGAATATTAGCTTGTTTATCCATCTTAGCTGATTCCATATTAAGTTTGGCAACTACTTTCCTTTTCTCTCCCTGTAAGATCGCCTCAGCCTTATCAGCTTCTGCCCTTACCACTCGTTGAGTCTTTTGTACCTCTTCAACTGCTCTTGTCTCAGCAACACTTGCTTTGGCTTCAGCCTTAGCTTTCTCGGCACGAGCTTCTGCCTGACGGGCTTGAGCTTGCTGAGTAATAATATCCATTCTTGCTTTTCGTTGAGTTTCAATTTGCTTAACAACCTTTGAAGAATAACGAATTTTATCAATAACTAAATTTGTTACACGAACACCAAATTCATTAAAAGCTGATTGATCTCTCCAAAAACCACCGATGCAATTTTTATTTTTCTTATCTGTACATGATTTCTTAACCAAAACCCATATTTTTTTCATGTCTCCAGTAATATGATCTGGTCGCAATTGTTGTTTCTTACTTACTAAAATTGTTCCATTAACCAATTGGTCTTCAACCAAACTTGCAAATTCTCCACGTCTTTCCGCATAAGATTCTGCAGCACTCATGTGAGGACCAGTATTAAACAAAGCTTTTCTAACGGCTGGAAGAATAAGTTTGCTAGCTACACCTCTAGAACTCTTAAATTTTCTATGTAATTGCACTAACTCATCACACGTATCTGGTAAAATAATTCGTACAGAACCAGAAATCTTGGCCGCTGCACCATCATTAAACATGGTAGGAAGTGATTGATCTCTCTTCTCACCAGTCTCTTTGTCCGACGTAAAATTAAATGTGGTTGCTTCAGGGTATGTATGAATATCCCCAAAAAGTTGGCCATACATTCCTGGTTCCAATCTACATGTTAAATTACCAGTAATAGCAGCCTGCTTAACTTGCAGATACCCTGCACTATTAGTTTCAATAAGACCTCCCATGCTTGTTAAAAACACGATGAGAAGTAACCCACTTGCAATTAAAATGCCAATAATTTTAAAATTCATTACTCTTTCTCCTTAGTTTTTCGTTCCAAAAGTTTGTA
>PJEL010001012.1_pt1 | contig 30320 bp, 23 predicted proteins | sample 1853271 | NCBI WGS metagenome assembly PJEL01 (sample SAMN08108733, study PRJNA415343) | Invertebrate metagenome, whole genome shotgun sequencing project. | host: Globobulimina | place: Sweden: Gullmar Fjord | collected 2015-08 | reverse complement strand
CCCATCAGAATATGCTTTCGTTATAGAGCACCTCCCTGTTAAGAACAACGAGCATTTACAGAAGGAATTGAATAAAGTTGAAAACCTGGACGGCGAGGGGATCATTCTGAGACGGCCCGGATCTCCCTACACAAAAGGAAGAAGCGCGGACATCCTGAAGGTCAAAAACTATTCTGACATGGAAGCCGTTGTGATCGGCCATATCCCTGGGAAAAACAGAAATGCAGGCAGAATGGGATCCTTGCTGGTTAAACTGCCTGACAGTCAGATAGCCTTTAAGATAGGCACAGGTTTTTCCGACAAAGAGAGGGAGAGCCCTCCTCCTGTCAATTCGCTGATCACCTTCAAATATTACGGATTTTATGCATCCGGCATACCAAAGTTCCCCTCCTTCATGCGGTTAAGAGAAGAGCTGTAAGCATAATATCTTAATAAAAAGGACGCAGCAGGCAATAAAAAAGGGGCTACGTTTCGAACAACAGGGTCAGGTACTGTTTCTTGCATAGACATAGAATTGCATAAAATCAAACACATTGACGGTTTTTCAGACAATAAAGTGTAGGCTTAAAAGCGCTGGCGTAAGCTTCCCTACTTTCTCTTGAACATCTTCTGAAGGTCATCTAATGAAAGGAAGAGCTTTGTAGGCCGTCCATGCGGGCACTTGCCCGGCTCGTCACACTTGTCAAGGTCATCCATCATCTGTGCAATCTCCTCATTGCCAAGCGGTTCATTGCCTCTTACAGACTTATGGCATGCAAGACGGGCAGCTATCTTATCAAGCATAGAGCTTTTATCCATATCTCCCTTGATCCCTGATGTCTCTTCCTCAAGAATGTCTGCTGATATATCAAGGAGCAGAGACTTTATATCAGCCTTCTTCAGTTCTTTCGGCATGGAGTTTACTATAACGTTCCTGCCTCCGAAATCCTCAACCTCCAGACCTAGCCCTTTGAAGACTTTATTATTCTTAAGGATTATCTTATGCTCCTTAAGCGGCAGTTCAACCCTTATGGGAAGAAATAGGGCCTCTGCTTCAACCTCTGTCTTCTTTAAGAATTTTTCATACAGTATCCGCTCATGCGCAGCATGCTGGTCTATAATGAGCAGTCCGTCATTCATGCCTGCAGCAATAAACGACTCACCTATATGAAAATATGACGGGACGTCAGCTGTGATACCTGATGTAAAGAAATCTGTCTGCGATTCCTTCACAAGATCTGCCAGAGAAGTGCGCCCTCCAGCTGCCCTTTCGGGTTGATAACTAAGAGGCATGCCCTTCAACCTTGAGGGATCAGGAGCAGATGTATGAATAGTTCTGGTTTCGCTTGCCGGGTTCAACGCCTCATATACCGCAGAACCTACTGCTCTGTGAATATCATCAGCTTTTTCAAATCTCACCTCGCGTTTTGCGGGATGAACATTCACATCCACTTTTTTCGAATCTATCTCAAGAAATATGAAATAGGCAGGATGTCTGTCCTTTGGTATGCTATGGCCATATGCGTTATAGACAGCGTGATTAACTGTCGGGTTCTTTACAGGCCTGCTGTTCACAAATATCGTCTGGTGGCTTCTCCTTGCTCTGGTGAAGTCTTCCCCTGAAACAAAACCATATACCTTTATTCCAACGCCCTCTTTGCTGACCTCTACAAATTCACCGGCAAGCTCCTCTCCATAAAGCTGTGTAAATCTCTCTTTCAGGTCAGCTGCTGCCTGAACATTCAGAAGTTCATTTTCGTTATGGATAAAAGTAAAAGAGATGCCGGGATATGCAAAGGCCTTCTGCACAACGGTCTCGATTATATGTGAGAGTTCTGTAGGTATCGTCTTGAGAAACTTTCTTCTTGCAGGTGTGTTGTAGAATATGTCCCTTATCTCAATAGTTGTGCCTTGTAATGGCGGGGCATCCTTGATCATTTTTTCCTGTTTTGTCTCTATCTCGATCTTTGTACCGGATGACTCACCTTCAGCTGCAGTAATAAGCTGGACCTTTGAGACGGAGGCTATGGATGAGAGCGCCTCTCCCCTGAAGCCGAGTGTATGGATATTGAAAAGATCATCTTCTGAGGATATCTTGCTCGTTGCATGCCTCTCAAAACAGAGGGATGCATCACCTCTGTTCATCCCCAGTCCATTGTCAGAGATGCTGATAAGTTTCTTTCCGCCATGCAGAACTTTAACATCTATCTGTGAGGCACCGGCATCAATGGAGTTGTCCAGGAGTTCCCTTACGACAGAGGCCGGCCGTTCGATCACTTCACCGGCGGCTATCTTATTAATGAGATTGTCGGGAAGAAGAGATATTTTCGACATAGCTAATATTACAGGATTTTCAGCTTTTGCGCTGTTGTTCTATGGCACTTCGGCACTACTTTATCAGCCTTTTATCATCTTCTCCAGCATGATAAAGAACCTGCCTGTGCGCTTGTAGATGAGGTATAGGTAAATCTCAACAAAGAACTTATAGTTACGGTGTTTCCATCTCCAGAGAGACAGAGAGTGCAGCGGGCCGAATACTATCTTGCTCCAGAAGTTCCTGAGAAATCTGTCATATCTAAAGGCAAGAAATGAATTTATATAGATGGCATGCAGAAGACCAGGATCCTTGATCCATGGGTTTCTCACCTCGTCATTCGTAAAGTTCTTCCATCCCTCAAGATGTGTGGGGGGCTTAAAACCATGCTCCAGTGCCACCTCATAAAGCTTTGTTCCGGGAAGAGGCACATACGGCTGTATAGGAACCTCGGCACCGGGGTGCAGCATGCGTATCTCATCGGCAAAGTCGAGCGTCCTGTTCATCTGCTCCTCTGTCTCGCCCGGAAGCCCTATGATGAGTGAGTAGAGGGTGGGGATGTCCCCCTGTGAAATAACTTTTATGCCTTCATCTATCATCCGTCTGTTCTGCCCCTTTCTGATGAACTTGAGTACTTCGTCATCAGGAGATTCAACACCAAAGAAGAGGTATACGCAGCCTCCATCTTTGAATTTCTGAAGCAGTTCCGGTGTAAAGGTGTTTATCCTTACGTTGGCTATCCACTTGAAGTCAAGCTCCATGAGAAGCTCCACGATCTGCTCCATCGCATCTTTTCGCCCGGCAAGGAAGGTGTCATCATAAAAGGTCATTTTGTTAACCCCGAGTGCTTTAAGTTTCAGAAGCTCTTCCCTGACCTTCTCCACGCTCTTTACACGGCATATGTTCTTATGGAAATAGACGTTATAGCAGAAACCGCACTTATGAGGGCATCCCCTTGATGATTCATAGCCGATATTCTCAAGCGTGTCGCCGGATCGCCTTAAGTACTCAAGCAGTATCTCTTTACCCTTGCCGTCATATGGAAAGGGGAGGTTCTCTATATCAAGAAAATCCCGGTCACTGTTCATCGTGATCTTTCCATCTGTCTTCCATCCGAGACCGTCAATCCCGCTGAATCCGCCTTTCTCTTCCTTAAGCGCATTGACAAGCTCAAGTAGCGTCTGCTCTCCCTCACCCTTGACGACAAAGTCGACAAGATCCGATTCAAGCGTCTGCTCTGCCATCATCGACGGGTGTGTGCCGCCCCAGACCAATGGTATCTCAGGGTTGATCTTTCTGGCGATATTTGCAAGCCTCAGTGTGTTCTTTATCTGAAAGCAGGTCATGGTTGAAAGGCCTACCATAAGAGGCTTTCTCTTAACCAACTCCTTAAAACGCTCTATTTTATGTATCCTCTCATCAAAGTACTCTACCTCAATATTATGCTTTTCAAGGTAAGCTCCAAGGGATAGAATAGCTAAAGGTGTCCAGGCATGATAAGGGAACGGGCTTGCATTTGCATACGACAGTACAACCAGATTTTTCTGGGTGGTCATTAAATGGTCTCCTGCGGGTTCTTTTTGTGAAAATACGTTATTTATTACACTGTAGATGGCTGCCGTCATTATAACATTGCCAAGCAGATAGTTAAGAAAGAGCGCTTTGACTGAAAATGAGAAGCCTGCTTCTTTCCTCATGAAGTTCCACCATCTGATATTAAAGAAGAGATACCCTATGATCAGGATCCAGAAGACAGGCTTTGCAATGCTTAAGACAGGCATGAACAATAGCGCCATAAGACTGCTGAATGCACATATTGCTGCAAGCCCGTTACTAGGTGATGTAGGCCCTGCATTATCCAGCTTCTTCTCCTTAAAGAAGAGCTTTACCCACATTACAGTACGTTTAAAATATATCTTCAGCGCCTGTTTAAAGTCAGCAAACTGGTGTTTGACCATCATCTCAGGGTTCAGGATTATGGTATCGGTCTTATTTATCCTTCTTGCCAGTTCAAAGTCTTCAACATCAGCACCTTTATATTCCTCGTCATATCCCCCTATCTCAAGAAAGAACTCTTTTTTTATTGCTCCGCACCTTGGAGCAAAAACGCTTACACTCTCATACTGCTGGTCAATGAGGTGTATATATTCAAACATGGCCATGTAATGCGGAACAAAGCCGTCATTCAGGGCCTCGGTTGAACATATCCCTATTACACATTTTGCAGAAGGGTCTTTATCAAAGTAGTCTTTTACAGCCTGAATGGTTCCGTCAAGAACCATAACATCAGAATCAAGGAAGAAGATGATATCTCCCTTCGCCTCCCTGACACCCCGATTCCTCGCCTTTGCCGGGCCGGCGTTCTGCTCCATCTCGATGATCCTTACAGGATACTCTCTGGCAAGCTCTAAAGTATTGTCAGTTGAGCAATCATCAACCAGTATTACCTCCATATCATCAACAGCCTGTTTAAATATGGGGTCAAGAAGGTTTGGTATGAACTTTGATGCGTTATATGTGGGGATTACGATAGAAATCATGCTAATAAGTATAAAAGTATTGCAGTTGCAAAATCAAACCTTTCTTATCTCCTAACAGGGAACCCATATGCAAATCATTGACAATTCCTCGCTATACTTATACTATTTTTAATATAACTATGGAACTGCAACAGTTAAGCAACACATTGGCCCTGACTATGGGCGTTGGATGGGCAAGCGGTATAAACCTTTATGCGGCCATCCTTGTCCTTGGATTTCTGGGAATATCTAATAATATCGTACTCCCCTCTGATTTGGAGATACTGATGAACCCTCTCGTCCTCGGCGCTGCCGGAATAATGTATGCGGCAGAGTTCTTTGCCGACAAAATACCGGGTGTTGATACCGGGTGGGACGGTATCCATACATTTATACGCATCCCGGCAGGCGCACTCCTTGCAGCAGGTGCAGTAGGAGAGATGAATACTGCCGTCGTGCTTGCTGCAGGTATAATAGGTGGCGGCCTTGCAGCCGGATCACATGCAACCAAGGCAGGCTCAAGGGTAATGATCAACACCTCACCTGAGCCGTTTAGCAACTGGACAGCATCGATTACCGAAGATGTCGTTGTAATTGGCGGGCTATGGGCGGCCCTGAACCACCCATATGTCTTCCTGGTGCTGATGCTTCTCTTTATAATTTTAATGATATGGATCATCCCAAAGCTTTGGCATGGGATCAAAACGGTATTCAGCTTCCTCGGACGTCTCATCTGGGTAAAGCAGGAAGAACCGGCAATGGAGGAAAATATCAATAATGAAAACACAACTGACGGCAAATAACAGGATCTTTTTAATCACGGTTATAGCGCTTTTCTTATTCATTACAGTACCAGCAATACAAAATTCTGATGCAGGGCATCCCCATGACAGTGCCCCTGCTTTCAGCATTGCACGCCTTATCATCTCAGAAAACATAATGGACAGAGAGCCCGCTGGGGCAACAAAGGTCTTCTCATCTGACCTGGAGAAGGTCTACTGCTTTCTGGATGCCAGGGATATAGCTGTTGACACCTTTGTAACATTTACATGGTTTTATGGTGATAAAACAGCTGCAAAAGTATCACTGCCTGTAAGAAAGGGGTCAAGATGGCGTACCTTCTCCAGTAAGAAACTGGCTGGTCTAAAAGGAGACTGGAGGGTAGAGGTAATGGACAGCAGCAAAACAGTAATAAAGGATGTCAGCTTCATTGTGGAGTAACCTTATGTATGCTCTGGCTGCTGCCTTCTGCCTGTTTTAGATTTAACGCCACTTTTCATAGAGAAAACCTATTTTTTTCATAGAACGTTCTTTGTGTATTTTTCATTGACAAGTTATGTAAACTTTAGTATGCTTTTTGTAATTATATCCAGACTTCAACGGCATTAAAAAGATGCCACAACATTTAAGGAGGATAAGAATGGCAAAAAAGAAAGCTGCTAAGAAGAAGGTTGCCAAGAAGAAAGTAGCAAAGAAGAAGGTTGCCAAGAAGAAGGTAGCTAAGAAGAAGGTTGCCAAGAAGAAAGTAGCTAAGAAGAAGGTTGCCAAGAAGAAGGTAGCTAAGAAGAAAGTTGCTAAGAAGAAGACCAAAAGAAAACCGAATCCGGCATTTATGAAGCCAATGCAGATCAGTGAAGCACTCGCTGCTGTAGTCGGCAGTAAAGCTATCCCAAGAACAGAGGTCACCAAAAAACTCTGGGCATACATCAAGAAGAACAAACTCCAGGACAGTAAGAACAGAAGGAACATCAATGCTGATGCCAACCTCAAAAAGGTATTTAAAGGCAAGAAGCAGGTCTCAATGTTCGAGATGACCAAGCTGGTCAGCAAACATCTGAGTTAAAAACTTTATATTCAAACAGAAAAAAGGCGGGCAATTGTTTGCCCGCCTTTTTTCATTCCCTCCGGCAATCGCCTCTTCTGTAAGACAAACGCCTACAAACAAATCAGACATAATCTTATATATAAAAAAACACTAAAAAGCTATGGTAGAAATTAAGGGGATATGCAAAATACCATCTGTAAAGAATGCAGTTCAAGGTTTATAAGAATACGTAGAAAGTGGTGGATGAGGTTTCTTGTCTTTTCCAAGTTATACGAATGCCAGGGTTGCGGTAGTTCCTATCTACAAATATTTGCCTTTCCAGGTGTAGCCCGGAATAAACAACCCTTTTAACTTCCCTCTGCTCAACAATTCATCATTTAGCAGTTACGGTAATCAAAAGCAATTTAAAACACCCGGTTATTAAAGTTTTGTGAGCTTTATTTCAAAGACACTTCCATCCTCTCTACACGACCGCCTCTTACATCATTTGCAAGAGGTGTATCGAGCACATCACTCTCTACTTCAATAAGCGTACCATTAGAATATTTCAGGGCATAAGAACTTATCTTTGCCCCTCTTTTCCCATAAGTATTCTTCCTTTTACTATTATGGTAAATCACCATGGTCCTGCCGAGGAACTTGAATGCAAAAGAGTCTGCAGGGACTTCAATATCCCTTGCCTTGCCGTCTTCAGTGTAAACTGTACGGGACTCTTTCTTCTCTGTAAAGATCCAGCCTGGAAGTACAGGTTCAAGTCTTAATCTCAAACCTCCGGCATCATTGAGAAAGAATGGGTTTTCTCCCGCAACCATGATCATCCACATGGTAAGGAGCTCTGCTGTTGCCCCTGACAGTCTCGGCTGAAAACTCCGGCCGTGAAGTTTTTTATCAGGGAAGGCACTGCTTACAATGAAGGAGCAGCCCTCGAGTATGCTCCTTCCATATATTTCAGGGTTCAAAAAAGGCATTAAAGTATTCTTTATCTCTCTGTAAAATTCCGCATGAAGACCGGACCTCAATATTTCAAGCAGATACTTGTATTCCATATGCAGATAAATAGACTCATTCTCTATCCACCCCGGCAGATATGCCCTTGCACGTCCCATCTCAAAAGACTCAGAGGCAATGGATTCGCTTGTTTTGTACATCTTCAGTTTTTTGTCATATATACCGCTTTTCTTGACCTCCTTATAGATCCCGCCGGCCAACTCCTTCTTTACCTTCATAAGGTGAACCGGGCCCTCAAGAAATAGCGGCAGCGGCCTTTGCTTCATCTTTAGAGGCGTGACAATAGGCAATCCAGATCTATTTAATACATACTCCTTCTTTCTCCTGTCTGAATATACATGCTCATATTCTCTGACCTCGTTCTGAAAATATGTATAACATACTCCATCCTTATTAAAAGCCTTGTTTCTTCTTGTATCGGTGAAGACGCCATCAATCAATCTCATGCTCATATTCAGAAACTCTCTTACTCTGGATATCTTCATATCCTTCTCTTTTCCGCTTATCCCGAATATTGTCTTTGCCCTGTAGTGTTCCTTTATTGTGCAGCTCTCGTCCCAGTATATAAACGCCCTGTTCTTATCTTTAGATTTCAACCTCTTCCCGATCGACTTCATAAGGCCGGTTATAAACTTATGCATATCCTCAAAGAGGTATACAGACTCTTTGTCATTCATCCCGGCCTTTGAGATAGATTCAGAGAGAAATGAACATGTTCTTTGAAGCTCTATCGTCTCATTGATAGATGAGGCCATGATTCCCGGCAGGCCGTTTAAAGGGTCATTCCAGCCCGGCTTATCAGCCTCCATCTCTATCCCTATCCCTTCAGGATCCAATGACGATATCTTGTTGGCTATAAGACAGAGCATCTTTACCAGCAGGTTTGTTGAGTATATCCTGCCGTTGCCATACTCTGTTCTGACTTTATAAGGGTCTTCTTCTCTGTTTTTTATGAGTTCTAACTTCCCCTCATTTCGCTCAACAGCATCATACTGCCTTACCTTCCCGTCTACTAGTACATACTTTTTTCTTCTGGGCAAAACAATATCCGGGTTATCAAAGAAGGTGTACTCCTTCTTCTCAAGAAGCAGCTCTTTCAGCCTCTCAGGGAAGACCATCAGAAAGTTGTCGATCAGATCCTGATTATATGTCCAATGATCTATCCAATAGCCCTCGCTCGGTTGCCCTGCATCATTCTCCTTACACAGGGACAGTAGAAGAGAAACGGTCTCATTATAATCCAGAGATGCTGCAGCCCCTCCCTGCTCAAGCTTCATCATGAACTCGCCCGGAGTGAATGCCCCGCAGGCAATCTCTAACAGTTCATTGAACAATGTCTTCTTCTTCACAATACCGCCAAGCCACTTCTTGAATTTCCGTTTATTCTCTATGGTATAGGTAATGCCGTTAACAACAAGAGGGTTGAACCCATCGGTCTGGATCATGTTATAGAACATGATAATATTGCTCTTCCCCACCTCAGGATTGAACCAGACATCATTTCTGCGGTTCTGATTAACATCCCTGAAATGTGAATTCCCCTGCGATAGATATGTTTTCTCCAGTACAAAATAGTTGTAATCCCTTTCAATGTCACCATGCTTTCTTGAGTATAAATAGAATATCTTCTTGCTTTCCGGAGTCTTAAAGGCGACTGGCATACCGCCGCGCATCACATTATCCAGAAATGTCTGGCCGCAGTAACCGTCGAAATTCTTATTGCTGCTGGCGGTAAATATATTCCCCTCAATTTTTTTAAGGATTATCCCGTTCTCTCTCCTTTTTTCTTCTATAACCTGCTCATTAGAAATATATTTCTTAAAATCCGCCAGCTTCTCTTCAGAGTTAGTGTTGCCGATAAATGAATAGAAGGTTATCTCATCATCTCCGGTAATTTCATATTTCTGGAGCGTAAAGGCACAGGGTGTTTTGTTCTCATACATCTGGCCGGATGCCAGTATCTTATCTACTCCGCTTTTTTCAAATATCCATGGGTAGTCATAACCTCCGGATATGCCATATATCAACTCAGGGTCAACAACGTAATTATCTTTGATCACCTCTCCATGCTGCGGGGAGAATGTAAAGTAATAATTGCCGCCTTCGATCTTCTGTACCTGTGAGTTGTCTTGAGGGATCTGTTTCAATTTATAAAGCGGTGACCCGCTGACAGTATCAACTTTTATCATCGCTTCGATGTGGCTTGCGATAAATTTTATGGAATGCTGTGTCTGACCAAAGGCCAGAATGTGCGGCAGGCCATCAACCATCTCCATCTGCAGGCGCTTTTTCTTCAGATTCCTGATGCTCACCTTTCTTACGAGGCCGGCCAACGGCATATTAACAAGAGGGAAATACTCTACCTCTGTCTGAATGCCGAGAGTACTATTTATCTCATTCAATTTTAATTCGCCGGAAGAGATCATCATCTTCTGGTGTACTTTATTGTCTTTTGACTGCCTGAAAGGTTCGTAAATATTATTATTAATTTTAAAAAAGGTGTTGAACCCCTGATTTGATACCATCTGGCAGGCCTTATTAAAGGAGAAGAACTCCATTATCGCACCGTCTTTGTCTCTTATCCCCAAACTGGATATGCCCTGGGCCCTGTTAACATAAAAAACCCATAATGGGATTCCCCATTTACCCCCTATTCCAGGGAAAAAGTTGGAGAACGGCTTTGCCCAATTATAGTTCTCAATAACAAAACAGTTTTTGTCATCAAGATAATATTTTACTTTTTGTCCGTTCATGAAATATCCTCCAATAACTATAATGAACTGAAGATCAGACGTTATTAATCAGAAAAAACCCTGTCCTTTGGACAATATGAAAAAATGGATCGTGATGGTGATATTGCAGATCCGCTCAAAGAACATATTGTTGTAGGATAGTGCATGTTTCACCGGTATTTCAAGCAGAAGAACTGGAAAGGCAGTTTGATCACGTTATGCCCGATGTAACATCTAGAGCCATCAATCGTCTAAGGCTTGCGTGGAGGTTTTCCGTGCAGACTGAAGGCCTTTAAAAACTCCCTGTTCATCTTTGCGATAAATGAGGCCTTGATGCCTTTTGGGCAGGCGGCCTGGCATTCGTAATGATTTGAGCAGTGCCCGAAACCTTCTTCTGACATAGCCTCTGTCATCATGCATACCCTCTGCTTTGCCTCGACCTTTCCCTGCGGCAGCATCTCAAGGTGTGATATCTTTGCAGCGGTAAAGAGCATTGCCGAGCCGTTCGGGCATGCGGCAACACACGCCCCGCAGCCGATACACTCGGCAGCATCCATCGCGGTATCGGCATCGCTTTTAGCAATGAGTATGGAGTTTGCATCCGGGACGCCGCCTGTATGTACTGATATGTAGCCGCCTGCCTGAATGATCCTCTCAAAGGCGCTCCGGTCAACTACAAGATCCTTTATAACAGGGAAGGCCTTTGACCGCCAAGGCTCTATATATATCATGTCACCGCTCTTGAAGTGTCTCATGTGAAGTTGGCAGACGGTCGTCTTCTGCTGCGGGCCGTGAGGGACCCCATTTATTACCTGAGAGCAGGTGCCGCATATACCCTCGCGGCAGTCATGGTCAAAAGCTATTGGCTCCTTGTCCTCTTTAACAAGTCCTTCGTTCACCATATCAAGCATCTCAAGGAAGGACATGTCAGGACTTACATCATGGGCCTTATACTCTTCAAGTTTCCCCAGGTTATCCGGAAATTTCTGACGCCATACAAGTAAGGTGAGATACATTATTTATAACTCCTTACCGCAAGTTCAGCATTATCAAATGTCAGGGGCTCTTTATGCAGTTCAGGCTCTTTGTCTTCGCTCTTGAACTCCCAGGCGGCGACATAGCTGAAGTTCTCATCATCACGTTTGGCTTCACCGTCAGGCATCTGAAACTCCTCGCGGAAGTGTCCTCCGCATGACTCATTACGATGGAGCGCATCACGGGCCATAAGGGCTCCGAACTCAAGAAAATCCGCAACCCTGCCCGCCTTTTCAAGCTCTTGGTTAAGCTCATGGCCTGCGCCGGTCACCCTGACATTTTCCCAGAACTCGGCACGAAGACCCGGCAGTTTTTCAAGCACGGCTTTCAGACTCTCCTCACTGCGCGCCATTCCTGCATATTCCCACATGATCCTTCCCAGCTCATGGTGAAACTCATTGACCGTCTTCTCCCCGTTTATAGAGAGCAACTTTTTGGTAAGGGCCTCTGCCTGCTCCCGTGATGCCTTAAACTCATCATGGTCTATACCTGTCTTCCCCGGCTCAATCTGGGCAAGATGGTTTGCTATGGTATAAGGAATAATGAAATAGCCGTCAGCAAGCCCCTGCATCAGGGCACTTGCACCGAGGCGGTTTGCGCCATGGTCTGAGAAGTTCGCCTCGCCAAGCACGAAAAGTCCCTTTATATTGCTCTCAAGGTTATAATCCACCCATAGGCCGCCCATTGTGTAATGGGGCGCAGGATATATCCTCATAGGCTGTTCATACGCGTCTTCGCCTGTGATCCTCTCATACATCTCAAATAGATTGCCGTAACGCTCCCTTATAACATCTTCACCCTGCCTCTTGATGGAATCACTGAAATCAAGATAAACCCCTCGTCCGCCCGGGCCAACGCCCCTGCCTTCGTCACAGACCTCCTTTGCCGAACGTGAAGCTATATCGCGTGGAGCAAGGTTTCCGAAGCTCGGGTATTTGCGTTCAAGATAATAGTCTCTGTCATCTTCATTCACTTTTAAAGGTGAAACAGCATCACCAGGCTTCTTCGGCACCCATACCCTTCCGTCGTTCCTTAAAGATTCAGACATAAGCGTCAGCTTGGACTGATGCTCTCCGGATGCCGGGATGCAGGTAGGGTGTATCTGTGTATAACAGGGGTTTGCAAAAAAAGCGCCTTTTTTATGAGCACGATAAGATGCAGAAACATTAGAGCTCATCGCATTTGTTGAGAGATGAAATACATTGGCATAGCCCCCGGTACTGAGGCATACAGCATCAGCTGCAAACGGCTCTATCCTGCCTGTAACCATATCACGGACAATTATGCCTCGTGCCGTGCCGTCCTCAACCACAAGATCGAGCATCTCTGATCTGGGATGGATCGTTACAGAGCCCTGTTTAACCTGCCGCATCAATGCGGAATACGCCCCCATAAGCAGCTGCTGTCCGGTCTGTCCGCGTGCAAAAAAGGTTCTTGAGACCTGTGCCCCGCCAAATGACCGGTTATCAAGGTATCCGGCATAATCCCGGGCAAAAGGAACCCCCTGTGCCACAGCCTGATCAATTATATTATTGCTGAGCATTGCAAGGCGATAGACATTGGCCTCTCTTGATCTGAAATCCCCGCCCTTTACAGTGTCCTGGAAGAGCCGGAATATGCTGTCACCGTCATTCGGATAGTTCTTGGCAGCATTGATCCCTCCCTGAGCAGCAATACTGTGCCCTCTTCTCGGGCTGTCCTGAATGCAGAAGACCTCAACATTGTATCCAAGCTCTCCAAGAGTTGCTGCTGCTGAAGCACCTGCAAGCCCGGCTCCGACAACTATGACCTTATACCTGCGTTTGTTTGCAGGGCTGACAAGTTTAAGCTCCAGAAGTCGCCTCGCCCATTTTTCAGAGAGCGGGCCGGATGGTATATTGCCGTCAAGTATCATTATCTCAGTTAACCTTTAAGGATTCCTATTAAGATGATAAAAGGGACGGATGCAAAACCTATAGAAAGAATAACAGCTGCAACAGACCCCATCTTTGCAATAACAGGCAATGTATCTTCATTGTTTAATCCTAATGACTGAAAGGAGCTCTGTATTCCGTGACTAAGATGGAGGAAGAGCGCGGTCATTGAAATAATATATATGAAGGCTACCAGAAAGTTCTGAAAGCTTATCATAACCATCTTGAAAACATCAGGCCTTCCCATTGAGTCTATATTCATTCTGGCAGAGATCTCAGGATGGGTGACCTGAAGAGTGAAATGCAGCAGGTGATAGATTAGAAAAACGCCGATCATAAGGCCTGTCCATATCATGGTCCTTCCGGCAAATGTTGTGCTCAGGGTCTTTGTGACCGCGTAGTCCTGAGGCCTTGCCGACCTGTCCTCAAGATACAGCTGGATGCCGACCAGAAGGTGCAGCAGAAGCATTGGAAGCATCAGAATACGGTTGGCCCATACAAGCGGCTGCAGTGAGTGAAGATGTTCAGCATAGGCATTAAGCCCGCCGACATAGATAGTCAGGTTTCCCAGAACATGCATAACAACAAAAAAGATCATCATCAGGCCTGTAACAGCCATAACGATTTTTTTACCTACAGAACTTTTGGGCAGCACTTGCATTGTCTTTCAACCTTTGTGACTTAATAAATATAAAGATTGTAAAGTGATATGACTTAAAGGGAAATTATTTCTCATTTTAAAACGAAAGATAACTTTATTACAATTTATATCAGGCATGACAGATCATATAAAGATAGGATCTCAGCCTTATACAACGACCAGCATCATTATGACAGGAAGCGTAACCATTGATAAAATCACCTGAAGCGTTACTATGTTTGCCATGAGAAGGCTGTCACCTCCCAGCTGCCTCGCAAGGATATAGGAATTAGGAGAGCCCGGCAGTGCGGCAAAGAGTACAGCAATAGCTGTTGCAACGGGACCGACACCCAGCATAAAAGCCGCCGCCCACATAAGTACCGGCATAAATATCAATTTAAGCATGCAGTTCAGAAGTATAATTCTTCCTGAGTCACGCGCGGCGGCAATATCAAGCCCGGCGCCAAGGGCCATCAAGCCTAAAGGAAGTGAGGCACGCCCGAATATAAGCAGCGTGTCACCGACACCCTTATTTAGCCCTATACCGGATAAATTGAGCATTATGCCGGCAGCACAGGCTAGTATCAAAGGATTCCGGACAATACTGAACAGCAAGGAGAGCCAGTCCCTTTCTTCAGAATTCCTGAAACCTACCAGAACGGCCACGCATAGAACATTTGTCAGCGGTATCCAGACAGCGAAGGCTACTGCTGCAAGCATCAGCCCCTCATCACCAAACAGGGCGAATGCGGCAGAAAGGCCGACATAGGTATTCATTCGAATGCCGCCCTGAAAAAAAGAGGTGAATGCCGCATTCCCGGCAGACCACCATGGCCGGATGAGAAAGGTAAGCATAGCTGTAAGTAAAATTGTGAAGACAAGGGCCGTGACCATCGGACCAAGCGAATAAAGATCAAGTGATGCAGATGCGGTCTTCTGAAATAAAAGAGCCGGAAAGAGAATAAAGTAGGTGATCCGTTCTGCATATCCCCAGAAATCATCCCCGGGAAATCGGATCCTGCGGAAAATAAAACCTGCCAGGATAACAATAAAGATTGGGATCAGGGATCCTATAATTGAAAAGTTCATTGCTGTCTCTTCAAAGCCTTTAGTCCATATGGACAGACTGCCGAGCATATCCCGCAGTTGTGTCCTTTATGAAAATGATAATAGTTGTCCTTCTTCCATGCGTCACATGTTTCAACATCAAGGATATCCTCACGCGAGAGGCCCGGATACCATGCCGCTCCCTTAAGCGCACCTGCCGGGCAGGCATCAACACATCTTGTACAGATACCGCAGGATTCTCTCTCTTCCGGAGGCCCGCAGGGAAGGGCCATGTCGGTAAATACCGTTCCGAGCCTAACCCACGGGCCAAACTCCCGCGTTATCAGCTGGCAATGACGGCCTATCCATCCGAGCCCTGCGCGCGTGGCCGCAGTCTTATGAGGAAAGTCCCCTTTGATACTAATTACGTCCGTTCGTTCGGATGCTGCCAGGGCTTTTGCCCGGAACCCCCTTTCTCTTATTCCACGAGACAACTTCTCTGTTATCTTGTTAATGAGATCATTGACTCTGGCATATTCATCAGCATATGCAGCGTTAGGGCCTTTCTGAATACCAGACATTATATGAGGGTTCATTGGAATAGCAAAGGAGACGGCAAACGGAAATCTCCTGCCGGTTTCATCCTCCGGTGTTGAGAACTCTTTGAGGTCCGCACTACCCCAAAGATGTATGCTGTTCAAACCCATCCAGGTGATAAGGAAAGATTGGGAAAGTTCTGACATATTCATTTTCTCCGGGAATCATCAAGTGTAACTACCTGCTGAGAAGCCTCTCCGAGTCCGTCAATCCCGTACTTTACGATATCCCCTTTATTGAGATATTCAGGCGGTCTCATTCCATGCCCCACACCGGAAGGGGTGCCAGTGCAAAAGATATCTCCGGGCATAAGGCTCATGTACTGACTTACGCTTGAGATGAGCGTCGGGATATCATAGAACATGTTTGAGGTATTGCTTTTTTGCTTAATTTCACCGTTTACCGATAACCACATATCAAGGTTAAGATAGTCCTGTATCTCATCAGGCGTAACAAGGAACGGCCCAATGGGAGCAAAGGTGTCGGCACTTTTACCTTTAACATACTGTCCTCCCCTGTTGAACTGAAACTCCCTTTCAGAGTAATCGTTGAAAAGGGCGAAGCCCGCTATATGCTGCATGGCTTCGTTCTTCTCAACATAAGATATCCTGCCATTTATCACAACGGCCAGCTCCACCTCCCAGTCCGTCTTCTCGCTATTTCTGGGAAGGATCAGGTCATCGTTAGGTCCTGTGAGCGCAGAAGTTGACTTTAAAAAGAATATCGGTTCAGGCGGGATCTGCCTGCCTGTCTCACAGGCATGGTCCTTATAGTTGAAACCTATGCAGACTATCTTTTCAGGCCTGCAGACGGGCGGGCCCAGCCTGACATCGCTTTTTATTTCTGGAAGGGCATCTGAGTTTTTACTAAGCCAGATGGAAAGTCTTGATAATCCGTTGCTGCTAAAAAAATTCCCGTCATAATCTTCTCCAAAAGATGAGACATCAAGTCTCCTCCCGTCTTCTGAAATTATGCCGGGACTTTCTTTGCCGGGTTCTCCAAACCGAATGAGCTTCACGAACCTAAAGTCCTGAAACCTGGAGGATTGTTTGCTTCAAAGATCATATTTTTGTGGAGCTCTTTTTTAGCCGTTCCTTAAGAGTTATTTTCAGGTACACGAACTGCGAGGACAGGAATCATAGAATGTTTCACTACCCTCCTTACAACATCTCCCATGATCTTGCTCTTGATAGCACCAAAGCCGTGACTGCCCATCACGATAAGATCATAGCCGTCTGATTCAGCCTCATCAATTATGAGTTCAACAGGGTCCCCGATCTTGACCACTACTCTGTATGTTACGTCAGGCTGTTCAGGCAATCCCGCCTGGACCTCTTCACAGAACTGTCCCACACACTCCTTAATTACCGCATTGTCCCTTCTGCGGCTGATAAGGATGTCCCGGGCCTCACGTAGATTTCGCGTCTTGATCTCCTTCCAGAGTTTTTCATCCACGTAACTGAAAAGACGTTTGTCCAGTTCAGGGCCGCCTTCGACGACATGGAACACAGTGAGTTCCGCCCTATAGTGATTGGTAAGGCTGGCGGCATGATGAAACGCGTACCGGCCTCTTTCGGAAAGGTCTGTTGTATAGAGGATTTTTTTGTACTCAATTTTTGGTACTGTTTCAGGAATTTTTTTTGCCATTGTCTTTATCCTTTATAAGTGCAGTAGCATGGCACGCCATGCCCCTGCATATTAATTATGCAGGAGACTTTTTAAAGTGTTTCATCCAGATACCGCTTAAGATCCAGGTGTAAGCATAGGTGCCGATGATGATAAGCACAAAAGCCTTTACTATATCCATAGTACTTCCGTTCAGTGTAAAACCCGGCACATAACCGAATAAAAAAGCGCCGAGGTAGAGGAACTTGGCAAACTTGAAGGCTGAAAAAGCGGTTCTCCACATATTGGCCTTGGCAATTGTTGCACCTGCAAATGCCGCGATGCATACCGGCGGGGTTATATTTGAGTCCTGGGAAAGCCAGTATACTATCATATGTGCCGCGATTTCATTAACACCCAGGTGGGTCAACGCAGGTACGGCTACAACAGCCGTGATGAGATAGGCAGCAGTTACAGGGACACCCATACCGAGAACGAGAGAGACGAGTGCGATCAGGAGGATGGTCAGGAACAGTTTCCCCCCTGCAAGCTCTATAACGATATCCGCAATAGTGAGCATCAGTCCGCTGTAAGTGAGTACGCCGATGATAATGCCGATCACTCCCACCACCGCGCCAATCTTGAGGCTGCTCTCTGTTCCGGAGCGGGAAGCCTCGACAAACTCTTTTAGCCCAATCCTTGTCTCTTTCCTGAACCAGCTGACCACAAGGCAAGCAACAATGCCCAGGATCGCTGAATAGGCAGGAGAATATCCGGTCAGCATGAAGATAGTGATCACAATGAGCGGCATCGCATAGAACCACTCTTTTTTTAGAATTTCCATGGCGCTGTGTTCAGACTTTTCTCCCACAATATTGTTCTTTTTCGCGTAAAAATGAACCATCAGGTAAACGCTGTAGAAGTACATAAGCGCCGGGAATATGGCAACGAGCATGATCTTCGAGTAGGGCAGGCCGGTGAGTTCCGCCATGATGAAGCCGCCTGCTCCCATGATGGGAGGCATGAACATCCCGCCGATGGATGCCGCCGGCTCAATTCCTCCTGCCACATGGGGCTTAAACCCTGCCTTTTTCATCATGGGGATGGTAAAGGCGCCGGTGGATACAGTGTTTGCGATTGCACTCCCTGAAATTGATCCAAAAAGTCCGCTTGCAATAACAGACACCTTACCGGGACCGCCGGTCTTATGACCGACTGCGGCCAGGGGCCAATCGATGAAAAATTTCTCAGCCCCGCATTTTTCAAGAAAGGCTCCAAATATGACAAAGAGGAGCACATACGTTGCCAGAACATTCGCCATGATCCCGAATATGCCGTCGCTCTTATAGAATATACTCACACAAAGTTCCGGGAATGTGTCCCCTGCATGAGAGAACAAGTCAGGCATATATTCACCATAGACACCGTAGAGGAGTAGAAGCGATCCCAGTATTACAAAGACAGTCCCGACCACACGCCTGGCCAGCTCAATGCCTATCAGAACACCGATCACAGCCATTACCATATCGAGCTGGGTTTCTGCGCCGGTGCGGTAGTTTATTACTTCAAAATTTATTATCCAGTAGCCGATGCTTATGATACTCAGGAGCATCAGCACATAGTCAACGACCCTCATGATTCGGTGTTTTGACTTATAAAGTAAAAAAACCAGGACATAGGTAATGATGACGTATATTCCCCGGTGATACTGGGTAGATGCCGGCTGCAGCACAGCGGAGTAGGAATAAAAGAGGACTAAAACAACCGAGCAAACATCAAAAACTATTTTTTCAATCTTGTTCAGTTTTTCAAACATCTTCCCTCATTCGTTATTCGATGAATTATGGAGATGAGAAGTAAGGGCGGGGAGGACCCCGCCCTTACGAGAATCGTATTGCTATAACACGCCCTTTTCTTTCCAGAACTTAACTGCACCGGGGTGCATGGGGGTAACGATCCCCTTGACACCATCCTTAACGCTCATTGCTTTAAAGGTCTTTTTCTGCTGGACCATGTGGGCCAGTCCTTCATCAGTGAATATCTTTGAAAGGAGTTCATAAACCACATCATCAGGCACATCTGCATTTGCTACCCACAGAGTGGAATCGAAAAATGATGGGGTTTCATAGTCAACACCTTTGTATGTGCCGGCTGGAACTGAGAGCTTTCCAAAATAGGGGTATTTTTCGAAATATCCGCTATCCTCAGCGTCCTTCCCAATGTTGATAAGATCTATATCGTTGGTCTGAGCCGCCATTATAACCGCACCGCTCGGGAATGCAGTAAAGAGCCAGAATGCATCCAGCTGATTGTTTCCAAAAGCCTGGGCCGCATCATTGTATCCCATTGCGTTTCTCTCGATCTTATCCCAGATACCCAGATGGGTAAAGAACATCTCACAGTTGGCAAATGCTCCGGAGCCTGCGTTGCCGACACCGACTTTTTTGCCTACAAGGTCTTTTACACTTTTAATCCCAGAACCTTTTTTAACAACGAGTTGAGCAGGGGCGCCGTAGAGATAAGCAACGGCCATTACGTTTTCATATTTCTTTGTATCATTCTTCATCAATCCGTTTCTGCCAAGATACACGTGTCCTGAATAGACGACTGAAAAATCATGTTTGCCTGAGTTGGCCTTCCGAAGGTTCTCCACTGAACCGGCTGATGACTGCGCCTTTACTGTAAAACCCTTAATATCCTTTACAGGGTCGTATGTCTGGATGGCGTTGGCAACCACCTGAAATGTTCCGCCCGCAGGCCCGCCTCCAAAGACCAGTCTACTGGGCTCAGCTGTTTTTTCGTATCCTGCAGCAGGTGCCTTTGCTGCCGGCTGCTCTTCCTTTTTAGAGCAGGCCCCCATAGACAGCATCAGAGTTAATACCGCTATAATTGATAAAGCTTTTCTCATAACATTCCTCCTTAAGAAAAAATTAATTTATGCCCATCTTTCATTAAGATAAAACGGGCCATGATGCAGCTTGTGACTTACTTTCTTAAAGCTAACATAGTCTTATATAATTATCAATTTGTTTAATAAATTGGCGAGGCTACTTTATTTACATGCTACAGAGTATTCAGAAAAGCCACTATATCAGACACTTCCTCGTCTGTTATGTAAGAGAATGAGGGCATACTGCTGAAAGGCTCTTTGATCTGCAGGACGACATTTTCAGCTGTTGCCGGTCTCCTGCTTACAGGCAGCTCCGGGTTCTTTAATAAATCCTTGAGTCCGGGGCCAACAACAGTATCTGTGCTGTATGCATCATGACAGAAGATGCACTTTGCATCAAAAAGGTTTTTACCGCTGCCGATGCTGGCAGCATCCGTCTGAACTGTTAATTTATCAACCGGCTCCCCGTACGCAGGAGCCGCTGCGGCACCGGTCTTTTTATACTCCATTATCTTCTCAAATTTCGTATCTTTGCCAAGCCCGGAGACAAGGAGGTAATAGCCTCCTGATGTTCCGACCACTCCAAAGCTTATCAGCGCAATGATAAGGCCAACCGTCTGCACCTTGCCGTAAAAAGGCCTGTAGACCTCTATGAAGAGTATCTTTAATCCAAATAAAATAAGAACTGTAAGTGCAAATACGCTGTGGAGGGTTCCCCTCGGGTTCAGTTCTGCCTTTGAAGCGACAATGAAGCTAAGGCAGTAATACGAGACAAAGAAGAATATCAGAAGAAAGACAGCACCGTTTATCTTATGCAGCTTCTTCATGGTAGCTGCATTGAACTTCGGCTCTACCCTGGCAAGTACCTCAAACATGGTAAAGATGGCAAAGAGTGCTGATATGGCCATCACTACAGAAAGGATAGACTTAAAAAATAACAGCGACATATATTCTCCTCTTAAAGTGTATTCAGGTAAGAGACTATATCATCTATCTCTTTATCTTTCAGGTATGAAAATGACGGCATCTTCTGAAGAGGGTTCTTCATCTGGTTTATAACATTCTCAACAGTGGCAGGCTTGCCGCTTGCAGGCAGTTTGTCCCCCTTAAGAATGCCCTTCAGCCCGGGGCCAACTATAGTCTTTGTGCTCTCCGTATCATGGCAGAAGATACACTTAGAACCGAACAGCGCCTTGCCGATATCAATATCTCCCGTGACAGCAGCGGCAGCAGGTTCAGTTTTATCAGCCATATCGCTGCCTGCGTTTGTGGAGTTCTGGCAGGCAAAAAGAAACGCAACAGCAAATATCAATATGATCGACAGCCTTGATCCTTTCATATGCCCCTCCTTTACATTCTTAGTCTATAACAAGAGAATTCATCCTGCAATAAAATTGTTTACTCAATGTACCTTATGAATGTCAGCATACCGCCGGGATATATATGGTCGTTGGCAACATGGTTGAGCCGGTGACAGTGGAACGGCCATATACCCGGATTATCGGCATAGAGGATGATATCAACCCTTTGAGCCGGCCCGATACCTACAGTATCAATTTTTTGAGGCTCATCAACATACGAACCATCTCTGGCGACAACTTGAAATTTATGTGAATGAGTATGCATGAAGTGCTGCTGATAGCCCGCATTTATGAACCGTATCCTGACCTTCTCCCCTTCCTTCACATCAAGAGGTTCTGTAAGCGGGAAAGATTTGCCATTTATCGTGAATGCGTCATATTCAGGATTATGCGGGTTGTGAATCTTCGGATAGTAGTCCCTCTTCCTCGTTACAGGGCCGCCATGTTCATGACCGTCAGATGATTCTTTATTTATAGTTACAAATCCTTCCTTATCTAATTTTTTTATTTCATCATCACTTTCCGTAACATGTTTATGCTCCGTAGGCCACTCGTCAAGTATCATTATATATTCCCTGTCATACATGAGCTTCTCTTCTTTCGGTTCGACAATAAAGGCACCATACATCCCCATATCCACATGATGTGCACTGTCAACATGGCAGTGATAAAAAGATGTTCCAAGATTCTTTGCCGTAAACTCGTATGTGTAAGTTTCACCTTTTTTAACAGGCTTCTGGCCGATATAAGGAACACCGTCCATTGTAAGAGGTTTTGACTGCCCGTGAACATGGATAGTGTGGCTGCCGCTTGACTCATTCTGAAGTATCAGCCTGATACGGTCTCCCATGGTCACCCTTACGGTCGGTCCGGGTATCTGTCCATCAAAACCCCATCCCATTGTCGGAGCGTCAGGAAAGAGTTCAAAACCCACATCCTTTACAGTGAGATTAAAGACTTTTATCGTCAGGCCGTCTTCAATGATTGTCTCATACTCTGCCTCCTCAAGAGGGTTCTCCATCCCAAGAACCGCATTGTACCCTGCGGGCGTGTCTCCCCTGATATAGTCATACTCAAGCGATGTCCTTATAATTGGATAGTCAAATACAACGCTGTCCTCTTTATCCCCTTTTTTGATATTTATCCTTACCTCCCAGTGGCCGCCCATTACAATTATTATATTCTCAACAGTATAAACACCGCTGCCCTTTTCAGTGATCACAGGGTCTTCAAATACGCCATGCCCCATCTCAGGCATCCATGGAGCAAATGTGATCTCAGCACCTGTCACATCTCTGTCCCTATTGTCATGAATAATAATGTCAACACTATTAAGACCGACGAGGAACTTATCATCCTTTATCACCATCTCAACACTGAACAGTCCCTTTTTAGTTACTTTAAGAGTGCTATTCTCAAGATGTTTTGTGAACTTGTCATGTTCATGTTTGGCTTCCTGTTTAGGGCCGGTTGAGGCACACGACAAAAGGAACATCAGGGAAAAGAAAAAAATAAGGGGTCTCATATAAATCTCCTTACTTGAGTTAATGTATTGATAATAAAAGAATACCTTCTTTACTGGCCGTTAGTATGACAAGTATCATGTTTACCTGTTTATGGCAAATTATGCTTTATCACCGCCGATAGGTTCAGGCCCTTCAGCCTCTCCGCCCTTTGCAATACCAAGGTATATGGCGCTGTTTATAAGACCTATATGACTGAATGCCTGAGGGTAGTTTCCCAGCATCTCTCCTGTCTCCGGGTCAATCTCTTCTGAGAAAAGCCCAAGCGGGCTGGAATACTCCAGAAGCGCCTTGAATATCTTCTCAGCCTCCTCAATACGGCCTGAAAGCGCAAGTACATTGACCAGCCAGAATGAGCAGAGTGTAAATGTTCCCTCATAACCGCGAAGCCCGTCCACCCCTATGTAGCGATAAACAAGACAACCCTTTCTCATAAGGTTCTCCATAATGGCCTCGATCGTACCTTTTACCCTCGGGTCATCATAGGGCAGAAGACCCATTATGGGAATCAGAAGGGCTGTTGCATCAAGGACTTCCGAGTCAAAGGCCTGGGTGAATGTATTAAGCTGGGTGCTGAAGCCCTTCTTAAGTATCTTCTCCTTTATCTCACTCTTTGTATCCAGCCATTTTTCAAAAGGGGCGTCAAACTCCCCGAGTTCGGCTATCTTCACCCCCCTGTCTATGGCAACCCAGCACATAAGCTTTGAATAGACAAAATGCCTGGGTTCAGTGCGTACCTCCCAGATGCCGTAATCCTCTGTATCCCACTTCTCACATACATACTCAACATACTTATAGACCAGCTCCCATATGCCGGCAGAGATCTCCTCACCATATCTATGCATTTCATATATTGCATTAATAAGCTCGCCGTAAATATCAAGCTGCCTCTGTTTTGATGCGGCATTGCCTATCCTTACAGGAAAAGAATCCTTGTATCCCGAAAGATGAGAAAGTTCCTCCTCAGGAAGCTCTGTCTCACCATGCAGGCCGTACATGATCTGAAGCTTGTCAGGCTCTATCTTTTTACTACAGAGGTTCAGGAACCAGTCAAGGTGGTTTTTTGCCTCGCGGGTATGTCCAAGGCTGTGAAGCGCCTGAACAGTAAATGCAGCATCCCTTATCCAGTTATACCTGTAGTCCCAGTTACGCTCACCTCCTATCTCCTCAGGAAGGGAGGTGGTAGGTGCGGCACATATGGCGCCTGTTTCATGATGCGTCAGAAGCTTCAGGACAAGGCCTGAACGGACTATAAGGTCATGCCAGGGCTCGTCAAAGAGACAACCGTCAGGACCGCACTTATGCCCCCAATCCTGCCAGTACTTAATGGTTTCATCAAGTGTACAATCGCAGCCTTCGGGCAGAACCTTTATATTATGGCCATGCTGAAGAACGAACCAGAGCGTATCCCCCTCTTTAATGTAAACTTCTGCAGCAGCTCTCCCCTCAGCTATTTTCATCTTTATATCACTTTTAAGATGTATCTCTTCGTTAGGACCTGTTGCAACCACACCGTCATCTGTCTCTTTAATGGTGGATCCGGCGCGGGCATAGTCAAAACGCGGGCTAAACTCTATTGAAAAATCCATACTTCCTTTATCACATGATATCTTTCTGTAGATGGTCTGAAGGCCATGCTCCCCGCCCTCATGCCCATCCTTCATCGGCATAAAGTCCGTAAGAACGGCCTGGCCTGAATCATTACTGAAGAAGGTCTGAAGAACATTGGTGTTTTCGATATACTTTTGCGCTGATTTAAATACCCCTGAAGGCCTTATTGAAAAGTGTCCGCCCTTATTAATATCAAGGATCGCTGCAAAGACGCTCGGAGATTCTATATGAGGAAAGCAGCACCAGTCTATGGAGCCGTCGTTTCCAACAAGGGCACAGGTATCAAGATTGCCGATAATTCCATGCTCTTCAAGCCATTTATATCTCTGCATATATATTTCCTTTATAAACTATATGGTTGTAAAGCAGTGAATCCTATCCTATCAGGAATAAGATTATACAGCGCCTGACTTTATCACCATTAGTTTTTCATGGCACATGTCACGCATTGAATAGCCGATACCGCCTACTCCGAGGCCTGACATCTCTGCACCGCCAAAGGGCATCCAGTCAACACGGAAGGCTGTATGTTCATTCACCATAACAGCTTTTGCCTTCAGCCTTTTTACACAGTCAAGAGCGGTATCAAGCGACTTTGTATATACAGCCGCCTGGAAATTAAATGGAAGTTCATTTGCAAGCTCAACCGCATCAAGGTAGTTCTCATATTCATAAAGACAGACAACAGGTCCGAATATCTCTTCAGATGTACATTTTGAAGCTTTTGAAGGATTAAGGAGAAGGGTCGGTTCATAGCATGTATCTGATATCTTATTGCCGCCGCATAGAAGTTCCGCACCTTCGCTGACAGCCTCTTTTACCCATGAATCCACCCTCTCAACCTCTCCGGGCTTTATCAGCGGGCCAACCTCTGTAGGTGCTTCAAGAGGGTCTCCAACCTTCAGCTTCTTCACCATGCCGATCATCTTATCTTTTACTTCAGAGATTATATCCTTATGAATGTACATGCGCTGAACCGATACACAGACCTGTCCCGCATGGTAGTACCCTCCTTTTACAAGTCCGGGAAGAATTGTGTCTATGTCAGAATCAGGCTCAACTATCACAGGCGCAGCTCCGCCATGCTCAAGCGCGCAGTTGGCACCGGGAGCGAGCCTGCTTCTAAGATTCCACCCAACCTTTGCAGACCCTATGAATGTTACAAACCTTATGCGGCTGTCAGAGATTATCATGTTTGTGACATCTCTGTCACATACTACCGCCCTGCACCACTCCTTTGGCAGCCCTGCCTCATAAAGCATCTCAACAACTGAGAAGCATGAAAGCGGTGTGGCCGCCGCAGGCTTCACAATAACAGGGCATCCTGTTGCCACAGCAGGAACAACCTGGTGGATTATAAGATTGACCGGATGGTTGAAGGCGCTCACAGCCGCAACAGGGCCGACAGGTTCAAGCAGGGTATATGCCATATGGTTCTTTGATGCCTCGTTCAGCTCCATAGGTATCTCCATTCCACGCATAAGGCTCAGTTCCTGAATGGCAACCTCTACACCATTGATAGCCCTGTTAACCTCGATGATGGAGTCAGTAAGCGGCTTGCCGCCCTCTTCAGCAGCCTGCCGTGCAAGCTTTTCCACATTTCCAGAAAGTATCTTCCCGAAAGCCTTAAGGATCTTTATGCGCTCAAACTTGGGCAGCCATCTGGCCCTGTCCTTGAAAAGGGCATCTGCTTCCTTAAGAATCTCTTCAGCTTCACCCATAGAGGTAAGGGGCAGCTCTTTTATAAGATGTTCATCGTATGGTGCAATTACTTTTAATGATCCTTCAGGCATGTCTTTCCTCCTTCTAATAACATTCAAGCGCCTATCGCACATCTATAGAGAAGTTCATTATTGCGTGAATAATCTATAGGCATGTCTATGACATGGACCCCGGGTGTTTTGAAACATTCAGTTAGCAGGGGCTTGATCTTCTGATCCTTTTTTATCCTGTGCCCGTTTGCCCCGTAGCTCTCAGCATATTTAACAAAGTCAGGGTTCTTAAAATCAAGGCCAAAGTCATCAAACCCCGCATCCTGCTGTTTCCACTTTATCATGCCGTATGCGCCGTCATTGAGGATCACAACAACAATGTGCAGGCCAAGTCTAACCGCTGTTTCAAGCTCCTGAGAGTTCATCATAAACCCCCCGTCTCCGCATATGGCCATCACACGTCTATTTGGATGTACGATCTTTGCCGCCATCGCCGCAGGCAGTCCGGCACCCATTGTCGCAAGGGAGTTATCAAGCAGAACCGTGTTCTGCTCATGCGCCTTATAGTTACGCGAAAACCATATCTTGTATAGGCCATTATCCAGAGAAATGATTCCGTCAGACGGCATTACATCCCTTATGATATCCACGACCCTCGGAGGGAGAAGAGGAAAGCCGTGCTCATTTGAGACATCCTTTATACCGGCATCAAGCCCTTTTTTGATCTTGAGGATAAAATCGAAATCCCAGTGCGGCTGCTTCTCTACCTGTCTAGTGATCTGAGTAATGCTGTCAGAGATATCCCCGACTATCTCATGCTGAGGGAAATAGACATTATTAACCCCGGCTGCGGAAAAGTTAATAGATATGACCTCAAATCCGTCCTTCGTCATAAAAAAGGGCGGTTTTTCAATAACATCGTGACCGATATTAATTATAAGATCTGCAGCATCAAGCGCAGAATGAACACAGTCATTGCTTGAGAGCGCTGCCGTTCCAAGACATAGCGGAGAACGCTCATCCACAACACCCTTTCCAAGCTGTGTCGTGAAGAAGGGAATCCCGGTCTTATCGATAAACTCTCTCACTGAATCACGGGTTCTCTTCCTGTTTGCGCCTGCACCCAGCAGTATCATTGGGGACTTGGAACGATGAAGATGCTCTACGGCATTGTCTATTGAGCGGTGATTTGCAACGGGGCGGCGATAGTCGGTCTTCTCAAATAAATGAGCATCAGAGTCCCCGCCTGCTATATCCTCGGGAAGCTCAATATGTATAGCACCGGGACGCTCCTCAACAGCCAGCCTGAAGGCATCGCGTATAATGGAGGTGACCGTACTTCCATGCACCACCTGTTTTGAAGACTTGGTCAGAGGGCGCATCATCTCAACTATATCAACGATCTGAAAGCGGCCTTGTTTGCTTATCCCGATAGGCTTCTGCCCGGTTATCATTATCATAGGCATGCCGCCAAGCTGGGCATATGCAGCAGGTGTGACCAGATTTGTCGCGCCCGGGCCGAGTGTAGAAAGGCATATGCCGGGAGATCCGGTAAGTCGTCCGTATGTGGCAGCCATAAAGCCCGCCCCTTGCTCATGACGCGTGAGGATAAGTCTGATACTGGAGTCTTTTAATGAGTTGAGAAGGTCAAGGTTCTCTTCTCCTGGAATGCCGAAAATATACTCAACACCCTCGTTTTCAAGCGCTTTGACAATAAGGTCTGATGTCTTCATTTAGCCTCTCTGTTATTAGATAACTGCGTAAAATTAAAGTATATCATGAGTCTGCATCACATGCATACTTGATCAATGATATTTATATATTCAAGCTGACAACTACAATAAAACAAAAAGTTGCAGCAACTTAAAAGTTCTATGCTTTACAAATGCAAAAATATATTGTATTTCTTTACATATAGCATTTATAACAAAAATATACTTTGAAAGGCATGCGTTATATCATATATTTATTGATCACAAGACATTAAATTATTATCATGGCAAACAACCTAAAAAAGGAGGCTATCATGAAAAGAACGATGTTTTTTCTTGTCTCATTTATCATTATATTCAGCATAACCATCATCTCATATGCCGCCCATGAGAGAATACAGCCATTTGCATATAAACATGCGGGTGACCATTATGACCGGATGCCAATTCCTGCAGGCGGTGACCTCCGTCATCACATGGCAGGACATCACAATTACACTGATTGGGCAACATGGCCGGGCAAGGATAAGCAGTACAAGGGAACAGAACCCCATGGCGCACTGCTCTCAACCTATATCAACGGTATTGCCGCAAGCTCCATAAAAGCAAAAAAGGGCATGGCCAACAACTCAATAATTGTTAAAGAGAACTACGCGCCAAACGGGGAGCTTATGGCCGTAACAGCAATGTATAAAGTAAAGGGCTATAACCCGGCGGGAGGCGATTGGTTCTGGGTCAAGTATAATGCAGATCTCACCGAGATCTTTGCTGAAGGGCAGCCAAAGGGCTGCGTACAGTGCCATGGGACTGTCGAGGGGAATGATCATGTATTTACCGGTGACGTAACCGGAGGAGCAAAGCCAAAGGCTGGCGGCTACTAAAATAAAAGATAAAAAAAGAAGCAAATATTATAAAATAATGTGCATGTCATCTGACATGCACATTATTTTTTCCACACAAAAGGTGAACCCATGCAGATAGGCTTTATAGGCCTCGGCAGGATGGGCATGAACATGGTCCAGCGCCTGCTTGACGGCAAACATGATATCACTGTTTATAACCGCACACCTGACAAGGTAAAGAAGGCTGAAGAGAAAGGTGCTGTCGGTGCCGAATCTATCAAAGACCTTGTAAGCAAACTTACACCCCCTCGAATAATATGGCATATGGTTCCTGCAGGTAAAGTGACTGATGATGTCACAGAGGAAACAGCCTCTTTTATGAGTGAAGGCGATATTCTGATAGACGGGGGGAACTCCTTTTATAAAGACTCCATAAAGAGGGCTGAGACACTCGAAAAAATGGGCATACGCTTTCTTGATATAGGCACAAGCGGCGGCATATGGGGACTCAAGAGAGGCTATTGTATGATGATCGGCGGCAGGAAAGAGGTGTTTGAGAAGGTCGAGCCTGCACTTAAAACGCTTGCCCCTGAGGATGGTTATGCGCATGTCGGCCCGGAAGGCGCAGGTCATTTTGTAAAGATGGTTCATAACGGTATCGAATATGCGATGCTCCAGTCTTACGCAGAGGGGTTTGAGATACTTAATGCAAAGAAGGAGTTTAACCTTGATATGAAGCAGATATCCGAACTCTGGAACAATGGAAGCGTAATAGAGTCCTGGCTGCTTGAACTTGCCGGGTATGCGTTTGAAAAGGATGCAAAGCTTGATTCCATAAAGGGATATGTCGAAGATTCAGGAGAGGGGAGATGGACCGTGGCTGAGGCGATTGAGCAGGATGTTCCCGCCCCATTGATAACATTGTCACTGCTGGAGAGGTTTCGCTCAAGGCAAGACGAATCCTTCAGTGCAAAGGTTATCGCAGCACTAAGAAATGAATTCGGCGGCCATGCCGTAAAGAAGGCCGATAAAAATAAATAGGGAGGACTTACTATCTGTGAGCAAATTCAATGAACTGGCCCAGGCAGGACAGAGTATCTGGTTGGATAATATCAGCCGTGCAATGATAGAGAGCGGAAAGCTGCAGGAGGATATAGATATGGGGCTGAGGGGCATGACCTCAAATCCAAGCATCTTTGACAAGTCTATAAGCACTACTAACGATTATGACAGCAAAATTAAAGAACTGAACGCCAAGGGGCTCTCTACGTTTGATATTTATGATGAACTCACCGTAAGAGATGTTCAGGATGCAGCTGACCTTTTTAAGCCTGTCTATGATAAGACAAATGGGCTTGACGGATATGTAAGCCTTGAGATCAACCCTGATCTCGCCATGCAGATCAGGGAGACCATAGATGAAGGCAAGAGGCTATTTGCAAAAGTTAACCGCCC
>PJEL010001009.1_pt1 | contig 30375 bp, 33 predicted proteins | sample 1853271 | NCBI WGS metagenome assembly PJEL01 (sample SAMN08108733, study PRJNA415343) | Invertebrate metagenome, whole genome shotgun sequencing project. | host: Globobulimina | place: Sweden: Gullmar Fjord | collected 2015-08 | reverse complement strand
AGACTTGCGGCGTCTGCGTGACTTAGACTTGCGGCGTCTGCGAGACTTAGACTTGCGGCGTCTGCGAGACTTAGACTTGCGGCGTCTGCGAGACTTAGACTTGCGGCGTCTGCGTGAGCGTCTTGACTTGCGGCGTCTACGTGAGAATTTTCGGCGTCTGCGTGAGAATTTGCGACTTTTGTATCTTCTTGCCATTTACTTAGAACCAAGAAAAACTTTTAAGCATCCTGAAGGTTACCATTATGTTCTAAAAGAAAATTTTTAAACTTATCAATATTGGAATTAAGGTTCTGTACAATAACCTCTAATTTTGAACACAATGTTTTATCACTTTCGTAAGTTTTCCTTAGTGTCTCGATTCCTTGAATCAAATTCGTAAGTTCTGAAATTAAATGTTCTAAAAAACCTATATTGGTAGTAGACGTAATAGTATCACGTTCGAGTTCCCATTCCCTTAGTTTAATATTTGTTTCTGAATTTTCTAAGAAGCGATAATCATTCCCTGATTCAGAACGAATAGCATTATTACCATTTTGAATTGCTTCTTCGGCTAACTCGGTAATACGCTCTAAAGTTTTATCACGATTTTCATCATACCACCATCTACTGATAGGGCTGAGATAATTACTAACATCTATAACCAATTCTTTATCTGAAACATAAAGTTTTTGGTCAGGTTCTAACTGAGAAATCACTTTTAAATTGCAAAAAAGCGTATTCATCTTCTTAACAAGAAAACAAAATTTAAACCAGGTTAACAGACGAAGATATTGTAAATTAAAATAAATCCAACGATCAAAATGGGTATTCGTGGACTCAATAAACTTATTAATCAATATGCAAATAAATCTTTAAGTGAGAAAAATATTAGTGAATTCTGTGGTTCTAAAATTGCTATAGATAGTGAAATACTAATGTATAAATATCGTGCAGGTTCCAAAGAACAAGGAACTTCAACAAACTCTCATATTCATGGATTTATTAATAATGTTTTCTGGTATCTCAAGCATGGTATTACACCTATTTATGTATTTGACGGTATACCAAATGCAGCTAAGAAAAAGAACGTTTTGAGTAAACGCTATTCTAATAAAGAGCGCATGTTTAAGAGAGTAGAAGACCTTGAGGATACTTTTCTAGAACAATTAACCCATCTTGAAAATTATACTCAGGATGATACTAACCCATTAAGTCCTGAAGTAAATGAAACACTTGACCAACTTCTAAAATTACAAAGAAGACTAAGTGTTATGACAGTAACCAAAAACCATAAAAATGAATGTAGGTATTTACTCAAATTAATGGGTGTGCCCTTTATTAATGCTAATGAAGATGCTGAAGCCCTTTGTGTAACATTACAACAAACTAACCAGGTAGACTATGTCTATACTGAAGATACGGATGCTTTAACTTATACAGCTGCCCAATTAACTGAAGTTCCAGAATCTGGACCACTTCTTCTAAAAAGAGGAAGTTCTATAGATACAGTCATTACTGTAGATCTTGGAATATTACTTAAAGAACTAAAACTCACACCTGACTCTTTTGTAGATATGTGTATTATGAGTGGCTGTGACTTTTGCTCTAGTATCCCTAGAATAGGACCAATCAAAAGTTATAACTATATTAAGAAGTACGGAGATATTGAGACCTTTCTTAAGGAGACCAATATTCAAGCACCTGAGGGATTTAATTATAACGAAGCACGTGAAATTTTTAAGAAAGATCATTCGCAAGAAATTTCTAAATCTCTCGATTTAGGGAAACTTAATGTTGAAGATCTAAAGAAATACTTAAGTGAAGAGCGTAAATTGAACCCGATGCCAATTATTACTCGTTATCACGCTCACGTAAAGTTTTACAAGAAGAAACTTACTCAACAAACTATTGACTCGTTTTTTAAAAACTCTTCGAGTGTTGACGAATCGCGGTGCGATTCTTTTAAACCGGTAAAAGAGTGTTAATCATCAAACATAGGTTCATCAGGTACTTCATCAGCACCAACTGATGAGACCGGGACCGGAATTCCATCATCTACAAAGAGGTAATCTGGTACATTTACTAAACTTCTTGATGTACTTGGAGGAATATAAGCATATTTAGTATATTCAGGATGAGTTTTAATATCCCTGGTTCGCCAGACCAAAACTTCGTTCCAAAACTTTCTCAGAATTGGTACATTAGTACGGAACCATTCATCACATCTATGTACTCGTACAACATTTAGTTCCATGTTTTTACCATTAATAGGTGGAAAATACTCTATAAAATCTGCTATCTCCAGATCCAAAATAAACATATTCAATTGAACTTGTGGATAGTAATAAGCCGGGACTTGACCATGTTTAATTTTACGTCTCAATGGACACTTAACTTCAAGCATTACCAGTGGTTCTACTTCACTAGTATCTTCGGCTATACCATCTGGACTTCCACCTAGAAACTGATAGTCTTCGTGGGCAAGCCATTCGGTATTATTACGCTTGCGTGTAGGATTAAGTAGTTCGTAACCAATCATCCCGAATTCATGGTTCTTTTTACCCATCAATGAAGCATAACGTTCGATAGCTTCATCTTCGTACTTTTGTCCATGAAGAGTACTTTCATTACCAGTAAATGGTCTTCCAGCACCGCATTTTTCTAAAAGTAACTGAACTGGTTTCTTGTAAGGATTAATGCCAAGTGCAGTTGCTGCATCACTTGAAGTTAATCTTTTGTAACGATCGGCAAACCATTGTTCTGAGCGTTGAATGGTAGTATCAACACTGCGAACAAATTCAATATGTTTTTTAGATTCCTCCCTAATTTTTTCAGGATTCACAGATGGATACATTTAAACTAATAGAAATTTATTTCTTAAGTAGATTTATGATGTTTTCAACAGCATAAATCTTAAACATAATCTTACTTAAGAAAACATTCTTCAATTTTAACAACATAATGCCGAAAGCACTCACCGAAGATAAAATAAGAATTAGAACAGAAGAAAATGGTTATAAACTGATAGAAACTTATAATAGAGTATATAATTCAGGTAAGAAAACAATAATGATTAAGATACAGTGTCATAATAATCATGAACGTATTATTAGAATTGGAGAACTTAAACAAAGATGTCAAGAGTGTGATATTGATGTAAAAATTCAAACTAAAATTAGAGAAAGACAAGGGACATTTATAGAGTATATTTTTAAACCAAACAGAGGAAATAAAAGAAGATATGTTAAATTCTTATGTAAAAATGGTCATGAATTAATATTAGTTTCTCATGATGTTGGACATAGGTGCAAAACATGCGAAATATTAAATATAACATCAGATGTTAAGAAAATCATTAATGACAAAGATGGTACATTTATTAACTTATTTTCAAAAAATAATTCTAGATATGTGAAATTTACTTGTAAAAAGAACCATATAACTACAAAACCTGTACATGAACTTAAAAAGGGAAGTTGGTGTAAGAAATGTAATGAATCTAAATACGAGTCTGCCGTTAGAGCTATTTTTAAATATATTTTCAATAGAGAATTTTTACCATCTTATCCTAAATGGCAAATTAATCCTAAAACTGGACGACTACTTGAATTAGATGGTTATGAACCTAGTCTAAATTTGGCATTCGAATATAACGGAGAACAACATTATAATTTTGTAAAAACTTATCATAAAACTATAGATAAATTAAGAGAAAGGCAGTATAAAGATGCAATTAAAGTACTTTCATGTTTTCATCAAAAAATAACGCTTATTGTAATACCGTACACAGTTAAATATCTAGAATTATATGATTATGTCGTAAATACGTTGGATAAAAAAGGAATAATTAGAAAAGAAGATTTTCCTGAAGAAATTAACTATAAAGATCTAAATATTAATAATAAAAACGAATTGTTGATTATTCAACTTGAAGACATATTAACAAATAATAATAAGAAACTTGTTTCTACTACTGATACAATAATCAATGTTAAATCTAAAATAATAATTAAATGTAAAAATGATCATATGTGGGAAGGACAAATCGCTAGTTTATTTAAACGACCATATTATTGCAAGAAATGCTAATTAATCTATTGAAGGATACTCCATATCTTTCAATAGTTTAATGCTTTTATTAACTTGAATTCTTACTCACTCTGATCCGTGTTCACGGCGCCCTTTGGAAGCATACTGGCAGCGATGCAGACGACCACGAGGGGGACAATGCTGCCGTTTTCGGCGAAGGCAGCGAGGAGCGCACACGGAAAACCAAGAATGAGAATAACCCAAATGGCTTCGAGCATCTCATAGAATTCGATATGACCTGGTACACGTCCGGAAGTCGATGTGGTGAGCGGTGATGTCATCGAAGAGTGTTTTCAGGCGGTGTGAAGTACGCGTTTTGTTTGTGTGTTTTTATTTCTTTAAGTGGGTAATTTAGTCACAAAGTTAGAACAATTGGTTATATTCTCACTTTAGTTTTTATATTTATATTTATCATCAGATTTCATGTTACTTTTAAGAGTTTTTCTTTCATATTTTAAGCTTAAGCTTTTCTTATGATCTATTCACAAAACCACCCTACTCCCACTTACAATTTTTTTTACACCCCCAATAACCAATCTTTACTGTTCAAACTATTAATATTTATAGAGTTCATTTAAACAGTGATCAACCCAATTCTATTTAGAACTGCTGCACCCTATTTTTGGAAAAAAATCTTTTTTTTTTGTAAATTTGCTGTAAGGGTACAATTTTAACCTATACTTAATTTTCTCTTTCAAAACGCACTTTGTTTAACAGCCTGTTCTAAGCGATTTGTATCAATTTCACCAATTTGTGGATAATTATTCACTCCAGAAGGTATCACATAATGATTTACTGCATTTAAAAATACATCCATCGGAGTAAAAGAATCCCCTGTAAGAACTGACTTTAACAATTCTGCTGAAAATCCTGATAACATTGCCACACCTTCGTCAGTATGCTGAAATGGTACCGGTCCAACTGTTCGTAAGTTCCAACAGATAACCTGGGGCATCTGGTATCCCTCACGTTCAAAGCGTTCCGCAATTTTATCAAATGTCTTCAGACGACGACCTGAAACCTGGTCAAATTGCATGTCAGTAAAGATAAACAAACGATTGGGCATTTGTTCAGCTGTTAGGTTATTGAAACGACCCATTTCAAGCATTCGGTCAAAGACTTTCTCAATATCTGTATTCATACCCCACTCCATTCCTTTAACTGTTTTGACCTTTTGGTATAAATGTTCATGTTGTTCAAGACTAATGAAGTGAGGTTGATGGTGAAAGGTAATAACCTTGTGTCTAAATGGTCCTTGAGCACACTCCGATATTAAAATTCCTAAAGCAATTGCAACATCCATAGGTTGTCCATACATTGATCCTGAAACATCTACAATACTAACACACCTTTCAAATACACCAAGATCTTCGAGTTCTTGACGAATTCCTGCCCATTGTTGTTCAAGAACAGCATCGTAATCATAGTTGTGAATTTTATTAACTATTTCATGGGGCATTATACCCTTATAATTAACCTTTTCGACTCCTTTTTCAAGGTTTATAAGGTATTCTTGGTACCTTACAGATAAACGACGACGAGCTTCGGTTTCAACACCAGTTGCATTTTTGTCACGCCAAAAGGCCTTTTTATAAAGAAGGTGAGCCCTACTTGGAATTTGTCCAAAATTGATTTGGTCAAGATTTCCTTGACTCAACTGAGATTCAACAATCTTAATCTTAGTACGAAGACTGGACAAAAGCTTGCGATAACCCTTTTCACTTAATTCGAGCCCTTTACGAATTCTTTGAGCTAATAAAATTGGTGCTTTATCGTAATGACTTCCTTCAGATGGAGCCCATTTAGCGCATAAACTAGGTCTTTGTGATGTACGATCAAAGTTAAGTTGGTTAGTAAAAAGATCTACTTCTGTACTAATATTTTCCATATCATAACGAATAGAAAGTTCTGCAAGGTAGTTTACATCTTTCCAATACCCTAATTCCACGAAGGCAGGTAAAATATTAGCATAAAGATCTGGATCCTGAAGTTTGATTACAAACATTAAAACACGAGGGATAGTACGTTCACCTTTTCCTCCTCTAATATCACGAAAGTTAAATAGAGTCTTTAAGGTTAGTTCCGGATTTTCATTCCAGGCATTTCGAAAGTAATCTACTGTGTTAGAAATTGAACTATCACGATTAACAGTTCCGAAGAAATCTAAAACTTTTTCACCTCCAAGGCCATCAAACGCTGTTTCCCCATTTTCAGTAACTGTGACGGATCCATGATTGCAGTCTGTTAGTTCATCAATTCTCGGAATTTCTTCTTGTTGTCCAAGTCCTGTTAAAGATTTAAGAAACTCCATAATTATTGTTTAAGGTCTAAACCCGTTTGTTCTTAAGTCAATTACTAAAAGTTTGAAAGTTTCTGAATGACTTTTGTTATAAACAGTTTCAATGTTATCATACTTAATAAAATCAAGTGATACATTTAACGGTACCTTAACAAAGACATACTTAGCAAGTTGTTTTTCACGAATTTGTTTCAATAATGACCAAAGATTTGTATCGCCAATTTTAAGTTTGATACTTTCTTTTGTTTTATAATCCACTCCACCCCACGGAGGGTCCATATAAATAATATCCTGTTTCAAAGATTTGAAAATATCGATATAATCTTGGCAAAATAAGATAACATTATGGCAATTAAAACGCTTAGCATTTTCGATAAGTAATTCAAAATTTTCAGGATCGACCTCTACTCCATTTACAAATCTACATTCTTTTGAAAAATTAACAAGGTCTCCTCCCATACAAGCAGTTGCGTCAGTTATAATCATATTTTCTAGTGACCCAACTTTTTGTTTAACAATTTGTATAATTTGTTCAGATTCATGGGGTCGAGTAATACTAAAAGATCCTTCCTTATTTACTTTGAAATTGTCTTTTAACTTGTCTTTTAACTTAAAAGAATCGCACCCCGATTCATTCTTTGAGTTTTTAAAATTCATTGTTTTTTACTATACCGTTAGGTCTTTAACTACTTTAACAAACTCGGAAAGTTTAGAGTATTATACTTATTGAAAAGAATTAAGCACCAATGGGTTGGCAAATCTAACAGCTGGATCACTTTCACAGAATTGTTTGGCATTGTACGCTCCTGGATTCATAAAACCAATTTCACTAACTGTCTTTGGTTCTCCTTGGTTAGGAGCATAAACAACCGGAGGATTAGAACCACTAGCCGTACCTATTTTGTAACCTGGGGAAAATTTACCACTGTAACACGCACCACTAAACTCTGGTTGTGATGTTGCTACACCTGAACTTCCCATGGATATCATTGGGTTATATTCTTCTTTCGAATTTAGACTTAAATTGTAAACGACGTCAGAATTTGGATTAGCTTGAGCACCAGTATATTGTTTATAAACATTTGGTGCTGAACCAGCTGCTCTACCAGGAACTGGGGTTGCACCAGTGTAATTATCAGGTTTGATATCTTTGAACCATTTAGTTGTTTCGCTTTCACGTTTATTGACCATTGTTGAAAAGTTATTAGGTTCAGGATTACACATAAATCCTGGGATAGGTGCATCTGGGTTAGTGGTATATTGCGATAAAGGATTATTATGTAATTGTTCTACTTGAAAACTAGCTAATTGACGATCGTCTATACCAACTTCTTTATTGGTAGTTGGTCGAGGGGCCATCATGATATTTTTATATTGGTATCGTGAACCATCTGGTAAAGCTTGAATCAAACTACCTGGTCCATTGAAATTTTGATCATTTCCAAAAGTTCCAAAATCAATTTTCCCAATCATATAATTTGGATCCTGACGGATATTTTGTCTCATTGCACCAGGAAAATATCCTTCAACCAAAGTGGCTCCACGGAGTGCAAAAGTATCTGCACCTCCTATGCGGATAGTTTTAGGTTTTTTAACAGGTCCCAAATTGGGATTTGAGTTTGCATATTGTCCAAATTGCGCAGTTGCCATTTTAAAGGAAGAAAAGATTTAAAAGTTGTTTCTCAAACATTAGACTCTGCTACTTCAAACCCGCGTATCTCATTTTCATTTATAGTATATGATGACTTATTATCTACTATAAATCTTTTTTTCTGATCATTATATTTAATTTCGTTTTTTTTATTTTGGTGAATCCAAATATCTAACATTTTACATTTATCATCATTACAATCTCCCATAATTCTTATATGTTTTGTTCCACCTGATCCATATCCAACATCAATTCCACAAGAATTTATTTTGTTTATGTTAATCTGAGTTGTTCCTCCATATACTTTTATTTAACATGGATTTAGTTGAAGCAGCATTGTAAATATATTCTGTAAATTTGGGTAATTTATTCATTGTTTATGCTTTTAAGGTCATGAGGTTTTAAAGTCTTTATGTTTTTCGATTACGAAACTTGAACTTCCATACCTGTATACTGCATTCTGTTCATATTTGCGTCTCCTGGTCTGCTTGCCGCCCCTACGTAAGGAACATCCGTCGTTTCTTTACGTGTCGTGCGCAAGATGTCATCATATGTATAAAACTCAGTTCCTTGATCACCACGAGCAGCATTACCGACAAAGGGCGTTTGAGTCGTCTCACGCCTACTTGTCTTAGGTTCGTCATCATAAGTATAGAAGGTTTTCCCTGATTTTTCGGTTCCGGAAATATAACCTGCAAATGGAATGGAACTAAGTGTTTCTTTTCTGGTTGTGTTAGGTTCGTCAGTAGCTGTCCAGAATGTTGTTGCGTTCTGGTTAGATTGAACAGGTAAAAGGTTCATTGGGTTTACTGTTCCACGATCAGTTTCATTGACATACCAGTTAGATACAATATTACCCTGTCCCATATCAGGACGAGCTCCGTTGATAACCGGGAATGAATTACAATCACTAATGGAACGAATGTTATTGTCTTGAGACATATAAGTTGGACTTCTTTGACCGGTTACAGGTACTCTAGTTCCAAGAGGACCTTGACCAATATTAATGTTCTGATCAATACATGGTTCAAGTTCAGCTACTGATTTAGCACCGTTTTGAAAGGTTTCAGCAGTTTGTTTGTAAGTAAGGTTTCCCAACCCGAAACTAGTCTGATCACGTAGAGCATTATTTGGTTTAAAATCGGCTTGGTAATCTGCATGGTTGTAGTCAAAGTTTCCTTGGAACCCTACTTTACTAGACATAGTTGGGCGTCTAGTTTGATCCCAGAAGGATTCTGGTCTATTCTTAACTACACCTGGAGCCTTAGTTTGCGTTGGGTTCATCTTGTCACTTACTCCAATACCAGGGTAACTAGTAGGCAATTCCGAACTGAAGTATTTACCCATTTGTACACGCCCTGGAAGTTGATTAGCCTTGTAATCACTGACATTGTTAGGTAAAATACGAGTAAATTCATGAAACCCTCCTTGAGCTGGAATATCTGGATCAAGATTAAGTCCTGGTCCAACCATCTGAGGTTCAACGGGTTTGAGATCGTGGCGCATGTTGTTTAAGTTTTGAGTATAACGATCACGATCTGGTCTAAAATTAGGCTGACCAAAAACCCACCCAGTAGATGTTTCAGCAGGACTAAACAAAGGACCAGCTTCTCTCTTATGTATATAGGTATCATCTAAACCAGTAAAAGTTGCTAAAGTAGTTTGATGAGGAGTGGTATGATCAAAACCACTATTGACATCAACTCCATCAACATAATTTCCCTGAGATACTCCAGTACCAGCCATATTTTGTTTAATTTCGGCACCAAAGAAAGGAACCATGTTATTATGGTAAAAATCAGCTGGTGGTCTTTCTTTCATATCTAACAAATTATCACTAGTGGGATCATTAGCTGGCATAAAGTTAGTAAAATCTTCCTGATACCCTTCTCTTTTCATTAGGTTTTGTGCACGGTTAAATCCACTTCCTTGTTTATTCGGCTCAGGTAAACCTTGGTGCTTAAGACCACTAATTGCCTGTTGTTGACGTTTAACATATTCAGGGCTGTAAAGAGGGTAAGAATCAGCACATGACATATCGGTCCCTACTTGATTTTCTGTTGCTAAAGCGTGTTGTTTAGGATGTTGTTGTAAATAATGTTTTAATTCTTGGTCATTTTTGCGTTCAAAATTAGTATCTCGTTCTTGTTGTGACAATAAATATCCAATTGCTCCAACTCCGGCTAGAATTCCCAGCTCCATTGTCTTTAGTTAATTAACGGAAATTAATTTGATCCAATAACCTTGACGAAACTTTTCGTGCATATAAGTAAAGAATGCAGTTCTTGGAACCTGATGATAAAAACCATTTCGGGACAAAAGAACCTTTTTCAATGGAATCTTCGTTTGATAAAGCATTTAAAGAAACAACTAGTGATTTTGGTGACAAAGAAGACCTTGATTTTGGTAAAGAACCTGATAAAAACCCATTTGGGGAAGTAAATGATGTCCCGGATTTAGACCTAAGTTTTGGGGATGACGATGATACTACCAGCTTTAAAAGAGTTTTTAAAATTTCAAATGAAAAACCTAAGTTAACAAATAACTTTGGAAGTAACTTTGGAAGTAACTTTGGGGACGACAGCGATGGAGATGACGACAGTGACAGTGATGAGTATAATTTTGGTTTTGGGGGTAAACCTCTCCCATTCAAAATTAGTGATTATGTGAAAATTTACTATACTGGGAAAGATGATTCCAACCCAGGTAAAAGTCGTGTCAAAACACTCAATAAGTATAAAAATGAAGTGGGTAAAATTGTAAATATCGGTAGTGGTTGGGTAAGAGTTAACCTTAAAGATGGATCTACTGTAGGATTCCGTAGTTATGAGTTAAAGAAAACGGTACATGAAGGAACCCCCATTAGCAGTTCTTTCGAAGAAACTAAATACAAAAGAAAAGGACTTGAAGAAGGAGATCGTGTACGAGTAAAGATAGATGGTGAAAAATACGAAACCAGTATAAAGGAAGTAACTGGGAATAATCGTTATGTAATAAGTATTCATGGTGACGAACATACTGTAGGTCGTAAAGATCTTATTCCATTAGACAAAAAAACTTCCCCAAAAATGAGTACAAGTAAACATGATCTCTATAATGTCGTTAAACGTGTATACGGAGAATTAGCTGACCAACGTGGTTCAAAAGATCATATTTCCCCAATGGAGCTCATGACTGAGGCAGAAGATGAATATATTGAGGTCAATGATGGAGCAGTACCTTCTAAAACAGATCTTAAGAAGGCCGCAATGGCAGTAATTTGTGGATCTGCAGTTCCCTTAACAAGGCATAAATCTCCAAGCAAGTCAACTAGAAAATGTAAAGATGACCAGGAAATTTCAGAAAAGTCAGGTCGTTGTATTAAGAAATGCAACTCTGATCAAATACGTAACCCACCAAGTCAACGTTGTGTAAGTCGTACAGGAAATATCGGAAAATCACTATTAGGAAAGTCACCTAAACGGTCACCTAAACGGTCACCGTTAAGACATTCTCCTGAGTATATTAGTTCTGATCTAACTGGAATGTTTGATGTTAAAGAAGATACACCAGATGACTTTTTCGATTCTCCTGATGATGACTTTTTCGATGACGATATACCAAAGAAGAAGAATTTAACTCAATTGATGAAAGAAGGTGCCTTTAATATGCCTAAGAGTGAATCTAAAAGAAGAGAACGCCAAGGTCGTAAATTATTAGCTAAATACAAAAGTAAACAAAGAGCCAAGAGTCGTAAAGGAATTAAATGTAAAGATAACGAATTTTACCATTCTAGCAAGGGAAAATGTGTTAAATACAGTCCAAGGGCTTTAAAGAAACGTAGATCTCGTTCTAAGAGTTTATTAGATCTTGATGAGCCGTTTAGATTATGGGAAACTCCAAAGCGACGCAAATCACCAAATCGACGTAAATCTCTAAGAAAAGTAAGTTCACCGTTGTTAAGAGACATCAGAAAAAGATCGCCAAATCGACGTAAATCTCTAAGAAAAGTAAGTTCACCGTTGTTAAGAGACGTCAGAAAAGGTCGCAAACTTAAAGAAATTCCACTACAATATATCGATTTTAAAGATCGAATTTCACCTTCTTCATTTAAAGAAATTAGATCCACAAAATCACCACGTTCAAGAACTAAAAAATTATGGAATCGTTTGAAATCACTTGGTAAGCGTAGCCCAAAGAAGCGTAGCCCAAAGAAGCATAGCCCAAAAACACCAGATGACTTTTTCGATTCCCCTGAAGATGACGATTCCCCTGAAGACTTTTTCGAAAACGATTTTGGAGCTCGTCGTAACAGACGTCGTAGTGGTAAGCGCAAACAGCGTCGTCGTTTCAGTAATAAAGGAAAACGCAAAAACAAGAGAAAGTTTTCAAAGAAACGAAGGATTAGAAAGTTTTCAAATCAAATCCTTGGACCCAATTAAATGGGTATAAGAACGCGTTTTGGTTTATGGTCATTTCTTGAATTAATTCAAGTATCTGTAATTTTATTTTTACTAGCATTATTAGCATCTTTCATTATCGGTAGTGTATTTACTGAAATTGACAAATCGTTGGAAAAAAGCACGAATGCCCAACATAATTGTCAAAATAATAACGATTATAAAGCTGGAGTCTTTTTCGTAACTCTCTTCCAACTTATTATTATTGCAGCAGCTTATTACGGAATTACTAAATTAATGAAATTAATTCCATCAGTTTCTGCTACACTCAAGAAGAATTTCCCTGGTCATAGAACTACAGAGTTTGCTTTGCATATCGTCCTAATCGTACTGTTGATTGAATTAAATCCCAGTATAGTTCATAATCTTCATCGTATGGGGTATTTTGTTGATGTTTCGAAATATCATAGGGTCGAATGTGATGATAGTCATTAACTATTTGACTAGGAATAAAAACTTTAGCTCTAACTGAAAGTTTAGTTCTGTATGGACGAATTGCGGGAGGTGGTATGTACCGTTTCAGTAGGGGTGGAAGGTGTAATTCGATATCCCCGTGAGCAAATTGACACCTAATTCCATAAGGACACATACCATTTTTTAGCCATTTTTTACAAAGTTCAGTTTTGTACCGACTTTTGTCGATATGACGAGGCATAATCTTTTGCCTTGTCATAATAAGAATTCCTAAAGTATCTAAAATTTAAAAAGAATCACGTTGAGTTATTCAAGTGAAATAACAAATCCGGCCTCGGTATCACTGTAAACAAGGATAGCACCGTCCTCTTTACCAGAGAGGTTAACATCGGAAAGATCACCAAGCTTAATTTTCTTGGAATCTTTTCCATTCTTACCATCCTTACCAGCTGGTCCGGCTGGTCCAGCTGGTCCGGCTGGTCCGGCTGGTCCAGCAACGCCAGCTGGTCCAGCCTCAGGTGGTACAATTGGGTTAGACTGAAGATAACCCTCAATGGCATCAAGTCTTGCTAAAACATTTGACATAGTAGAAGCTACTTCGTCAGACATTCCTCCACCGAGTGATCCATTACGCAAAAGTTGAATAATATCAACACCATCGCTAGTGAACAATTCACGAACTCCGTGAATCTTGAGTAAAGTGCAGTTTTCGCCTTTAAGGCCGAGAAAGCTTCCAGAATTTTCTGTAGTTGGCATGTTTTCTAAGTACTAGTCTTTTTTTGATCTTATTTAAACGAACGTCGACTTCGTCTTTTGCCAATCTTTCGGCTACGACGTCTTTTTCCAATATTTCGGCTACGACGTCTTCCATAGTTTCCCTGAGACTTTTTTGACTTCTTTTTTGTCTCTGGCTTCTCAACATTTACACCCGCATTCTTAACAACATTCACACCCGCATTCTCAACATTCGCATCCTGTTCAAACGCCGCCTCCCAATCCCATACTCCAAATTTACTTTTACGACTAAATTTTCTACTACGTTTTTTCTGAGGCCACCATACATTTGAAATATCTTTTCCGAAAGAACTTTTTCGTGTTTTTCCGAAAGAACTTTTTCGTGCTTTTCCGAAAGAACTTTTTCGTGCTTTTCTAAAATTTACAATACCAGCTTGTCTAATAGCTTTATCAGTTCCAAACGTACCATTAGACTTTTTCTTAGACAAATACTTATATAATCCAGGTTTCATGTCAACAAGTTGTTTTTTAATTTTACCGGAAGACATACGTTTTTCAACTAAGATTCTCATCTTTATTGGATACAAGGTAAAAATTAGGTGCCTAGTAATCTTGATGCTAATTCGTTAACACTCTTTGAATTAAAATATTGCCAAATCCAAAATGAACATTACAGGTCTTTTACAAGAATTTATGAGTTCCGAAGGATTAACACATTTTTTACAACATGTGAGAAATATTACACCAGAAGAATTTAATACCAAATTTCATGAATATGTTACAGATTCAAACGATCAGTGTAGTATTTGCCATGAAATTATGAATAGTTATGTTAAAACTGATTGTAAGCATAAGTTTCATAAAGAATGTCTAAGAAAGTGGTTATTTGAAACACAAAATTGTCAAACAAATTGCCCAATCTGCCGTGCAGAGATTAAAACTGATAATCAAACAGAACAGAATATTCGTGAAAAGTTTAACACTATTGTTAATTCAATCAATGATGCTAGTCAAGCTTTTGAAGATATCTCTACTATTATTGGAAATCATTTTCAAGAAACTGGGAACACTTGAACCTAATTATTTCACAATCTGCTCTACCAGATCTTTGAATAAAGTTTATCATCAGGCCTCGGCCTAATTTCAAACTTTTCATATAAGCATTTAGTTTGCGATAAAGATTGTCTGCCCAACCAATATCTCTCATGGCCTTTAGTTCTACTGCAATTTTATGATCTACAACAATGTCAGCACGACCATAACCAACAAATTGGCCTTTGTAAGTTATGGGTGTGATTACCTCAGATTCACATGGAATATCATTGAGCCGAAGCTCAACAAGTAATGCTTTATGGTAAACCGACTCTGTATGACCTGCACCTAATTCTTTGTATACAGTGTTAGCGCATTTTTCAATTTGTTCAATCAAAGATATCATTTAAAAACTAAAGTATCATGTTCTTAAAAACTCAATCAAAACCACTTCCAAATTCATCACTGGCTTCGGCTTTGGCTTCGCTGCGTTTCACATCAACACTAAAGTCTTTGCCTTCCTCAAGATCAAGGTTTCTAAGATTTTCAACCAATGAATCTAAACAATCTTCAGGCATGTGCCATAATTTATGAGGGGCAGGTTCCCATCGTGCACGCTGTCCATTATCGGTAGCAGCTGCTTTGATTGCAGAGTTATAGTCAAATGTATTACCAGCGATACTAATTCTACCATCTGTATAATTTTTGATCTCAATGTTCTTAATTTTTTTGCCTTCAGGTTGTGCATATTCAGTAGATGCTGGAGGGTTAGGTACTCCCAGACGTTCATGGATTAATCGTTTTTGAATTTCGATTAGTCCACGAAGCTCTTGTTTGACTCCTTTGATCATTGTTTTGATTTCATTCTGACCTTCTTTCAATTCAGCATTAACAGCTTCAAGTTCGGATAATTTGTTTAATAACTCTTGATTCATTTCGCTATTCATCTAGGTGTATGTTCTTTATAATATATGTTCCTAGGATCTAGGTTTAAAAGATTTTTGAAATATTCTTCAATTTCTCTCTTTTTAGAAATTTCAGAAAACCATAGTTCAATTCTATACATTAGTTTGAAATCCAAACCACCCTCACTTCTATACTCCTCTCTCTTAATACTAGAACTGTCAACTATACGTACACCAGTTACGCTTTCGCTAATTTGCTCTCCAATGCAAGCCATCAATAATTCGAACCAATTTGAATCAAGTTCTCCCAGAGGGTTTTGCCGATTGAAACGTCTTTTAGAAACTTCTGCACCTTGTTGATTAACTGGATCTTCCCATTTAGGCTCAATACCTTTCTTGAAGAAGCTAATGGAACTGATTTTCCTTTCGCCCATTGTAGGTTTACAAGCGCCATTGTTAAAAATGGAGCTTGGAGAAGGATAATGGTTAAAAAATTTCCAAAAGTCCACAACTGAATTTATATCTCCAAGTTTTCTAGTATTAGCTTCGTAACTACCACTGTCACTCTTAATATGGTCATAGATTGTCCAAGTGTTTTTTAATTCAAAAGAGTTGTTGCTTTGTTCTTCGACCTCTTCGACCTTTTCAACAACTACCTCTTCGCTTTCGCTTTCGAGATAACTATCGCTAAAATCGTTATTGTCTTCTAAATCACTCATTATGAAAGTTGATTAATTTGTTCTCTTTGTTCTAAGTATCTTAATTTTTTGATAATAAGGAGCAATAAACATTGTAACTTGAGAAAAATATAGTTAAACTAAGTACCCCAAGGCTAAATTTATCAAAATCATACTGATGTTCAAATTCGATATAACAACCATAAATTAAGAACAATATAAATAATAAGAAAAAAGTCTTACCCAGGTTAACTTCAGGCCTAAGTCGTTTAGGAAAATAGTTAAATATTACTAAAAATATGATTAGTGGTATTACGTGAATAAAAGCATCAGTTAATATTACTGCAGACCTACTAGTTTCATGTTTTACAACAGTGTCATCAACTTTCGGTAAAGTTAGAAAAAAGGTTCCTAGAATACTAGTAATTGTCAATAAACACGCTGCGAACAAAAATAACCAAGTAGGGACTTTGATAATAAACGCCCATATAAATATACTAGCATTTATCAATAATGACCAAGATGTTATGTATCTGAAAAAATTATACATCTTTGATAATTGCTTTTAAAAGAATTCAAATAATTAACGAATCGTGAAGCGATTCTTTTAAAAACTCGAAAAGTGTTAACGAATCGTGAAGCGATTCTTTTGCTTTGCGATTCTTTTAAATTATTAGTTCTTTGTAAATGTCTCTTAATTTATCTGGCCAAACTACCAAAATTTTACAAGGTATTGGAGGGTTTTTAATTGGGGCAGCTATGCTTATATTGGCTATATATACTGGAATAAAATATTCTAAAAAATCTTCAGTTAAACCCATCGGGGTAGATATAATACCGTTTGTACCTGATAAAAACTTTAAATGGATAATGCTCGCAGTATGTATATTGTGTCTTGGTGGAATTATTATGGTAAGTTTAGCTACACAAGAATCGCCTATTATGGGACCTTCTTATGCAATTTCTGGTGGAAATGTTACCGTTACTAATCCTGTGGAATCTTTCGGTAATGAACCTCAGCAAGTAACTTATCAAACTATAGGTTTTGGACCACTTGTTAGTACTGATAATATTACTAAGTGGTTATCTGGAAAACTTCCAGGAGATAGTGAACCTGGAACCACTAATTGGTTAGACGGCAACGGGTTCCAAATTGAACTTCCTTCACCTGCTTTTAAATCTATTTACGGCTTTATTCCACCGTCTTTCGAATATTTTCCAGATGGACAAAATACTAATGATTACAGTCCCAAGAATTACAAAGAAGGTCGTCAGAAATGCATGGAAGCGTGTACTTTAACAAATTGTACAGCTGTACAGACAGAAGTTGCCCAAAATTGTTATCATCAAACTGTACCAATAGCTGAACCAACTGGTGAAGGGGGTACTCCAACTCAGGGTGAATATACTAATAATTGTATGGGAAGTAGTAGTCATGCATGTACTCTTTTTTATAACAATATTGATGATGCAGATGATGCCTATTGGCAAATAAATGAAACTTTCGGAAATGGTAATACAAATGGATGTTTAGGAATCAACAAAGACGGAGAACCTTATATTGGTTGCCTTGGTAAAAAATACTATGAAGATACTGGCCTTGGTTTACCCAGCATTAGCCCAGATGGACTTAAACCGAGTGAAAGTACAGTTAAATGGTGCGATGAAACGATTGCACCAACTGGATCAGGTTATGAAGCTTTACCTGGTCTTACATGCAGTTGTACCGATGAGGTGAATTGTAATGACCCAGGATGTTGTAAATGGAGAAATATAATAACGACTGAACATTTATCAACATCAAAACCGTATTATAACCTTCCTATGGCAGTTGAAACTTTAGAAGAAGATCAGTTTACTGGGCAAACTTTACCAAAAGTTCTAAGTTCCATTAATAAACATTCTGATGGTTCTCAATCTTGTTGTGGTATGTGTGATGGGAATCCTGTAAGTTGTTATCCTGACAAATGTGAAAGTTCAATAGATACAAATTGTTGGTTTGTTGATGAACCCTGTAGTGGTAATTTATATACAAAAGACCAAGCTGCAAATGACGCTTTTAACGCATTTACTCAGGATTTTAACCCAAATGATAGAGATTTTAGTTCATTACTTACGTCTTGTTATTATCGTCAACAAGCTGCTATCAGCTCAGTCCAGCAATATAATTGTCCAACAAATACCCCAGAAAGGGGTTGTTTCGGTTCTCCCCCAGTGATATCAATCTCTAAACTTGAAGGTTCAGCTGGTGCCTGTAGTAATGACAGTATTATACCAGAATCATCTCGTTGCAAACTTCCTAAAGATGCTGACGGTAGACCAATTAATACAGGGGTTTGTGAAGGATTTCCGTACGCATGTGGTACACAAGATGGATCAAATAGATTATGGATTCCGATATCTATTTAAAGTTGTATTTTCTTACTGATAAATGGAAACTTTACCAGAAGATCTAGCATTTCGAATTATTAAGTATTTTCAAGGTTCTAGTTCCAAAAATAGAATCCTTGAAAAAGCTCAAAAAGCAACTCAGTATCAGTTTGATATCCTTATTAAACATTATAGAGAACATTCAGAATTAAAAACCGATATCAAAAGTTTAATTTCTTTAGCTGAAACTAACAGATTTTTCTTCAATTTAATAAGAAAATCTGATCTCGGTAAGAGTATTTGGATAGCTTATTATAATAGTCTATTCCCTTTAACTATCCAAGAAGATTCAGTTCATATAGGAGATCAAACTTGGGCTAAATGTGGAAATAGTTTGGAGATACATTACCCGGGCATTGGTAAAATAAACAATGTTATTACCACACCGAGATGTACTAATCCAATGCATTATATTAACAATGATCATAGAACTAGGGTCAATTGGAATATTGACGCATTGTTCAAGAAAATTGCTATTAGAAAATTTGTTATGCTGAAAAATGAAGGACCCGATTTTACAAGGAACCATGAAACTAGATTAAATAGATTATATTCCAAGTTAGAATCAATTCAGGTTGAAATAAGAACTTTAGAAAGGCGAAAGGAAATAGCCAATTTAGATCTTGGAAATGTTTTCAAACACTGGGTTACAGATCACCAATTATGCGCATATCGAGAGCGTAAAAATCGTTTAGTTAATTTAAATCATGAAAGTTATGAGACCGAATCTAGTAAATCCGAAACGGAAAGTTATTGGACCGATTCCAACTCCGAAGCCGATTCCATTTCCAGCTAAGGAATCAATTGCAGCAGTAACGGCACCTGAGACAATTGTGATTACTCGTAAGGATCTCATTAAAAAGAATTCCATGTTTCTGAATATTTTCGTAATTATTGCTATGGTAATGTTGAGTTATTTCTTGTATTCTATTTATTTGGAACGTAAAGTTTTTTCAGATTATATGACTTATCTCCACTCACAACAAGAACCCCAATCTCCAACTCCCGCAGGACAAATTTTAGCAGCTAAGAAAAGCATTTGGGACCTTTAAGGCGTCGTAAGACGTTCGTTCAATACTTCAATGATTTTTAATAGACATAAATAAACAATGAGTGCACCCCAAACTACACCATTAAGTGAATTATTAGGAAATGATCACCCGAACAGCCCTAGTGGAGCACCTAACAGACCTCCACCTGTACAAAACCCAGCTGGACAATTTGGGCAGATGCCTGGGCCAGGTGGTCTTGGACAAGGTGGTCTTGGATCAGGTGGCCCCCAGATAACTACTGAAACGCAACCAGTAATTGCCCAACAACCTTCTGGACCTGGTCAAGGTGTATCTGCTCCTGACGCCACTAAGAAGGAATTTTTTGCAAGCCTCAAAGAATTTGATTACAAGACAACCATTCTTGTTTTTGCTATTATTTTGATTCTCAGCTCTGGTATTTTCTATTCTGTTCTCAGACCATATGTACCAGGAGCAGTTGGTTCAGATGGTAAAGTAACTCTTATCGGTAGTTTGGTAGCAGCCATTGTAGGTACATTGGTTTATGTGCTTGTTAGATTAGTGGGTAAATTTTAAGAATTCGTTAAGACCATTCAATGAGATTCCCATTTAATCTAAAGTTGTTGTTTAATAAAGTAGTTTTATCATCTTCAGAAATGTAATCAACGTTTAAAGTATATTTACCATTTAATGATTCAGCTCTAATCATTTTTAAAATAATTGAAATTTCTGAACTTAGTGGTTTAGGAGGTATCATGTTTTTAACAATTAGTGCATTTCCTGATGTTGCATTTTTCCAAGAAACAATATATGTATTATCTAGTGACATTGAAATTAAAAATCCGTCTTGATTTAAACGTTCCAAATAACAATTATCTATGTCAGAATCTAAAATATTATGACTATTGTACATTCCATTACTGGCTAAATTTTTAAACTCATTTATATGAGATTGATATTTTGAATTTTTTTCAACAGAAGAATCTGAGATATTTTTAAAATACGTAGACGTGGTCATTTATTATTAATTTATAAAAGAATCGCATAGCGATTCGTTCTTTGAGTTTTTAAAAGAATCGCATAGCGATTCGTAGAATTATGCTACCATATCTCCACGGAGAAGTACTGAATTTGTTGCAATTATATATATTTCAACAGTTCCATCTGCTTCTATATTTACATTAGCATCTTTCCCAGAAACAGTTAATCCAGTAGTTGTTATTAATAAATTACTAACATTACTATTGTATACTTTACAATTAAACCCAATTGCAAGACCTGTTGGTATAGTAAAACCACCTGAACTTAAATTTATTAAAGATCCTGTATCTTCGTTAACTATTGTATATGACGATTCATTACTAATTGTTAATAAATTAGGATTCTTATAAGTTCCATCATCTGATAAAAAACTACTCCCCCCCGAAGAATTTGATAAAAATGTTATACCGTTTAATGGATAAGTTGTACCTTGATCAGTTGAAATAGTACAAAACATAGTTATCATACTTGACCAATGAAATTGGAAACTGGGACCAGGGTCTAAGATAGCCAAAGGGGTTGACCCTCCATCAACTCTTAAAAGACAGTTAAATACAAACAATACTCCATCATATGCTGATGCGTCAATAGGACTGTTAGTGTTAGTCCAAACTATACAATAATCCAAAAAAATGAGTGTTAGTGGAGCTAACCCTCCATTAACAGCTTCAATAATTCCAAAGATACGAGTGTTTCTTAAAAAAATACTCGCATTGTTACTAGTTATAATAGCAGTTTTATTACTAGGGGACGATTCTGTTCCAAACCTAAATTCGTTTAATTCTCCATCTATATTGGTTGTACCGGTAATTTCTAAAACATGCGCTGCTGACCCTAATACAGAACATCTTAACCTATTACAGGCTAATGTAGAATCTCCTGTATTACTTAAAAGAACACAACTTGTAGTTGTAGAATTTACTCTAACACTATCACACCATATAAATGTATTTAAAGATCCACTAATTATAAATTGCCCATTTATAACAATTTCACCTATAGAACCATATGAATTATTAGTTACTACATTCCATTCAACAGTTCCTATTATAGTTGTAATTTGTTCTGACCAAGATCCAAATCCATGAATTGCAATACCATTCCTAGTTATAGTTAAATTTTCATTATAATCACCTGGAAGAACTATAATAGCCGCACTATCTAAATCTCCTGAAACAATAGCTGCTTCAGCATCATCTATCGCACTTTGGATTGATTGGTAATCAGCATCACTGTTAATTGGACCAACAACATATTTAAAACTTGAACCTGAAGATCCAGTTGGTCCAGTTGAACCTGTTGGACCTGTTAAACCAGTTGAACCTGTTGGACCTGTTGGACCTGTTGGACCTGTTGAACCAGTTGAACCAGTTGAACCTGTTGGGCCTGTTGAACCTGTTGGGCCTGTTGGACCTGTTGGGCCTGTTTGTCCGAAAGAATTATCAACATAATCTTTATTAACCGCATCAGTAGGATTAATAGGGTGATCTAAAACATCAATTTGCGTCGCGTTTTTAATAACTGAACCAAATACAGATATTTTACCTATTATACTATCGCTAAATAAACTCGAAGATGGGATTGTTGGGGGTTTTGCTGTCATGGTTTATTAGAATTCAAGAAAAGAACTTAAGAATTACACAATTGAATTATAAAAGCGTTTATAGTCGTTTAAGTGCGTTTAAAGTTCAAAAAATAATCTCAAGTCTCACTTTCAAACCGGATAAAATGGAACAAAGAAGATTTCAGGAAATTGAAAGTACAGAAGAAGTTTTACTTAAGAGTCTGCTTAGATTCTATAAGGGAGATGATGGTCACCTTAGAGATCTAGCCAATATTTCTGGTGGGAAAACTATCATTAGTTTGAGAGAAATGGATTTTACTGTTACCAAATACAGTAAGAAACACAAAGTTACTTATACACTTCCAGATGGATCATTATTTAATATGCCACTTGATTACAAAGCGCAATTAAGAGGTCATTCTAAGAAGAAATTTGATCCTTTTTGTCGTAAGGGTGATACAAAAGATAAAACTCGTTTGGAACGTATTTTCTTAGATTTTGATACTATTACTCCTATTTATCTCAAGGGATTGGATAAAGAAACTATAGATAATGATTATAGAAGTCGAACCGATGGTGTTGTAACCAACGTTGGTCAATTAAACTTCTTCAAATGGGCTATCAATAATAAAGTTGTGGAATACTGTTTCAAAAATAAGGAGTCTATCGTAGAAGATATGGACTCCGATACTCGCGCAAAGAAAGAAGCTAAGAAATCAAAGGCAAAGGCTAAATCCGAAGCCAAGGTTAAGGCACCACTACCCCCTATTGAAACAGGTCTTCAGAAATTGGTTGTTCAGTTTCCCTAATTATTTTTTGAAATAACATATTAAAAGAATCGCACCGCGATTCGTTAACACTCTTTAAAATTATGGGTGGTCATCAAAAAAAAACATATAAAATTAAGAATAAGTTAGATCACAAACAAAAACATGTAAGAGAAAGAAACGTAATTTTAAGAGATATGAAAACTGATATTAAAGAACGTTTCTTTCCTTCTTCATCTTTTTCATATTATAAATACAAAGATAACAATAGAGATTATCTATCATATCGTTGTCAAAGAAGAGATAATAGAGGCAAAAAGAGACAAAAAAATTTTAAAAACTCGAAGAGTGTTAATGAATCGCGATTCTTTTAACGCATTAAAGAATCTTTCGAATATAAAAGAAGAATCGTCCTAGGAACCATAGTCCAGCTATGGATCCCAAGACCAATCCCACTAAAATAAGTATCTGTTCCAAAGGCATGTCAGCCGGGGGTGTATTGACCCCGCATTCTATGTGATCAGCTTCTACGAACTCTAAATTGACGTTATTACCGAAATTTTCTTGTGTCAATTTCTGAAACCAAGACTTTTGCCATTCACGACCATTACCGAACCGTACCTGAATTGTTGGTTTAGCCATAGAATCAGGTGGATATTTTGTATTTAACCACTGTTTATCGAGTTCCGAAAGCACATAGTTATTATGAATTCCACCATCTGACCCAGATAATATGAATTCTTGCGGAATAGAATAAGTCATAATAGAATAAGGATCATATTCTGTTTCTGATACACAACCTTCACATCCTTGAGTTCCTAACCAATTTCTATCTACACTGTTTATACAATCTGGATCTCCAGTTGGACAAAGAGTATCGTAAACCTTTGGTACATTGTATTCGAAACGACCCGCTGGATTTAAATGTTCATGATTAGCCCCTAATACGTGCATAAATTCATGTAAAATAGTCGAACCAGGAGATACTCTGGAATTACATGACCAATTTCCAAAGATGTCTTTTTTACAATCTCCACGTTTTTCATTAGCAAAGAGTTCAAAAGGGTAAACTTCACCATTCCAAGTAAAATCAGTTAACGGAGGATCCGAATAATTAATAACCATCGAAGGAAGTTTACAACAAGCACCTGATGATCCATCGTCCCTACTAATATGAGGACAAGCTTGTCCACCAATTAGAGGACATTTCCCTCCAAAATTATTAGAATCGTTTCCGAGTATACTAATCCCGTAACTTACTCCATTTGAAATTTTCGAACCAAGATCTTCAAAACAAACTGCAATACTTCCATCAGATTTATAAGTAATGTCAGGATCTACATATGCTTTTTTAACACCTGATTCAAAAGTTGGTGACATTGTACGAATATCTCCAAAGAAACTACTCATTTACAAATAACAACCTTAATTATCTTAGCAAAGAATTAACGATACAAATAAAGACATGAAAGTTCATAAACATCCAGATAATAATGCCTTAAACAAGGCATATACTCCATTAACTTGCGAATACGTTATTATTGATAATAGACTTGTTTTGGAAAATATATGTATCGAAACAGATAGTATTTTACTAGATCAGATTCAAAGAAAATTTTTAAAAGTCGTATTTGATCAAGAAATAAATGTGCAAATTTATGATATTGGTAGAGCTACACCATTAAAACAAGCCAACTTCCAGATATCTTCATTCGGAAATAAAGAATTACCAATAATTGAAAATCTGCAAGTTCCTTGTGTCCCAATAGTAAATAATCAGGAAATCATTGTCAAATATTCAGGATTGAGACTGAAATTAAAATACATTGGTCAACCTGGATTAATCACTAAGTCTACTGAAATACTTTCAGATCAAATCATAAAACCTCACAAAACAAATATTTTAGGTATGGATTTAGAAGAAGAAGGTATTGGTGGACTTGGACCACAATTTGAACGTGTTTTTAAAGAAGCTTTTGTTTCCAGAGCTTATCCACCTGAAGTTATTAAAGAAATGGGGATTCAACATCTCAAAGGTATGATTTTATACGGACCCCCGGGTTGTGGAAAAAGTCTATTGGCTCGCCAATTATCTAAATTACTTCAAAAAGGTTCCAAAAAAGAATCCAAAATAGTAAACGGACCCGAATTACTTGATAGTTATGTAGGAAGTTCAGAAAAAAACGTTCGTTCATTGTTTTCCGAAGCAGAAGAAGACCAGAAAAAATACGGGGATAAATCTCCTTTACATGTGATTATATTTGATGAATTTGACGCTATTGCTCGTAAAAGAGGGAATGGCAATGATGCAGGAAGTAGAGTATCTGACGGAATTGTCAATCAACTTTTAACTAAAATTGATGGAGTTAATCAACTAAATAACATTCTTGTAATAGGAATGACTAATCGTTTAGATATTATCGATCCTGCATTATTGCGTTCTGGTCGTTTTGGATTACATTTAGAAATTGGTATTCCTGATCTAGAAGGTCGTAAGCAAATCTTTAGAATACATACTAAATCTTTGCGAGAGTCAAACAGAATGGAAAATGTTGATTTAGATAAGTTAGCTGAATTAGCCGATAATTATACAGGTGCAGATATAGCAGCTTTAGTACAAAAAGCTTCAAGTTCTGCTTTAAAAAGAGGAGTTGATTTAAGTGGGGACGAACCTAAGATTGATAAAAGTATTAAAGTAACAAGTGATGATTTCATGAGGTTTTTCAAAAATTGAATATCTTTAGTAAATTAATAACAAATAATAACAAATATGACAGAACTTAAAAAATGGTTGAGATCAGAAAACTTATTTCAGCGTACTAAAGAAACGCAGGTTCCTTCGCATTTGCTTTACGATGGGGGGAAAATATTCGTCCCGCGTGATAGAGAACATGAATTTCTATATCATTACGCTGAAGCAATGGAAGCGGGTGAGAAACTTTATTATGTTGAAACAAGACCTTCAACTTTTAAATTTATGATTGATGTTGACATTACAGACGATCATTATTGGACAGACGAAGAAATTATCAAACTTACCAAGTTTATTCAAGGTATTGTATTTGACTTTTATAACAAAAATCAAATGACTATTTGCGCAATCTCTCCTAGTAAAGAAAAGAAAGACGGAACTCATACTGGAGTTCATTTGATTTGGCCCAAGCTAGTTGTTATTTCAGAAACAGCTCGAGTTATCCGACGTGGTATTGTTCAAAAACTTAATGAAGAATACGGATCTTGTCCCCGTGGACCTGGAGGTCCTAAAACTTGGGAAGATGTTATCGATGAAGTTATTTATACACGAAATGGTTATCGAATGGTTGGATCTGATAAGATGACACCACCGCCTAATAAACAACCTGAAAATCGTGAACTAGTAGTTAAGTTTGTTATGAATTCAAATGGTGATTTAAAACAAAATTACCTTGAACGTTTGCAAAATGATTATAAGGCTCTAGCACTTGAAACAAGTATTCGATATGTCTTAGATACTCATCGAAGAAAAGGATCGAAGGGTATGGAAATTAAGACGTTGCCAAAATGGTTAGAAGAAGACGCTCTAGAATTTGCTGAAAACAATGGTAAAAAATCTAAAATTGGTGGTTCATTGGTTGGTTCTCGTGAACATCTTATTATTGAACACTTTATTAAACATAATTTACCTAAACAATACAATCGCGGAACTGTCAAGGCTGTTACTAGATACCCAGATGGAAACCTACTAATTAAGACAACTTCAAGATATTGTATGAATTTAGGAAGAGCTCATAACAGTTGCGGGATTTATTTTTTTGCAACACCTAACGGACTTTATCAAAAATGCTTGTGTCCATGCGATAAACTTAAAGGTCGTAAGTGTGGGTACTGCCGTGATTATACTTCAGATTGCTATCCTTTTAGTCAGGAAACTACTGATTTATTATTTCCGGAGCAAGCAAAATCAATGTTTAAGGAATCGAAAAAGGGAAAGAATGGGTACCAACCAAGATCAGAATCGAAAAAGACAAAGAACTTAGAAAAGAAAGCGCTTTGTGATAAACTGTTGGACGATATTCTAGGTTAATACTTAAAGAAATGTCGAACCCTGCACTCAAAAAACTTTTTCGTAATGATGATTCTGTTTACAAAAGTTCTTTTAAAGCAACGCACCCATCGAAAGAAACGTATATAGCTTCCAAAACAGTAGTTCTTGATTCACGTCAACGTAATATTAAGAAATACAAGTATCCAAACTATTATCGCCTTGATGTTGGGGATGTATTCAAAAATATTACTTCGGTAGAATTGAGAGGTGTGATTATACCAAAATCAAGTTATAATGTTCACAGTAGTAATAATAAAATTGATTTTGGAATTGGAGATACTGTTACTGTAATTAAAATTATAGAAAAAGGTGCTGGGTATACCAGCCCTCCAATAATAACCTTAACTGGACCAAAAGGAGGGGGTGTTACAGCTACTGCTTCTTCCTTTATTAATGCACAGGGACAAATACAAAATATCGCTATCGTAATACCTGGTTCTGGATATACTCCAGGTAATCCACCAGCTATAATCATTAGTCCTCCAGGAAACTCAAAAAACGGTGTGCAGGCTAAAGCAGTTGCATTGGTTGGAATTCATTATACAGCTGAACTTAGGGTGGGTGAGTACACAATTGGTGGAAACCCTACTCCTCCCTCTACTACCCCAACTGGATTGTTGTTAGAAATTCAGAATGCTATGAACTATACTGTTAATGGAGGTGCTTACGATCCGGCTAGTACAAGCCCATTTGCTGTTCGTGTTGTTAGCCAGTACCCTGAACTAGGTGCAACTCCGGGAACACCTGAAGCAGCTGATACCAATGCTTGCCGTTACAACAGAATTCAAGTAACTAATGTTAATAGTTCTACTTGGGAACTATTGTGGGGAACCGGGCCTAATCACTTAGATTCATCCAACAGTATATTTGGGTTTAATATAGTTGATACGGGACTTGGGGTGTTTACGCCTGCAGTAGTTGGGGCAGGTGGAGAGATTATACCAGCTGGTACTACTATCCGGGCTAATTTTGATTACAATCTTCATAATGATCCTGATTTCGTTATTATGAGTTTGGAATTAGGAGATGAATCAATGGATCGTGTAACTAGTTTAGATCAAGGGTTGGATCACCAATTTGCAGCTTTGGTTTTTGATGCTAATGCCCCAGAAAATCTACAAGATCTTTCAGGAACTTCAGCAAATGTTGGGGGAATCGAATATCTAGAAGGACCTACAACTAGAGGGACTTTCTGGAGAGACGCTGGTAGAGTTAAGCCACTAAAAGGTTATGACTTTGATACTAAGAAGTTTAGTTTCCGTCCAGCAAAAGGAAAAGTCAGCTCAATCATGGTTAAATTTACTAAATTTGGAATGAAACCTGGAGGGGTTCCAAGGTTTTATAACTTTGGTGGCCGTGAACATACTTTAATATTTGAAATGAGTGCTGCTGATTTAAGAGCAATGCAGAGAGATTGATAATTTTTACAACTTCATTTTGTCAAAAATGGAAACGTACTTAAAGAAATTTTCAACAATGAGACTGTTGATATTGTTACGCTTGTTGAGGATAGTTCTTGGTGAAGTTGATTATCAGTCTAAACTTGTTAATTACGTAATAAGTTTAGTACTGACGAAGAGCGCTTGTTTTTGACCAGTTTCTATACTTACCTCAATTACGGTCCCAATGACTTCGTTGTAGAATTACGAAAAGTATGGAAATGGCTAGGTTTTATTAGAATTAATGAAGCTAAAAGGCTTTTAGTTAAGGAGTTTCAGGTGGATAAGGATTATAAAAATAGTTTTCCCGCGACGGCGGGAAAATTCAATAGTGTTGGAAGACCCAGCGAAGATACGTTTTTAACCGTACGTTGTTTTAAGAAATTTTGTTTAAAGGCTCGTACGAAAAAGGCTGATGAAATTCATGATTACTACCTTAATCTGGAAGAGTCAATTCAAGAACTTTTGACTGAAGAAACTCAAATATTAAGAGATCAGTTAACTATTTCACAAGACTTTCGCGACGTTAAGGAATGTTAGATGCTTATGATAACAAACCTGTGATTTATTTAGCATATGTAGATACAAATATTATCAAATTTGTCTAAATGCGTCAAAAGAAAACCGAAGTCATAGTTTGATCACTGAGCAGAATTATACTTCAACTACTGCATTTTGTTCACTGTTGTTTTGTTCACTGTTATCATTTTGTTCACGAAGTGTTTTTTTGTAAGCATTAATGAACAATACTGTATAGTAAATCAAATAATAAATCAACATATAAGAAATACTTGTTAAAGATAAACCATATGCTGTTACAATAGGTATAATTTCTAATTGAAAATCAACAAATATTAAAGTGGTATATAATACAGAAGGAACTAATACAATAAGCCCTCCAATTAACCAGACAATTAAAAATATTATCGGATGGTCTAAAATTTTCGGTTCTGAAATATCAATCCAATATCCATTGTAAAAAAATAATAGGAATATTCCTACAATTACGTGTTCCAAATAATAAGGTACAACTGTATATATCAATAGGGATTTAAACCCATCATATTCAACCCCATATTCGGTTTCTATTAAATACTTATGATCTAATAGATCCCAATATGGGTATGGTATCACCCAACCCAGTAAAAATCCAGAAATTGCTATTAAACAAAACATAAGAAAAAGCTGGCACACGTCAAACCATTCTTTACAACAACATAGTGTATTAAGTGCTTTACAATGGTTATTTAACGAATTCATTTTAAAGTTTTATTTGGTCATAATTTCAATCTCTAAAGTCATGTAAATTTAAAAACTCGAAGAGTGTTAACGAATCTCGATTCTTTTAAAAACTCGAAGAGTGTTAACGAATCTTTTTAAAGAAAGGTATATTAAGAAAGAAATGTTCAAATTCAATGAAAATTCTGATTTACCACGCCGCAAACAATTTTGGAATAAACTATCCAATTACCTTCCAGCTAGTTATGCAACAACTATGGCTATTACTACTACTTTATATCAAGTAGGTTTAACAAGTGACCATACAATTGCAAGGGTTAGTCTAATCACACTTTATGTCCAATCTGGAATCATAGTATTAGCAGCAGTTGGTACAACAGCTGCTCGAAACTTTAGAACAGACTTCGATACCTGGTGGACTGAAAATCCTCAATATCAACAAATTAATCAATACCCATCATCGTTTGGATTTTCTGAAGAAGAACAGAGACCAATGATTTAAAAGAATCGCATAGCGATTCGTTAACACTCAAAGAGTTTTTAAAAGAATCGCATAGCGATTCGTTAACACTCAAAGAGTT
>PJEL010001008.1_pt1 | contig 30459 bp, 23 predicted proteins | sample 1853271 | NCBI WGS metagenome assembly PJEL01 (sample SAMN08108733, study PRJNA415343) | Invertebrate metagenome, whole genome shotgun sequencing project. | host: Globobulimina | place: Sweden: Gullmar Fjord | collected 2015-08 | reverse complement strand
ATATTGAAATTAATTGGCTTTAAGACAGTAAAATCGTTCATTGGAGTCAAAGGAATAAATATAATAGTTCCCATTTATCCTATCATAATATTTGAATCATTAATAAACAACTTGCCCTATAGTGTGAGAAAGAAGATATCAAAGGCAATATTTATTAGAAAGCTATTAAATATTGAGCTGGTAGCAATGAAATAGAAATTAATTAAGGAAGTTTAGAGAAGTATGTGCGGTGAGTGAATGTTTCTAATTAAATATTTAATCGCTGCCCAGAATATAGCCAGAATCTTCCTGTGAAAGTGATTGGCTCAAGTCGCTAATAAACTGTTTTGCCAGTATTAAAGAATCCTCAATATTGTCTTCTTTTGTGGGGATGTCAAGACGAACCATTAATCCGACTCTTTTTTTGTTTAACATGGAAAAGAATAATTGTTTTATTTTTTGTTCAATCCATTGATGGGCAATATTCTTATCAATAACTATCCAGTAAAAACTCAGGAAACTTTCGTTCCCTCTTTCAGTATAAAGAGTATGTGCCGTTAAGCTATGGCCTGAATGTTCAAATACAGTATCCGTTAATTCTTTAATTTTATAACCAGCTCCGGTAAAACATACTTTTGGATGGTGAAAATTACCGGCATCAAGAATTATAAATATCAGGTTCTGTCCGGAATTATTGATATATTCATTAGCAAGTGCTTTGTTGACAAAGTTGAAATTAGTACTTGCTGCCTTAATATTTAAAGCCTTTGAAACATCTCTCCCCTTCCAATCGTGAAATTTAAATGGCACTTCTAGCCCGGTGATAAAATCAGTTCCAATATATTTGGCCTGAGGAACAGTGTAGCTGACTGTAATGACAATCAACAACAATACTACCACTATAATAGTCCTATTTTTTTTCATATTTGATATCCAATAGAGCTTCTAAGCCCATCATGCCCAGGATTGAAATTATAAATATTACAATTCCGCTAAAATTATGGAAGAACCCCTGTCCAACTTCTTCCCCATAGTAAAACGTTATAAGACAAAGTGTAATAACTCGCACAAGGTTTCCGAATAGAGACATGGGAATGATGAACAATGTAAGGATTATTTTTTTCGATAAAGTTCCTTTACTTATATATACATATACTAATATTAACGAGAACATAGTAATGAGAGAGCGAAATCCGCTGCAGGGCTCTCCCATGAATATTTCTTGATAACCTATCGTTAATAAGAGCCCTGTTCTTGAAATAGGGTAATTAACATAACCTAAGATTACTTCAGTAGCGACGGATATAATATGTCGCATTGGCAGAGTAATGCTGTCTAAGATTCCAAAAGGCGGTGGTACAAGTAATAAAAGGTACAGGATTGGAAAGGATAGAGTTTTAGTTGTTTTTGTCCCATATAAAAAACCTATAAGACCCATCAGGAATGGAATTAAAGAAAATGTTTGAACGAAAATATAGTCTTGGCGCCAGCCAAAAAGATATATGATACTCCCAATGAAAAGAAGAAGCGCACTTGTTATATTCCCTTTATTGTTGGTAGAATCTTGGTAAATATCTTTAATCTTTTTACGATTCCGCCAGATAAGCCATAAAGAGATAGGCAAGATGAAATAGGCATGAGTATAATCAACAGTATCCCATCGAAAATTGTAAAGAGTTGAAAATAATGGGGCATATATTACTGCCACTAATATCCATACTAAATAATTCATTACTATATTAATAATACCTGTTATAGGGTGCAAGACACAAGTCGCTCTTAGTATAAAAAACTGATAGTAAAAATATCCCAGTTTCCCATGGAGGAAAATAAATGATTTGTATAATTCAATCCGTTAAATCTATAACAATACTATCGGGGAATATCTGAATGACCGTGACAAAAACAACAGCTGTTTTCGCAATGATAATCGTTATTGCATTATCTAGTTTGCTATTTGCACTCTCCACGGTTTACGGGGCAAATGCCCCTGGTTTGACCGGCTTTATGGATTTGGAAGCGTCGGTTAAAGCACTTCAACTGAAAGTAGATAAAGCCCAGAGTAGTTTAGTAATGATAGTTGCTTATGACGACACAGGTGCGGAAAGCGGGAGAGGAAGCGGCTTTTTTATAGATGGAGAAGGGAGAATAATTACAAATGCTGTTCTTATGAAGGATGCTTACTCCGCGGTAGTATTCAGTGTTTCTAATCGTTATGAAGAAGTTCTCATCCTTAGCCAGCGAGGAGATCTTGACCTTGCGTTAATACAGGTCAAGGTAGAAAATGAGACACCACTGGAGCTTGGATTTGAATCAGTAGTTAAGCAGGGGGAGCGCGTAATTGTTGTTGGTAAGTCTTCTCAATCTCGAACAACCGTTTCGGAAGGATTAATTAATACGGTAAACATGATTGGAGAAACTTCAGATTATTATATTGAAATCGAGCCCACTGCTGGACTGCTGGCTAACAGACCCAGTAAAGATGGTCCTGTTATAAATATGGAAGGGAAGGTAATTGGAATAACGACGAAGACTGTTTCTAACCCCGAAAATCACGACGACATTCCGAAGGTTTATTTTGATGATAACTTGCGTGCTATCAGTGTTAGCGCAATTAAACGCCTGGCTGCCAGTCAGGATAGCATAGAATTCCTTCACCTGCCGCAAACAAGAGTATGGCATCGTTGGTTTATTAATAAGCTGGAAACAACTTTTCTTTTCACATTTATTTATTTGTTCAATCTTGGATTTAATAGAATAATGAAAGTTATTATTGCTTTTGCATTAATGATATATTTAATACAGAGGTTTTATAGAAAAATTAAAAAAATTAAGTTTGGTAAATAATATATCTTCCCTCTGTTTTTCAAGACACGTTATACAGAAGTGTTATGACGATATGTCGGATTCACTATTGTAGGTTGTCTATTATTTATGGGATAAATATATTATAGCAATAAGACATATGTATAACTGATCGTGACGTAACAAAAATATATAATAATCTGTTATATTAAAAGACTACATTTAATCAATTTAGGATAAGATGAGATATGAAAATTCTATTAATTAATCCACTTACAATTGAAGACAGTATGGTGAATATTACGCCGAATCTGGGGCTAGGTTATTTAGCTGCCGCCCTTAGAAATAACGGATTCGAGGTGGAGATCTGGGATGGCGTTAAGAAGGGTATGACCAAAAAGGGACTTGAAGACAGATTGAATATTGTTGATTACGAGGTAGTCGGTTTTCAGGCATATACACGGAGTGTTAAAGAAGTGCAGGAATCTCTGGAGTTGGTGAAAACGATTAATCCTGAAGTCATAACTATCATTGGAGGCCCTCATCCTTCTGGTGATCCCGAAGGTTCCCTTACACATTTAAAGGCTGATTTTGCATTCAGAGGCGAAGCGGAAATCGGACTAGTCCAGTTGTTGGGAAAACTGGCTGGAGAAGAAGATATTCATTTTGAAAACATTAATAATTTAATATGGAAAAACAACGGACAAATTATCTGCAATCCATTAAAGCCTATTGAGGACCTGGATGTAGTCGGCATGCCGGCCTGGGACATGATTAATCCAAATGACTATCCTTATGCTCCTATAGGGGCTTTTTCAAAGAAATTTCCATTAACAAGTATTTCTTCAACTCGGGGTTGTCCCTATAGATGTACTTTTTGTGCAAATAATACAATCATGGGGAGAAAAGTAAGAGCAAGAAGTGCTGAGATGGTTTTAAAGGAAATGGAGTTGTTGCATGATCAATATGGAATAAGAGAGTTCCAGATAATTGATGATAATTTCACATCCAAAAAGGCATTGACCTTGGGTGTTTGCAACGGTATTATGGAAAAGGGATGGGACATCAGCCTGTCCTTTCCCAATGGAGTACGATTAAGTACTCTTGATGAAGAAATCCTCAGTCTTCTTGAAAAAGCAGGCTGCTACTCATTGGGTCTGGGGATTGAATCAGGTTCTCCACGAACATTGAAAAATATGAGAAAAGCGCAGTCTATTGAAGAAATAAAAGAGAAAGTTGCTTTAATACATCGAGTGACCAAGATAAGGACAACGGGCTTTTTTATTATAGGGTATCCTACAGAAGAAAAAGAGGATATTATGCAGACAATACGTATATCCAAGGAACTTCCTATAGATAGGGCACAATTTACTATTTGCCTTCCTGTGCCTGGAAGTGAAATGACGGAGCAAATGATTAAAGCCGGAAAATTAAAGGATGTGAGCTTTAGTGACATATCTTTTCAGAATATAGTACATGTACTGGATAGCATGAGCATGAAAGAATTGAAAAAATACAGAACAAAGGCGTATATGGAGTTTTATTTAAGATTTAGGATAATATTTGGTTTGTTATCAGAGATTCAATCTTTTGAACATGTAAAATTTATCTTCAGACGAGTATTAAAACTGTTTGCGTAATAAGAGTTCTTTCCCACCCTGAAATTTCATTAGAACGCATATCAATAAGGCTTATTGTGGTAAGTCACGCCATCAAAAAAGCAGGTATTGAACTCCAGATATGCAAGCACAATTGACTCTTGCTTTTCGTGGAGTAAGTAGATGTAATTTGTCATAAAGAAGATCTCTTTATGATGTCTAACGGTTTTGTTTTAAGGCCTTTGTCATTTAACGACTCAAGCTCGTATGTTGCTGATACGAAAACATGATTATGTATGGGATATTTCTTTAAAATATTTTCTATGCTCTCATCCATATCTTCAGGTTTATGGGCAACAAAATATATGAATACATACTCCTTGTCATCAGTTTGCACCTTATAATCCTCTCTTCCAATTTTAGAAGCTTTATAGGAAGGTGCTGAACGCATAAGTTCAAAGACGACATGAGGGTTGTGAAAGAAGCCTAACACAACAAGTTTATCTTCTTCGATATTAACTATTTTTTTTGCACTGGACTGAAACGTTGTCATTCTCCTCTCAAGCAAGGAAGTGCTTTTAAAAAGATTTCCACTGGGTGTCAATATGGAAGATGATGGAGCAGTTATAAAGAAATTGCCCAAAATAAGAATTAATGTCAGGACTATTGCGTATCGAGGGGCTTTCTCATAGAAAAAAATAATAACAATTAATAAAAGTGGAAGGATCGTGAACATATTATGCCTTGCATTATTACCGATCATAACTATCCAGAAAATTGTAGGTATTGCCGCCCAGGAAAGTATAAAGGTTATTATGTCCAGTCTTTTTTTGAATAGGTAAAAGATAAATGAGACGATTCCCAAACAGAAAGTTATAATCCCTGCTCCATAGGCTATGGGTTTAGTCTGCCTTATGAGATAAGATAGATTTGACGGAACTATAAGAGAATATTGATACCATTTGGACATTCCTTCTTTTGTCATGGTAGTGCCGACACTTGGTCCAAGTATAAAGTCTCTTAACAGCAAAAAAAGGACACCTGAAATTAAGATAATAAGAAATGCGCTGGTTATTTTTCCTTTGTCCTTTACCTTTCTTATGAAAAGGAAACCAATATATGTGCCGGCAGCCAGTACATAATCTGACTTGAAAAGAAATGCAACGGCCAGGGAAATGCATGACAATAGCATTAAAAAATAAACTGTGCTATTCCGGTTACTATCAAGCCCCGTCAGGTAAAAACATAGAGATACCAGTAAAAAGAAAAAAGCTAATATATGAGGGAATCCCATGATAGAGGCCTGATAAAAAGAGGGCGCAAAGATAAGAGCCAAAACTGTACAAAAAGCAATAGTCGCGTTCCCGAAGAGTTGCTTGATTAAATAAAAGGCAGGGATAATTGTTAGTGTTCCGAACACGGCATTTGTATAATTCATAACTAAAGGCAAATGTGAATAATTGTAATTCAGTAGCTTCATGAACCATTTTAGGTAGAAAATATATAAAGGAATAACACCGGTAAAATAGAAATTAGCAAATGCTGCATCTGAGCCGTTATTTAATATGTCAATAACACTAACTGCAATTTTGGTTGCGTCGATTTCCCCAAATCCATTTAATATAAAAGGGAAGTGGGAGGCAATAGAAATTATTAATAGAAGGGGAAGATAATAAGACTTGCTTTCCCGGAATTCACCGGAAAGTGTTAACATTGAAACCTCCATTTCATAGACTAGGGTATATATGATAACATATAAGGACCTTTGACTTTCAATAAATGAAGAACTACATTACTCAATATAAAGCGCTTTTCTATCTGACATGGATTAGTCTGTATTTAATTTTTCCCTCATGGATTAGTTTGCATTCAGTAATCCTGGACAGGGGTTTTCCTGACATTGACTATTCACTTGCCAGGTCCCTAGTAATCTTGGGAATGCTAATATATTTTTCAATATCAGCATATCTTATGAACCGCTATTTCAATACCCTTATCGTTGACAAGCTTTTCATTATTAAAATCAAAGACTGGCCTAAACATATCAAAAGCAATTTATGGATTGTTATTGTTTGTTGTCTGTCTGTGCTTCTTCATATATATCCTTTATCCTTTGTTCTTGTTACGGTGGGTGGCGGAGAAGTGCCTTACATCCATCAACCTCTGCAGATTTATGACTCTTTAAACAGTTATTGGTATAGTTTATTCGACATTCCTGTCCAGTATTTATTTTGGTCAATAATTGCTTTATTGATTTTACTAACAAAACAGAAGAAGATAATCGATTTTACATCAAATTATATTAGTAAATGGATTTCTTTATATAAGACAAATAATCTGGTTAAACTCTTTTATGTAATTATTATGTTTAGTTTGTTTAGTTTGTATTCTTATTTATACCCATACTATACCTGGAATGAATCATTGCAATTATTGCGATATCCTCCGGTTTCCAAAATACTTTATCTTATTAATTACTATGCATTTGGCATTTCATATATTGGTCCAAGAATAGTTCAGTTAATATTATATATATTGAGTGCTGTTTATCTGTATCGGACAATTTACTTGTTCCGTGAAAAGGAAGCCGCAGTATTAGGGGCAACGATCTACCTGTTTTTGCCAATAATATTCTCTTATAGTTCTCGAGCTGCTTTAGCAAGTGGAACATTATTCTTTATAATTATAATTTCTTACTATTTCCTGAAATTTGTTAGATATGAAGATGATAGAGCTTTGTTATTAACTACGTATTTTATTGGAATTGGGTTTTTATATAAAAGAGTGGTTCTGATAATGTTCATCATCTGCTTTGCCTACCTTTTACTAAACATAATAAAAAAACGTGATTGGCGTTCGCTTAATCACTTTAAGATACTGCTACTGTCTTTAGTTCCTATCCTGCCTTGGCTAAAGATTGGATCAACAAATACAGCGTATGAAATTGCATGGTCTCAGTTAATTACATTAAACAGCTTGATTGCTGTGCCTTCGATGATAGGATCTCAAATATCCTGGTTTATTTTTATGCTGCTTATGGTTTCAATTATATTTACTTTAATTGCCAGGCGAGATCATCTGTCACTTTTTTTTGGGCTTCTTTTCATTGCCTATTACGGCTTCTTTACGCTAAAAGGTGGAGTGGAGCATAATCATCGATATCTGACAGCTCTTTATCCGGCAATTGCTGTTTATTTAGCACTTCTTGTATTTGCCTTTACGCAAAGAATTAGATGGAAGTATTGCTTTATACTTGTTTTTACCATTTTAACTACTTATCTAATCATTATTTGCACCATTCCCCGTACCAGTTCTCATATCATTACATATAAGTACAAGGATTTTGAGGGTCAGCATTATCCCGTTGACATAGCAACAGACTGGATCAGTGGCAACACTGGCAAAGAAGAAAAAGTTTTATCTCTTTTTATGGGGAACTATGTTTTTTATGTGAATAGGATGTACAAGGGAATAGATAGTATTAATATAGACAGATTGATTTTTATTGATTTCAATATTGCTAAAGAGCTTATTTCGCCCATGCAGAGGTTTGAAGAATTTTGTCAAAAAGAGAATGTATCTTATATTATGATTCCTTTTAGTCCATTAAACTCATTTCCCCCTAATGCGTCTGACAGAGAACTGATGTTGAGATTTAAAGAGAGGATGGATATTGAATTTAAAGAGGTTGAAGAATTTAGCTTTGAAGACAACTATATTTTCATATATAAAATAAAAGAAAGTTCTAATCCTTTCAAAACTCTAACTATAGCGGAGTAGTTCAAAGTGTTTAATATATATGATGCATAAGAAGAATATGAGTAATGTAAATAATTGTCTCTAACATTGTATGAAAGACATAATTAATTATTAATCATATATTCTCTCAATAATATATGGCTGCCTGTTTCTCACCTGGTCTAATACACGCCAAAGGTATTCACCAACAATTCCAATCATCAACATTTGAATGCCAGATAAAACAAGTACTAGTATCATAATAGGCGCCCACCCTCTGAAAGGGACATTTCCAAATATTTTAGCAAAAAGTATGAACATCGCATATAAAAAACCGGCTAACGCAACCAAGCTGCCAACTACAGACATTAATCTTAGTGGAAAATATGAATAGCTTGTTACGCCATCTATTAAGTACTTTATTTTTTTAGAAAATGTCCACCTGGATTTTCCACTTTCCCTTGCTGCTCTTTTATATGGAATAAACTTGGCCTGATAGCCGGTCCACAGTATTTGTCCTTGCCAGAACGGGTTTGCTTCAAGTTTAACCATCATGACATCTTTTACTTTACTACTGATTAATGCATAATCAAAACCACCCGTCGGCATTCTGGGGAAAGATAGTTTTTTTATTAGTTTGTAAAATATATCAGATGTTTTCCTTTGAAAATAAGAGTCCTCTCTTGATTCACGGGTGCAAACAACAATTTCATATTTATCCGTGAAATGATATTGAATCATTTTGTTGATAAGTTCGGGAGGGTCCTGTAAATCAGCTGAAATATTAATCATACATTTCCCTTTAGCATGATGATAGCCCGCATTCATCGCAGATGCCTGACCAAAATTACGTGTTAACTTGATTGCTTTAATTAGATTTGGATGTTTTTCTTTTAATTCTAAAATTTCATTGAATGAATTATCTTTCGAACCATCATCTACAAAGATTAATTCACAATTTAAGTTCTTATTCTTTGAAATTACTCTCTCGTTTAATAGATTGAAGGTTTTTTCTATTGTGCCTTCATTATAGTAAACTGGAATTATTATTGAGTAATCTATTTCTTTCATAATATTTGTGTTTTCAGTTCAAAGGGAACTGTTTTTAAATTATGTCTTCCACTTTTTTAATTGACCTGGATGGAATACCTACCGAGACTACGTTTTCTTCAACATTCTTGTTGACAACTGAACCGGCCCCGATAATAGCCCCTTTGCCTATTCTTAAACGTTCTAAAACTGTACTATTGGTTCCCATAAACGTTCCCTGTCCTATTTCAACCCGTCCGCTTACGTTTACCCCGGGTGATATGGTGACAAAATCATTAATAACAACGTCATGGCCGACTGTTGAGTTAAGGTTAATGTGAACATGATTTCCTATTTTTACTTGAGTTGTCAAAATATTTCCTGCACAGATAACACAGCCGTTTCCAATTTCAACATATTCGGACATTTTAACGGAAGGATGAACTATAGTAAGAAACTTCACGCCCTTTTCTTCGAAATATTTTGTAGCTTGCATTCGCCCCCTTGGATCACCTATTCCGCATATGGCATAAACATCGGGATTGTTTAATAGCCAATCATATGGCTCAAGGACAGGAACATCACAAAGTATTTTCCCGTGCATTGAAGTCTCAGTGGTAATGAAACCCACAACTTCCAGAGGGTCTTTGCCGTTGCCTGTGCCGTAATTGGAATTGTAATCTCTGATCAGCCATAATACTTCTCTTCCAAAGCCGCCGGAGCCGATGATCGCTATTTTTTTACTTTCCATTAGAAATTCTATTTTTTATAAGAATAAAAGCCTTGCCCCGTCTTTTTGCCTAGTATTTTATTGTTTTTCATATCTTTTATCACATGAGGTATGCGAAATTTCTCAGGTTGATAATCATGCAGAGTAGCCATTATATCATGAAACACATCTATTCCAATAAGATCAAGCAGTTTTATAGGTCCCATAGGATGGTTCAGTCCTAACTCTATGGCCCTGTCAATATCTTCCTTTGTAGCCAGTTTTTCCTGCAGGACTTGAACGGCTTCGTTCAGGATTGTCATCAAAAGCCTGTTCACAATAAACCCGGGGCTGTTCTTAACAACCACAGAAACCTTATTGAATATATCGGCTATTTTTCTGGCAAAATCTACAGTTGACTGGGCCGTTTTTTCACCTCGTACTATTTCTACTAAACGCATTTTGGGAATCGGATTAAAGAAATGCAGACCTATTACCCGTTCAGGGTGAGTTACTGTTTTTGCAATCTCATCGATAGAAAGAGAAGAAGTATTTGTTGCGATAATTGCACGCTCGCTGCATACAGAGTTAAGCTCTTTGAATACAGAGCGTTTTATCTCAATATCTTCTGTAACGGATTCTATGACAATATCGGCGTCAGAAAGCTCCGACAAACTGGTGGTAGCTGTGAGTGAATCCATCATGTTTTTCATTCTATTAATGTCCATGCGTTTTGACAAAGCCTTCTCTACTTTGTCAACTAAAGTCTGCACTGACTTATCACTTCTGCCTTTTAGAATTACATCACATTCCGACATGAGAGCTACCTGTACTATACCAGTAGCAGTAACTCCGGTGCCGACGATTCCAACTTTAGGAAGATCGTGCTTTGCCGTATTATCGCTCGTGATTTCCTGACCGATATCATATTTCTTAAAACTCTTACGCAGAAGCATTTTTCCGTTGCTATCTTCCAATAGTAAGACATAATAAGGCACTTCGGTGTGTTCCATTGAACGGCCTAGTACTTTTGTGATGCCTTTGACGACATGTTTGTTAGGAGAATATTCTTTAGTCCTTGTACCGCATTTTATGCACGTATCTACAGGGAACTGCCATGTAAAATCACATTGTTCACATATCCATGCCATCGTTAAACCCTTTCAAAAAGGTGGATTGCCGCTGTACCGCCGACTCCTCCGACGTTATGCGTCAGACCTACACCGGCGTTTTCAACCTGTCTTTTGCCGGCTAAGCCCCTAAGTTGCGTCACAATCTCAAACACCTGTGCTAAGCCGGTAGCTCCTATAGGATGACCATCCGCCTTTAAGCCCCCGTCAGTATTTACAGGAATATCTCCTTTGATTTTTGTCCTGCCTTCGCGAACAAGACTGGCGCTCTCTCCCGGACCACATATGCCCAGGTCTTCCATTGCTACAAGTTCTGCAATAGTAAAACAATCATGTACTGCAAAAACATCTATGTCCTTCACTGTCAAGCCGGCTTGCTGATAAGCATTATGAGCTGCTTTTTTTGCTGCAGGAAAACTTGTGATATCTTTTGTATTGATCAGAGACAGATTGCCTGTAGCAAGTGATGATGCAATCACCCTGATATCTCCTTCTTTTCTTTTTGTTCCGGACAAAACCACTGCGGATGCCCCGTCACTTAATGGGGCGCAGTCAAATAACCTTAAAGGCGTGGAAACCACGGGGGATTCAGAAATATACTTAAAGCCAATATCAGTGTTATAAAAATGGGCATATTCATTTAAATTGGCGTTCTCATGGTTTTTTAGAGAAACTAAAGTCAGGTCATCCGTGTTAGTTCCATACCGTAATATATGCTGTTGTGCAATGAGTGCATAAGAAGCTGGAAATATCAACCCTTCTGTCTGGTCAATTGTTCTGTCACCTGCCATTGCGATGGCAGTCGCAGCCTGCAGGGGGTCAATGTTAAGCTTTTCTAAACCTATAACCAGGATGTTGTTGAAACGACTTAATGCCAATAATGCCTGATACAGGGCTGCGCCGCCACTGGCGCAAGCTGTTTCTATTCTAATTATCGGTTTATCCACTCCCGGCAATATGTCCGAAATCAGGGAATTGAGATGAAGCTGGTTCTGTGTGGGACCGGCACAAAAATTGCCGACATAAATCGCCTCAATTTCCTCGAGGGCCATCTCCGCATCTTTCAGTGCTGCTGAAATTGCAACATATGCCAGCTCAGGAAGAGTTTCCTCGAGAAATCCGAATTTTGTTCTACCGATGCCTGTAATATACATAGCCGTCCATTAATAGATTTTTATTTATAACCCTTTGATTGGATCCACACGCTGATTTCCTGATAGTTTTACGAATTTATAATCAAAGTGCAAATATGCTCTATATCTTTTTTCTTTAAAGTATAAAATAGCGGTAAACATAATATTCTTGAAGCCAGATCATCTGCAACAGGAAAACTATCAGCTGTAGTTACAGCCTCTACTGTATTTAAGGCCGGGTAAAAATATCTCCTTGGATAAATGTTGTGTTTATTTAAATGATTCAGTACTGCATGTAAATGGTTTTCATCTTCCAGTAAAACAGGCATATAACTGTAATTGTATGATTCAGGGGGAAATCTTTGAAACTTGATCTTGCTCGACTTGCTTAAAAGGTCAACATACAGCTCATATTTATCTCTTCTGTCCCTTAAAACATTATTTAACCATTTGAGGCTGGATAAACCTAGAGCGGCGTGGATCTCAGTCATCTTGCCGTTCATTCCTTCATCAACAATATCTTTGTTGTCATCATGACCAAAAAATCGAAGTCTACGAAGGCGATCGGAAATATGATTATCAGTTGTGACACATGCACCTCCTTCGCCTGATTGGAATATTTTAGTTGCATGGAAACTGGTTGCAGAAATATCTCCATATTCTAACAAAGATTTGCCATTATATTCAACGCACATTGCATGTGCAGCATCATATATAACTTTCAATTTATGTTTATCCGCGATCTCTTGTATGGCTTCAATATCACAGGGATTGCTGAAAACGTGGACAGGCAGTATCGCACTTGTACTATCTGTTATCTTCTCCTCAATTTTATTTGGATCTATATTAAATGTATCCGGCTGTACGTCAACGAAGACTGGCTTGCATTTCTCCCACATAATTGCACTAGCTGTCGCAATCCATGTAAAGGGCGTTGTAATTATTTCGCCCTCCAGGTTGAGGGCGCGTATGGCCAGCTGTAATGCAATGGTCCCGCTCGTAACGGCAACAAGGTTCTTAATGCCTAGGTATTTTATGAGGTCCTTTTCGAGCTGTTGGACCAGAGGGCCATTGTGCGTTAATATCCCCCTTTCCCACACACCCTCCAACATACTGATATATTCATTTAAAGGGGGCAGCGACGGCTGAGTAACATATATGGGCTTTCTATTGTTTTCCTGCATCTGCCTTCCTTATCTGGTCGAGCAGTTGTGCCTGCAGCAAGCCTTCTTCCCAGTGTTTATGGAAATCTTGCTCGCGTATTGCTCTGCCAAACTCTTCCAGTATATTAATGAAATGGTTGTCGGGTTTTATAACAAATTCCTGCTTGTGGTCCTGTTTTTCCAGTACGATTGATGGAGCGAAGTTCGGCGGCGGAGTAAATGCCCTGTCAGCCGTAATCTTGCCCTTATTCCCCCATATGGTATAACTGCATTGATAATAATTATCAAAGCTGAAACTGAGATGGGCGATCTGGTCTTTATCGTTTTTAAGTATCGCCCCTCCGTACACGTCTACACCCAGCTGTGGGTCATGCTTCAGGAACGCACTGCCCAGGGTAAGCTCGGGACCCAGGAACATCTGGGCAGCCTTTACAACATAGCCGCCTGCATCCAGGAGCACGCCGCCTCCAAGTTGTTTATTATATCTTATGTCTCCGTTGTCACGCGGTGGAAATCCAAAGGAGCTCTCAAAAAAGCGAATGTCTCCAATAGCGCCCTCTGCGATGAGTTCTTTAACGAAGTTATGCTGTCGATGGTACTGAAACATGAAGTCTTCCATAACGAGAAGTTTAGCGGCTTTGGCCTCTGAAATTATCCGTGTGGTTGATGAATAATCAATAGACAAGGATTTTTCCGACAAAACATGCAAGCCTTTTTTAAGGGCCTTTATAGCCCACTCTTCATGTAACCCCGTAGGTAGAGGAATATATACGGCTTCAATATCGCCTCTCTGTAGTAGATTTGAATAATCTACAATGTGTTCGCAAGAAAATTTACCGGCAAAGTTTTCCGCCTTTTCTTTTGTGCGGCTGGCAACGGCAACCAGTTCAAAGTAACTTGATGCCTTGATGGCCGGAATCATGTATCTCTCGGCTACATTTGCACACCCAATTACTCCTATTCTGATTTTTTCCATTAGTTTGCTTTATTACTTGAAACCGATAGAGGCCAACAGACTCCGGGCCTGAATGTTTAAGTAGTTGTTATATTTTATAAACTGTTTTAACTGGTTTAAAGTCAGCCATTCATAGTTTTCCGGAATGTCCGGCGGGAAGTAATCGTCAACTTCAATAATAAGGTTCCTGTTTTGCTCCCTGTAAAACCTTCCTCCCTCTTCTGATTGAAAAGCAGAATATTTCACTGCTTCAGGCCTTGCGTTTAACACATAATCCAAAAATGGGGGGCGGTACTCTGAAGTTGCATTGCGGTAATTGCCGGTAATACACTGGACTGTTGGGGCCATTTCGACGATATCAAAATTGCCCGCCTCCAGTTTTGCCTGAACAAGGAAATGATATATCCCATTGATCTTTTTTACTAGGAACGCGATGATTCCTTCCTGCTCGGCCTTGATCAGTGGCTGTGTCCATGACCGTACCTCGCGGTTACCTATTTCAACTATAACTGCAATTATTGAAAAATAGCTTTTTGACTCATGATATATCTTATAATCGTCCTTAAGCCATCCCTTTACAGTATTAAGTGGTATTCTTTCAACATCCAGCTCATAGTTTGTCTTCATTTTTGTGATCCAGGATATAATATCATCTGTTGAGTTCAGCGCCCCTGTATTCTCCAGTACTGATGTCAGCAGGTCTGAGTGATAAACGGAAGAGTCCTTGCAACCAATTTCCAACTCATTATTGAGCTCAACTGATTCTTTGCTAAAGGAGCCAAACTGAATACCTGAAATTACTGTACGGGTATCCATATTGACTACGTTATCGTGTTCCATTAATTTAATGATCTGGCCTAGTGTGAGCCAGCAGAAGTTGTCCTTTAACGGAATGTCTCCATCGACTTCAATTATTATGTTCCTGTTTCTCTTTTTTAAGAACCTGGCTCCCTGTTCGGACTGAAGCTGGTCCAGGAGGACAGTGTTATTTGTGCTGTCCAGGAAGTAATCCAGATATTCGGGGGTATCGCCCTTATGCACTTTTGTGTAGTTGCTTTTTGTTGCCTGCAACGTAGGAGAGAGCTGAACATAATTAATATTTCCAGGTTCGATTTTAGCCTGCATAAGGAAGTAAAGGATGTTGTCTATTTCTTTTGTGAGAATACCAAGAATGCCTATCTCAGGCTGATTTATAATTGGTTGTGACCATTCAGTTACTACTCCCCAGTTCGTGTTGACATTAGCGCCTACAATAGAAAAAAAACGCCTGCTTTCATGAAATAAATTGCCGGTATGCTTTTCGAAATACCATTGGAGCAAATTAGTGAAGGGTATTTGTTTAATTTGAATATAAGTCTGTTTTCTTTGATCTTCAAGCCATTTGAGACAATCGTCTGTAGTCATGTACGGGTTTTCGTCCGTAAGAGAAGATCGAAGGAATTTAACTTCTTTGGATTCTGAATTTATCTTATCCATTCTGTATAACGGACTCATCATTGCAATATATTATCATTGAGCTAATAGAGACAATCGAAGTGAATATATATTTATTATAATAGGTTTTCATTATTTTTATCTTCTAGGGAGGCCTGAAAGGTGTGGTAAAGGCGCTATAATCACAAAGTTCTATCATAAGAAATAAACATACTATATAGCTAACTTGGAATGCTACCCTGTATAATTATATGTGCTTACAAATTATTGGAATTTATTGCATATATCTTTATACCTCATTATTTCTCGTCGGATTATTGTGGATGTCCTATTTTGTTAAGACAAGCATGATGAGAGGTCCTGTGGAGTGTGTAGTTAGCGTATGGACATTAAAGTGAAAAAGAAATTGTTGTGGGCGGTCTTGCTGTCGATCGTCTTTATGGTATTTTTAATTATGCGGATTGACTGGCAGCAATTTTCGCTGATCACGGAAAGGACGAATATAAAAGGCTTAACCGTGGCATGCGGTATTTTTATGTTTTCTAACCTTCTCCGGGCTGCACGCTTTAATAAGCTGGACCATATGGGCGGGAAACTTACTCACTGGTGGAATATAACCGGGTTCTATAATATCATAACCGCGACGCTGCCTGGAGGTGCAGGCGAAGCGGCTACAGTCTATGTTCTAAAACGATTTTCGAAATTTAATATGCTTTCTGCATTCAGGATACTTCTTCTTTCGCGGGTAATGGACTTGTTTGCGTTATCCGCTTTGTTTTTTGTTTCGGCCCTATTCATAGGCAACCTTATTTCATATCGTGAGACTGCCCTTTGGTTTTCGGGCGGCCTGCTTTTATTATCATCAGCTGCGCTTTTACGTTCAAGTGAACAACTGATTCTTAAATTAATGCAGAAACTTCCTGTGCGAGGCAACTTAGTCCAGAGAATAAAGGAAAAGATATCTGAACTTATTAAAATCACAGAAGAACAACATAATAAAAATGCTGTAGGTCTTATGGTAGTTCATTCAGTGATTATGATGGGAACGGGCGTTGTATCGATTCACCTGGTCTTAATCTCATTTGGAATCGATTTTACACCTTTACAGAGTGCTTATTGTTATGGCATCTATATGATATTTCAAATTGTACCTATTCAGGGGTTTGCCGGTATAGGAACCCAGGCGGCCTGGTGGGCACTGGCCCTTAATGCCGCCGGTTATAGTGGCTCTGACGCGATTGCTCTCGGAATGGTTTTACACGGGACATTCTATGTTTTCATCGTGATTATAGGGCTGACGGCCCTGATTCTTTGGCTTGTAAGTCGAATATCCAATTGAAATAATATTAACTTATCCCAATAATTACATTTTCGTTTTAGCATCAGATATCTTGTCTGATTTAGAGCTGCCCCAATGTAACATCATCTGCTTCAAATTCATCCAGACCTTCTGAAGAATCATGCGCGGGTTTACATGGGTCATCATATATGGAATGTTTAAAGGTTCACGCAGTGCTAAATTGAGATAGAGCTGTAACACAAGCTTGGGAAAATTTACATTTTGGAGTGACTGCGGAGTATAAGAGCGAACACCATCGGAAAAATTCTTCGGCATTAATCCATCTTCTATTTCTCCCTTTTGCACCAGGCTGTCATACAAGGGAGTGCCTGGCAATGGTTGGAAGTTATTGAGAAAAAAGAAGTTGAATCTGCATTTATTAATCAAGTCTACAGTTGCTTTAATGTCTTCCATTGTTTCATCGGGATAGCCGATGATGAAAAAACCGCTGCACTTTAAGCCTGCATCACGGATTTCTTTTACCTTGCCCGGTATTATGTCAGGATCGAGGTCCTTCTGCATTTTCTTGAGAATTCTCCTTGATCCGCTTTCCGGAGCAATAATAAGACCACTCCATCCAGCCTTTTTCATTAAATTTAATAATTCTCTGTCTGTCCTTTGCACTCGGATGCCGTTAGGAGTGTTAAATTTCAAGTCTTTTAAATTAAGCTCGATTATAGCTCTGCAAAAATTCTTTGCATATTCTGTGTGAAAAGTGAAGTTGTCATCAATGATGTTTATTTGCCTGATGCTTTTATCAACATAAAGGTGCTTAATCAGCTCCATCATATACTCAACTGAATGAGTTCGAACCTTTTTACCGTTTTGCAGGGGGCCGGTACAAAAAGTGCAGCGATAGGGGCATCCGCGGGTTACCCATATAGGGGCATTCCTTTTTACTGTAGTGTGCAGGCGGTATCCGGCTTCAATATATCTATCCAGATCAATTGCATCATAATCCGGATAGTTTATTTGATCGATAGGATCTTTCCGCTCCATATCATTTTTCAGTAATGAACCGTTTAAGTGGTAAACTAAGCCTAATACCCCGGTATAGTCCGGGTTATCACCGGACAGCTCATCCAGGAAAACAGGGAATGACTTTTCCGACTCTCCCCTGAAGAGAAAGTCAATGCTCTCATTTTCCATTGTGCGGTCCGGATAAGTTGTGGCGTGGACCCCGCCTATAACCGTAATGATGTTCTTATTAATTAACTTAACAGCATTCAGGATTTTAACGGCTTCAATGCTTGTCGTAGACCAGCAGGAAACTCCCACTATATCAGGATTGAAATTATTGATTTCTTCTTTCAATTGCACAGAGTCTGCATTCAGTTCGCGTATTGAGCAGTCAATTAATTTGATTTCATGTTTATTAGGATCAAGGTTACTTATAAGATATCCAAATGCCAATGGCATAACATAGTTAGTATCAAAGCCTTTAGGCCATATCAGGGCAATTTTCATTTGTTTGCTTCCTCGTTTAAGATCATATTTTGCTCAAATTAATCCATTCCAATGTTACCGGACAGAGATGTTCCTGACGGTACCATGGAAGAATTGATGCCTATGTTTCTGCAGGCCTGTGCCGCAGTTCTTACAGAATTATTACAGCTTCTTTCATCCGGGTAAATATGGCTCATATTAACAATATATAAATTATTGATTGGAGTTTTGCATCTTGGCACTATTTTTGAAAAATTGAGACCGCACACGGTTGCTCCTGTATTAGTTTGGAATAGGTGAACGTTCTTGATCCATGAATGGTCGAACTGTGGATTGATCTTTGTAAGAGGCTCAATCATCTGGGACATTAGTTCTTTTTTTGAAGTTGAGGCTATTCTATCACTATGAGCATAATATCTTGAAAGATATACAATGTGGCTGCCATTGTATTTATCAGGAGAAATAAAGTTCGTATGTTCAATGATCCCTCCAAAGGGGAATCCTGGGTCGGCAATATTTAACCAATATACATGACTTAAGGGCCGGTCTATCTCTAAAATTGTACAAACAGCGCCGAAATACTCAATCCTGGATAATTGTTCAGCATATGAAGATGCATCGTCTTTCAATAATGGCACCAGGTGAGTAGTTGGCAATGTAGCCAGGAAAGAACCGTCATTAAAAGTCCCGTTGGTTGTTTCTGCTCCCAGTAATGTGTTGTTTTTTATTGTCAGCTTTTTAACCTGTGCATTCAGTATGATTTGGGCTCCCATTTCACTTAACCGTTCTGTCAGAGTGTCCGTTAATACCTGCAAACTTCCATCAATGTATCCCAATTGCTCGTCAGCTCCCTGACGGGAATTCATTCTCTGCTTCAGGCGTCCCACAAGCCATGCAGTCGGAACTCTTTTGGCATAAGGGCCAAACTTGATTTCAAGAAGAGGTTTCCAGACTGAATCAGTGGCTTTTTTGCCTGCATATTTGTATAACCAGTCCAGTGCTGCACTATTTTCCCATTTTTCCCAGTTTGTTAATTTGCCCAGATAGCCGCTTGAAAGTATAAATCGCGCCTTATCGATGATACCCATAGGCTTAAACTTAAGGAGGTCCGCCGGGCTGTTAAAGTCATAAATTTCATTGTCACGGAAAACGCCCATCGTGGTCTTTCTGAACTTCAACTTATCATATATATTTAATTCCTTTAATAACCATATCAGTTCAATATCGTTTTTAAAATGATGATGATAGTAGCGCTCTAACCGGTTGCCACCTACGTGAAAGGTCTTATTTAAGCCTCCTGCCTGCATGCTCCCCTCAAGTAACGTAACGTTCCATCCGTCCCTGGCAGCAATATATGCAGCTGAAAGGCCGGTTATTCCTCCTCCAATAATGGTTAGTTTTTGTTTCACTTGCAATAGTGTTGCTGTATTATGTTTAATGTGGTTTTATGCATTGCACCAAACTAAAGCATACATTTTTATTCAAAATTGATTTGACGGTGATTTGCCTGATAACCCCAGGTTTTGCTTGATAATCCAGAGAGGACGCCGCTTGACTTCATCATATATTCGACCAAGATACTGACCGATAATACCTAGAAAAATTAATTGCACACCACCCAGAAACAGAATAGAAACCGTCATTACTAAACCGGGACCAGGGGCGAGTCCTATTGCTTCAAAATAGGCAGGGAACATCCGTTGTATTACAAATATGACGATACCAAGAAAAGACATAGATGATATAATCAGACCAACGTGAGCGGCAACTGCAAGCGGAAATGTTGAAAAGGAAACTATGCCATCCACGGCAAGACGACGCAGTTTTTTGAAATCATATTTTGCCTCTCCGGCAGCCCTTGCATGTCTTTCATAAGCAAGGCCTATTTGCTTGAATCCTGACCATGCTCTTAAACCACGTACAAACCGGTTCCTCTCAGGCATGCAGTTTAATACCTCGACAATCTTGCGATCCATAAGGCAAAAGTCTCCAGAATCCAATGGCAGCTCAAAATCGATCATTTTAGACATAATCCTGTAGAATGCCCAGTAACTTAATTTTTTGATAAAACCCTCTTTACGCTGCTGTCTAACCGCATAAACGATGTCATAACCCTCTTTCCATTTTTCGATAAAGCGGTGTATTTCTTCAGGTGGGTCCTGGAGGTCTGCATCAATTACTACAACGGCATCCCCTGTGGCATGATATATCCCTGCTGAGACTGCTGTCTGATGTCCAAAATTGCGTGAAAAAGAAATTACACACCATTGCTGATTTTTTTGATGCTGTTTTTCCAGCATATCAAAAGTACGATCGCTGGAACCGTCGTCAACGCAAATAATTTCCCAATCTGTTCCCCAGCTTGCTGCAGCTTTTGTCATTCTTTCGAAAAGCTCGGGGAGTACTTCCTGTTCGTTGTAGCAAGGGATGACAACAGATATTTTAATGGGTTCTTTCCTCTTCATAATGCATTAAATATATTTTACAACTCTTATTATTATAATAATTTTTTATATTTTATGTTAATGGGAAGAATATAATTTGCTATTCTATCTGTGAAAAACCTGATGAACCCTCGTAAATGTACATCAGGCATGAATTCGGAATATCTGGAATTGATTATTCAATTATAGGGAAATGCCGCATTTGCATCTCTATGGAGGATCTTATGAAAATTGTAATTACACTGTTATTCTTGTTAAACTTTAAGTTACGGAAAAAATAATTTCTTGGTCCTGATATTGTTTGATAACTTGTTAAGGGCAAGATGGAAATTCCAACTATTAAGGAATAAATAGAATAGGTCGGTGATTGAATAATGAAAGTCTGTTTTTTATATCCTCCGGATCAAATGGTGAACAAGTGTTTTTATACTGCCAGCATCTGGAAAAATTATAGTAAAAATGCAATATTGGCTCCTCCTTTGGGAATGGTGTACCTCGCGGCTCTGTTAAGAGATAAGGGTTACGAAGCAAAGTTTATTGATGCAAATATTCTGAACTTAAGCTATGAAGAGATAATTAAACAGCTTAACGAGTTCAAGCCGGATTATGTGCTATATAACGGTATTACAGATAACCTGCAGGATACTCTTTCCTGGATCAAGAAAATAAAAGATGAATATATGAAACCCGTTATTATTGGCGGACCTCATATGGAGATTTACCCTGAAGAAACATTGACTCACGAATGTCTTGATTACGGGGTAGTCGGTGATGGCTGGGAAACCCTGCCGGAGTTGCTGGATGCACTGGAGAATAACAGGGATTTAACCAAAGTTAAGGGCCTTGTGTTTAGAGACAACGGCAAGGTGATTTTGACGGAAGAAAGACCCAAGACCGTTAGTCTGGAAGATGTTCCGTTTCCTGCTCGGGATCTGCTTCCCAATGAAAAATACGATACAGTCTTATCAAAAGCAAGGCCTATTACTATCATGATTACGGCTTTGGGATGTCCCTTTAAATGCACATATTGCTGTACAGACACTAATTTAAGGGCAAGGTCAGCCGAACATATTGTGGCCGAGGTGGAAGAGTGCATTAACAGGTACGGGATAAAGGAGATAGAATTCTATGATGAGACCTTCACAGTAAATAAGAAAAAAATGAACAAATTCCTTGACCTGGTAGAAGAAAAAGGTCTTAAGTTTTACTGGTCGGTAAGAACACGGGTAGACTGTGTCGATAAGGAGCTTCTGGGCAGGATGTCAAAGAATGGATGCATAAGGATCAATTTTGGCATTGAATCAGGAGATGAAGCCGTATTGAAGGGAATTAACAGAAATATGAGCATTGATACAATAAGGGATGCAGTAAAATGGTCTAAGGAAGCAGGAATAATGACTTTTGGTTTTTTTATGATAGGTCTGCCTCAGGATACAAAGGAAAGTATAGAGAAGACCTTAAACCTTATGCTGGAACTTGATTTGGATTTCATGCAGCTCAATAAATTTACCATGTTGCCTCATTCGGCGATTTATGAAGATTATAAAAAAGAAACAGGCAAGGATTTCTGGCGGGAATATACGTTAGGGAAAGCTACCCTGGATGATTTTAAGCGTGATTATCTTAAGTTAACAGATGAGGAGCTTGATGCATACCTTGAGCAGGGATACAGAAGATTCTATTACAGGCCAAAATATATCTGGCAAAAATTGATTGCAGTTACATCCTTTCGTGAATTTAAAAGATTGGCTTCCGGCGCAATATCTTTGTTGGGAAGCCGGGGATGATTTTTTACACTTAATGCTATAAGCGGTAAATTGGTTCAGAATATCTCTATGATTTCAGGAGAGTTCATAGCAGAATGCAAGTTTTTCCCCGGCTGGAAGTTTGATTGCTAAATAAATATTACTACTCTTAGAATGAAATCAAAAAATAAAATACTGTTATTCTTCCTTATAAACTTGTCTGTAATCATATTGATGGGAGCAGGCTTTATGGTCGGGCGCTACACAGTTATCCGGCCTTTTAAGCAAGAGATACAGAGGCATAAGAACGTTGAAACTTTAGGGAATTTTATTGGTCCTGAAGATAAAGAAAGGATTGCATATGGATATCATGATAGAGAAAGAACTATTGAGGAAATAGGCAGTTACTCATGGGCTGTGCCCGATGTGCCTTCTCCATTTGTCGGGCATGGGCCAAAACCCGGTACTCATGATAACTCAAATATCAACTCGTTACAATTCAGGGCGGATATTGAATTGGCAGATCCAAAACCTCCTCATGTATACCGCATTTTTCTGACTGGAGGATCAACAGCTTATGGCACTGGTGCCCCTGATCTGCAAACTACAATTGCTGGATACCTGAGTAACCTTCTCAACACCAAACTGTCAGAGTCTACTAATTTTAAATATGAAGTGCTGACTATGGCGAATTCAGCCTGGGCTTCAACCCAGGAACGAATTATGATAGAAAATCGATTGTCAGAACTTGACCCTGATATGGTTATTTCATTTTCAGGAAATAATGACATACATTGGGGTATAGGGAAGCGAAACGTATTATGGTTCAGGTCATATTACGATGAATTATTTTGGAAGATTATCAATACAGCATATGAAATTTCCGGATATGAAGGGATAACAGACGTAACTAAAATTGAACCAGCACCGGTTCCTTGCTCTATCGTGGCAGAACGTCTTATCAAGAATGTGAGATTAAGCTCTCATGTTCTTTCATTTGATGACATACCTTACGTCTTTTTCTTACAGCCCAACCTGGATATGACAAAAAAGGCCCTTACTGAGAGAGAAAGTCGATATCAAGCCCAGAGAAGTACCCCAGGTATGTCGAATGAAGAACGAAAGGATTACTTTATCGAATGTTTTTCACAATTGAAATTTGAACTGGATAAATTAAAAATAGATAATTTCCATTATTTCAATCTGACTTATGTATTTGATAATAAGGGGGAGGAAGAAGATTATTTTATAGACTCTTATCATTTTGGTGATAAGGGTAACGAGGTGATTGCAGTCAATATGTACGAGCAAATCAGGGAAATTATTGAACAATGAAAGCATATAAGAATAAATACGATATGTTGATCTATGCCGTATTAATAGCATTCTCTGCATTGGCAGCACTTATTGCAGTGCAAGAAGTCCAAGTAGCTCCTGATTCAATGAGGTTCGGGCTCGCTGCGGAACAGTTGATCTCCGGCAATGGCATCAGGGTACCGTTGATCAGGCTCGAGGACAATTATACCCCTGTTAATGGCGCCATCCCGTTTCTTGACCAGATGCCCCTTATGCCGATACTTTATGCGTTATTGGGCGGGATTACACCAGAGAAATTATTTGCGGGACAATTCATGAATCTGATTAGCCATGTGGCCATTGCGATCTTTACTTTCCTGCTGATGAAACAATTATACGGCAGGAAGGGTATTGCTTTATTAACCGGAATACTCGTCCCATTATCCTTTCCGATGCTTAAGATTTCACACGTTATATCTAGTGATCCTTTTTTTATTGCTCTAACGGTCGCGACTATATTTTTTGTGACCTTGTCCCGTAATTCCAGCCCCGAGCGGTCCGGACAAAATCTTGTGGCGGGGAGTATTCTGGCCTGTACCGCGCTCATGACAAGGAATGCCGGGGTGGCCCTGATCCCGGTTTTTTTATGGGAGGCACTTATTATATTCAAAAACAGGGGAGAGAAAACAAAAAAAAGTGTAGTTGCTTTGGCCGTAATAATGCCCGTTATCGTTATTGCAGGAATGTTTGTCCGCAACTACCTGGTCTCGGGTACGCTGAGGGGGTTTAATCAGCCATCGCCTGAGCGTCCTTTTCCCGAAGCCATTGAGGGCACTCTGAACATGGTGTTTCAGCAATTCCAGTTAGGCCCCAACTTCATTGTCTTCACTATGCTGTTCATGACGGTATTTATTCTTTATGTTGTCATTAATCCTGATTCACGAAAAGAAGTAATTAAATATTTAAATTCAGGGCTGGACCTGACCCTGGTTTTTATTCTTGGTTACACGGCGCTCATTTGCCTTACAATGGCAACGCAGCAATGGCAATTTGAAATACGTTATGTCTCTCCCCTAGTCCCCTTTTTATTTGTAGTTACGATATTCATGACGGCCTTTATCTGGGAACGGACACAATTGAAGGGTTTCTCCAGGCTTTCACTGACCGGTATGATACTTTCCTTCAGCATAATATTTTTCGGCACCTGTTACAAAACCTGGTTGAACGTACCGTACTTTTTGGAAAAACAGACAAAAGTCTACACCATACTTCAATCCTGCACATTTAAATTTGTGAAGGAGCACTACAGGGAAGGCACTGTCATTACGACCAACAGGCCGTTTCACGTTGGCTTTTTCGGTGGATACACAACTATACTGCTGCCGCACAAGAGATTTAATCCGACTATCCGGATCCCCCATGATATGGAGTCCGTACTTCCCGCCCGCATGTCCAGGTTCGGTTCACGGGTACTTGCATTGTTTGGGGAAGCCGAGGAGCGGTATGACGGGAGTTATATCACATCTCTGTTTGAAAAAAGAGAGACGGATGGTAAATTTATATTAGTACACGAATGTCCGGATGGCGTAGTATATAACATAAAGGAATAATACAAGGTTAATTATCATTACAGTCCGGTCTCGTTTTTTTAACCAGAGGTTATTGATCTGATGAAACGAATTATGATTACCGCCGCCGGAGGTTCTGCATTGTAATTTATGAGTCATTAATGATATGGCAAAGAGGTCTTAAAAGATATGAAATCTGTGTCTCCATTTACAATAAAAAAGCAATTGGCCATCATCGTGCTTTTGTATGTGATCTTTGCATTGATTTTTGGTTTTGCATACAGATACCTAATTAATCCCGATGGAATATCTCAGCTTCGTTTAGCAGGCTATATTGCAGAAGGGAATTTTCAACAATCAGTAACTTCCGGCTGGTCTCCGCTTTTAATCTGGATAATGTCTCCTTTCTTATTGCTTGGATTTGATGGACTCATTGCAGCAAGGATAGCTATAGCATTATGCGGAGTAGGGTTGCTACTTTCCAGCTGGTTTTTAGCATTACGATTTGATTTGCCACAAAATCTAAGATTTATTGCCACATTGATTGTTTCCTTGTTAATTTCTTTCTGGACTGTTCAATCTATAGCTTCGGATGTATTAGTAGCTGGTTTAACAGTATGTTATATATATTTGATAACGGATCCTGAGCTTATAGTAAGAAGAAAAGGTGCATTTTTATGTGGAATAGTCGGAGGAATTTCTTACCTTGCACATCACTATGCCCTGCCGTTCTTTTTAGCGCACTTTTCTACAATGTTATTGTTGAGAGGATTTTTTGACAGAAATAAAGAAGGGGTGCCCTGGAAAAAAATCTTCATATCATTGGTAAGCGGAATGGCTGGACTCATAATTGTTTCCTCAGTATGGGTCGGTATTGTTTCGGCAAAATACGGGCATTTATCAATAAGTTCTAAAGGCGGAGCTGCGCACGCAATAATGGGTCCAAAGGATGTTGACAGGCGTCATCCTTTTTTTGTCGGAGGATTATATAAACCAAGGGATGCTTATGCAATGCATGTATTTGAAGATCCCTCAGACATAGAATTTAAGACATGGTCGCCTTTTGAAAGCAAAGAATATTTTATACATCAGCTCAAGGTAATAAAAGACAATGCTGTTTATATCCTCAATCATTTTGTCAATAAGAGTCCTTTTTTTACGTACGCCTTTGTGATAATGATTTTAGCCTTTATCCCAGTTGTTTTTTTGATGACCCCGTTTAATAGTAGAAGAAAATACCTGTATTGTTGGGTCATTATGACATTCAGCATTTACAGTTGCGGCTTTTTGTTGCTCATAGCCAGGTCCCCTAGGCGATTTTACGCTCTCATGGTCGTCTTCGTTATGTTGTCGTTTTATTTCCTGGAGGCATTGAAAAATACTTTCACGGATATTGTATCGGACCGTCGAAAAAAAATACTGTCAATGTATCTATTAGTAATTGTTATTTCTGCTTTTACGATTAAACCCGGGATACAGCTGCTGAAATCAACAAAGTATCTTATTACTCATGAACAGAAAAATCCATATTATGAAATAGCAGAACAAATTAATGCTTATCAGTTCCCCGCGCCTTATGCAATAATAAGATCATCCCAAAAGCCGCATACCGATACTTTTATTTCATACTATTTAAATAAACAATTGCTAGGAAGACCGCTCTCAAAAAATATTGCGGGAATTACACAAGAACTCATTAGTGCTGATGCAAGGTCACTGCTGGTATTTGACAATCCGGAAGTCGTAGAAAATCTCATGCAGGATAAGAGATACATTCATATTGCTTCAATAAAATTTAAAGACAACAGGCTATACAACTCTACGGTTAATATTAATATCAAGGAGCATGAAATCATTACAGGATGGGATGATGAGGTTAATATCTTTGCGATCAAGTAAAACGCTTTTATCGCCACCAACTTTTTATAACTGTTTTAGCGAAAAACAAACCATATGTTATGTCCCGCCCTTTTTTGCTCGTTCCATGTTTTCTTTCTACGATGGAAATAGGGACTTCGCCTATTCTTAAGCCTTTTTTAGCAGCGTCTACAATGACCTCTGCAGATTGAAACTGGTCTTCCCGTAATTGCAATCTGCTCATTTTATTTACGTTAAACGCTTTAAAGCCGCTGGAACAGTCCGTCATCTTCAGGCCTGTAACAAAATTGATGATTTTTGTAAAAAGGTTGATGCCAGTGTTCCTCAGCATGGTACTTTTATATGATTCTCCCAAGACCCTTGATCCAATTACGAGATCAAACTCATCATTAAGAATTGGAGCTACCATTGTTTCGATATCTTCAGGCAGGTGCTGATTATCGGCATCCATAGTCACGCCTATTTGTATATTATTCTTTAGCAATACATCATACCCTAATCTGGAAGCAGCGCCCTGGCCACGGTTAATTTTGTTTTGCGCGACTATGTGTCCAGCCTGATTTACAACATCTTTGGTATTATCAGCGCTACCATCGTCAATAACAAGTACGCCTAAGTTTCGACCTTTTATGCTGTCGGGGACTCTACTTAATAATTCTTTCAGGTTATCCGCTTCATTATAGGCTGGAATTATGACCATTATTTCTTTATTGGAGATCTCCTTTTTTAATAAATCTTGTATTTCTTCATGTCCTAATTTTCGAATTAATAGATCAAACTGATATCTGTATTCATCAAGTTTTGTTTTAAGGTATAAAACCAGAAACCAAAGCATTATGCTTGAACCGATCAATAGCGCAAGAACCCGGCCCATTTGTTCTCTTTCCAGTTTTAAAATCTCGGCTATATGATTCAATACATCAGGATTGATTGATACTATAACAAGGCAGATACTGAACATACCAAAAAAGATAAAATTCCTTCTCTTCCACCTGGGCCCCCGGTATATGGTGAAAGTTACGAATAGACCGACTAGTCCGACAATTAGGCCAATAAATCTTAAACTTGACATTTACCTTCCTTAAATAAGTATTAAACCCATAGTGGTTTGACTTGGCTGCTTGTTTTTAATCCTGCTGTTTAGTCCTTGTCACGAAATAGTTAAATGTATGCTTCAGCCCTGTATCAAGGTCAAAATCCGGTGAATACCCGAGCATTTTTCTGGCCTTTGAAATGTCGGAATAGTTTCTCTTGACGTCCCCGAGCCTTGTCTCACCATGGACGACATTGACTGTTTTGCCAAGCTCAATTTCGATGATGCTCTTGATCCGGTCGGCAATTTCATTTACGGTAGTTTCCTTATATGTCGCGATCTGAAAGGCTTCCCCCCCGATATCCGCTTTAACGGAAAGCAGGATCGCCTGGATCAGGTCGTCTATATAGATAAAGTCCCTCGTCTGACTTCCATCACCGTATATTTCAAGGGTTTCGCCTGAAAAGGCCTGTTTGAGGAATTTCGCAACAACACTGCTTTTGTGTTTTGAGAGTGGACCGTAAACATTTCCGAATCTCAACGCTATTGTTTTAATGCCGAATGTCCTGAAATAAGAAGAACAGTAAGCTTCTCCCGCTAGCTTGCTTGTTCCATATGGTGAAACAGGTTTCTGCACCTGCTCTTCGTGAATAGGTGGCTCCACCTCTCCAATTGTAGCTCCCGATGAAGCAAAAATAAACTTTTTAACATTATTTTGTCTTGCTGCTTCAAGCATGTTAAACGTCCCGATTACATTTGACTCCATGTCGTATCTTGGATTTTCAACAGATGGTGCTACGCCGGTATTAGCAGCCAGATGAACAATGACGTCGATTCCGTTGCAGCATTTGTTGCATGTATCATAATCCTTGATATCACCTTCTACAAATTCTATTACATCCAGAGTTTGGTCACTGTTTTCATTAATGAAGGAAACCGCTTCAATCAGATCATCTTTTGTTCCAACAGAATAATTATCCAGTACCCTGATTTTCGTTCCAGGGTTATCCCTTAAAAGCCTTGCGATTAGGCTTGAACCGAGAAATCCGCAGCCGCCTGTGATTAGCCAGCGATTTGATACAATCGATTTTGTCATTTATTGAGTTCCTTTTTTTACTTTTCCTGTGGTTCTACAGCAACTAATGAATCGTGGGCAATAGTGTCTTTAATTGATAGTGCGAAGTGAATTTCTCTCAGGCCATGTCAGTACAAATGATTTACCCTCTTCCTGACGTCTTGATTTTGTCTGGCAAATGCCGAGGATTCAAATCTCGTTCTTTTAATACGTTATGCTATATATTATAATAAATTATGATAATTATGTCAGTAGACGTTGAATCTTGGGTCCATCGTCCGGTTTTTAATATACCTCTCCATGAGCAGACAAAAGAACTTGACGGTGGACATGTTTTGAAATCAACCAAAATCATACTGGAGCATTTCAGGAAGTATGGGACAAAAGCGACTTTTTTCGTATTAGGAATAGTCGCAGAGTGGTATCCGGAACTTATTGAGGAAATTAAAAATGATGGCCATGAAATTGGCATCCATGGATATACGCACGAACGTCTCTGTCATCACACGAATGAGAGTTTTAATGAAGAAATTAAGAAAACGATATTAATATTAAACAGTATGGGAGTAGAACCCCGTGGATACAGAGCACCCTCCTTCTCGACCGCGGATTTTCTATATGACGTTCTGAGTGAGAACGGTATTTCTTATGACTCATCGATCATTCCGGTAAAAACCCCTCTGTATGACGGCACAGCGTATGACTGTTATCCATTTGTAACTGACCGGGATATTGTTGAAGTGCCCTGTAGTGTTTTTAAAATATCAAAATTGCGAATTCCTGCCGGAGGGTTTTATCTGAGACTCTTTGGAAGTCTAATGAATTATATTCTGCTCAAAAAAATAGAAAAAATATATGGGATAGCGGTTATGTATTTTCATCCATGGGAAGTATTAGGTTTCCCGGATAATATCATTTTGGGGGGAGGTGAGAAAATAAAGTTGTCGTTTCTGAAAAAGCAA
>PJEL010001007.1_pt1 | contig 30477 bp, 28 predicted proteins | sample 1853271 | NCBI WGS metagenome assembly PJEL01 (sample SAMN08108733, study PRJNA415343) | Invertebrate metagenome, whole genome shotgun sequencing project. | host: Globobulimina | place: Sweden: Gullmar Fjord | collected 2015-08 | reverse complement strand
AGTTATGTTGTATATGTTCTTCATATTTTTTTTAAATTAAACTTATAAACTAATAAATAGTGGCACACAAAAAGCCCACCACTATGTGCAAAAAAGAAGGCTCGCTGGAAACGAGGCTTCTTTTTTGGCGTGTCGGAGTGGATTGTGGTGGCTGATGTGGTATTTGGTTCTGGAATTAAATATGTAATTAAATGTGGTACTGTTTGCTTATCGCTAGTCGCTTGTTGCTAGGAGCCTTCTAGCGACTATACAAGTACATGCGCGTCATCAGATTCCTAGAGAGATTGTTTTAATTTTGGATCTATATAATCTCGCTTTGTTTGTTCTTCGTTCATAATCTTTAATTAAAGTAATTCTTCACAGCATCCTCAAACTGCTCAATAAATATCCTCTTAAAATAAGAAATATTATTAACTTCATAAAAAAGCAGGCTTGCCTTTTTGTATTCTGCTATATCTACAATCCTATATGAAAGTGGTATAGAATTATGTGCAAGCAAGATGGCATTTGAGAACATTCTGGCTGTGCGCTTATTTCCATCTTCAAATGCCTGAATATACGAAATGAGTATCAATGATAAAAATGATTTTTCAAACAACGACTTTTCCATATTTATTAAACTCACCATTTGTTGTGATACCTCTCGTATCTGCTGTGCATTATCAAGAGGTTTATATTTTGTGCCAGTAATACCAACGGGCAAGTTGCGCACATTCCTTGATATATTTAGCTCCTTTGTGAGAACGGTGTGTATATACTCTATGTCAGCAAATTGTAATTCTACAAATCTATGCTTATTTTGTATTGCTTCATTAAATGCATCTTTATGATTTAGGATCATCTGTGCCTCAGAGTCTGTTGTATTCTTCTCCTTCACATTCTCTTTTATGAGTGCTTCAGTACCAAGAAGTGTGTAGGTATTTCCCTCAATCTTAGATGATTTATGAGAAAACTCAATCATAATTCTCTCAAATTCTTTATTTATAAGAGTCTGACTATTATACTTTGAAAAATTTTCTGTAAATTCTGCTTGAAGTTTGTTTAGATGTTCTTTCTCTGAATATGTAAATATCTCGCCGCTTAATATATCAAATATCTCAAAATTAAAACCCTCTTGCACTTCTCGTTCTGTATATGAAGTAGTAAAATATTCATTCGTATCAATAGGTAGCAAGACTTTGTTTTTATCTGTAATAATATATTCAACGCCTCTGCCAGCGCCCTTTTTTGATATAAATCCAGACTTTTGTAGTTGGTTCAAGTCCCTTTGTAGCGTTTTCCTACCTATTTCTTTATTTAGAAAATCTAAAATATTTGAAGTTGCAACTCCGGCATTATTCTTTATATATTCAATAATTAAACTATGTCTCTTCTCTCTTTTCATTAAAATAAATAATAGCATTTATTGCGACATTTACAAGCTGTTATTGCGACATTTGTGGTTATCAATTCCAGATATATTCTATAAAGAGCACTCATTACTGCCGTTTTGCAAGCATAAGTAACTTTTAATTGCGACATTTATATATCGTTATTGCGTCATCTTATACTTCGTATGTGGATTCATTTACAATTCCAAAGTGAAAACTTTTTTCAAAATTGACTTTTTAAGCTCGTTTAACACGGTGATTTTTCTCCGAAAAATCACATCTCCTTTTGTTGCATTCTTTCTTAATGCAACAAGTTTTCGCTGCGTACCCTTGAACTCGTTCACTAACATATGGCACTCCTCTAACAAAGAGGAATATGAGAATTAGGAACAATTTAAAAGGAATGAAAAGCTCTTTGAATATGTACGAAAGAGCAACATTCATGTACTTAGGAGTCGGTTCTCTCGCCACTAAACTAAATAGCTTTAACGAGAAGCTTGTGGATTGGCTATTGTGGTACAATACGGAGCGACCACATCAATTATTGGGTATGTTGTCCCCACTGTATTTATTGTTAATGGTTTATCAGATAAGTAGTGCTATAAGTGGCGGACGGGTACAGTTAACTGCCTTACTTTTTAGTTGCTTTTTTGGTTTTGTTCTTGTTGTTGCTCTTTAGGCGCGCTACTTTGTGTGTACTATACGATACATCATGCCCTATTGCCTCTTCAACCATGAGTCGTGGCCACCCGTATGCTAAGCGACTTAGGGTCTTTACCTTCTCACTGGAGACACATGACTCTCTTGACCTTCTCTCTGGCGGGATTGTAATTCCAGAGAATGGGTTACTTGTTTTGCCATCTACCATTAGCTTCATATAAAAGTTAAATCGTGGCAGATTGATAAAATCATCCTCGGTTATCGGAGTAAATTCTTGAGCGAGAATTTTTGCGTCTTCAGCACTTACCTCAAACGAAATGAGACTACCAACATTGCCAAAGACACTGCCGTATATATGCTCTGGGAGTTGCTTGAGATACTGATTTGCTATGTGTATTCCTAGCCCATACTTACGCGACTCAGAGAGTAAGCTCGCGAATGTATCTGTTGTGAAGTTTTGGAATTCATCAACATAAAGATAAAATGGCGTGCGATCAGCATGTGATTGTTCTGCTCGTTTAAGAACAGCAGCCTCCAAACGAGAAATTAGTATAAGCCCGAGCAGGTGTGCGTTTATTTCTCCGATTTTTCCTTTTGATAGATTAACAAGCAAGATACTCTTGTCGTCCATGAGCTTATTGAAGTTAAAGCTGTTAACGCGTTGCCCGAGCATATTACGCATCATCGCATTATTGATGAATGGCCCGAATTTTGACATGAAGTAGTTAAGCATCTCACTCTTGTGGAACCCTGATGTTTTTGCCATTTGCTTTGACCAGAAGTCAATAACTAGTGGGTCTGTGAGGTGCGAGCGTTTTCTCTTCTCAAATTCTGAATCTACGAAGAGCTTTGGTATATCAAGCAAACTACCACCTTCGGGATCGGCCATAACGGTGAGTGCCGCATTACGCAACCAATGCTCAAATTGCGGACCAACAATACCTGTCCGCTCTGGATCAAATAACTTATAAAATATCTGTATACATTCATTAACTAGAAAGTCCTTCTCAAATTCGTCATGAGCTTCAAGTAAGTTCAGTCCAAATGGGAAGTCTACATCACTCGGATCCAGTAGTATAACATCTGTGAGGCGTTCGCGCGGGATACGCTCCAAGAGCCACTCAACTGAATCTCCGTGCGGATCAATAAAACATACTCCATGTTGATTCTTAATATCTTGGAGACACATTTGTTGGAATACGGTAGATTTGCCAACGCCAGTCTTGCCTATCATATATAAGTGGCGCAACCTGTCCGTCTCTGCACATTCTATTCGTGTGCTTTTGTCTCTAAATTCATTTATACCAATACAAACATTTGCCATACACATTAAATTAAATTTGCATTAAAATGCTTTCTAATAAAATACTTCGCATTAAGCGTTCGGTTCATCTGTTTTTTAGACTTTATAGCTCTCGTATCGGAGGCGATAATATCAGTAAGAAATTTACTCTCATATTCAATCTTCCAGTACAGTTCCTCAAAAAGAGAAAGCTCAATGTCGTGCTCAATCCCGAGGAGCATTTCAGCTCGCAGAGAGAAAAGTGACTCAATACTCAGTGTATCTAGTTGCTGTGCTTGGCACTCCTGACGGTTCTCTTTTGGTGAGAATTTCTCAAGACTTTGTAATGTTTCGTTATTCTTCATAATATTATTTGTGTCTAGTAAGTAATGACTGGGCAACCATGCTCTCGCAAGTCTCCTCTATAAATCGCTTAACTGGGCGCGCTCCAAACCTAGGGTCAGCTATGTGAAGGATTTGCTGCTCCAACTCCTCTTTGTCAATAGAGAACTGCACGCGATGAGTGGCAAATCGCTTTTCCATCTTTTTCATTTCTAAATGCGCAACCTCAAGTAAATTTGGGACGGATAATGGGCGAAATATAAGTATTGAATCAAACCGATTGATGAACTCAAGGCGAAATGTCTCCGATAGTACTGGTAGTATCGTATCTTGCATGAATGATTTGCCGTTGATATCACCATTTTTTTTGTATGCATCCAATATCTCTGGTACTGCTATGTTAGATGTTGCCATAATTATTGCCTCTCGCGCATTTACAGTCTCGCCTTGTCCGGATGTGAGGCGCCCGTCACCGAGGACTTGCAAAAAGATATCAAATACTTTCGGGTGTGCTTTCTCTATTTCGTCCATTAGGATTAGCGAATGAGGCTCACGCTTAAGTGCATTTGTGAGTTCGCCACCCTCATTGTAGCCGATGTACCCCGGTGGAGCGCCTATGAGTCTCTGCACCATATGTTCTTGTTGGAACTCTGACATATCTATGCGAGTGAAGGCCTCTGCTCTGCCAAACATCATCTCTGCGAGAGACTTCGCACTCTCTGTTTTACCAACTCCAGAAGATCCTAACATAAGGAATGAGCCTAGAGGACGGTCTTGACTCCTTAGCCCGAGCTTTGCCCGTTGTAAGACAGAAGATATATTTGCCATCGCCTCATCTTGTCCTACTATCCTATTTGTAAGCTTCTCTTGTAAACTTCTCACGCTCTCTAGATCATGCTCGGTAGTCTTAGCGCTTGGTATGCCGGTTTTAGATTCTACAACTTGAGCTATCGCATCGCTATCAAGTACTTTACTACCCTGTGATACACAAAGCGATATACTCTCATCAAGTATCTGGATTGCTGAGCGAGGTAATTGCCCAAGAGTTGGATATCGCTCTGCTACTTTGACTATGTCGCTTAGCGGTTCGTCTGGTATTATGATTTTGCGACTTGTATTAAGGGCTGGTATCTTACTGAATAAGACGCGCGCGTATTGTGTAGGTGTCTGCTGTTTAAGTGTTATTGTCTCAAATGTCTGTAAAAAGATTGGGTACTCTCGCTCAAGCCACTTGTACTCATGTGGTTGCATAGTAAGGATGAGGTGTGCATCTTCTCTGGCAAGGAGCTCCTTATACAACCTATGCACTCGTCGCGCGAGTTCAATGTTTTTATGTACCTCTCTACCAAAATCATCTATAAACAAGACTGATGACGGGACTTGCCCTAAAGCATCCAAGTAGTAATCTTCTAGTTCTGCGTCATTGCCAAGATCGTAGAGGTGCTCACTATCAAGCTGTGTGATTATGTATTGGTTGTAGAGTTCCTTCTTGCTTATGGATTGTGCCCAACCTAAGATGAGGGCAGTCTTGCCAAGCCCGCCTTCTCCAACCACGATAGCGTTATTATTAGTGCGTCTCCCAATTAACCGACCGAGTCGCTCCAACTCTGTATGTCTACCAATAAGTGCGGGTATGCGACAGGCCTCTGCTTCGTCTCGTAAATCATAGAAAGGTATTTTTTTTGAAGTAGTCATAAGGATATTTTATTTATGCTGCCATTTGCATTGTTATTCCGTCTCTTTTTTTTACCGAAAATTTAGATACTAGGTTTGTACTCTTATTATTGTCATTATCATGTAGTGGTATCACAGTTGTAGAGTAATCTTTTGTTCCACTTATACTTTTTTTAAATTCCATAGTATTTTGAGTATCAAATCGCAAACCATGTGCTCTTAAAATATCTTGTACTGTTTTTGATGGGTTAGCTTCCACAATATGCGCTTGTTGTGCAATTTCTATATCTGCTTTCTTTGTATCTATTGTATCAGTATCTACAGTTTGCTCATGCGTTTTACCGGAGTTTTGCAGTGTATCGGATGCGACAGGCGCGTCTTTTTCAGTAACATTTGTGTCTTCCATTTCAGTAGTGGCAGGCGCATTTTCCTGTGTAGTATCGTTTGCATTTTCTGCATTATTTACTTTAACACCGGCTGTTTGCTCCACAGGTGTCTCGTTTTGATTGCTCTCTGTTTTTTGGTTAACTGTGCTGTCTGTAACAGTATCAGCACTCTCTATTTTAGGCGAAGGATCTTCGTTGCTTTTTCCTTCTGGTTTTGGTTCTGCTGTTTCTACTTTTGGAGTTGTTTTGGATTCTTCAGTAGTAGTGTCTCGATGGCTTTCATGCTCCTGTTGCTGGTCTGCTTTGCTCGTGATTAATTCTTGAGTAGTATCATGCAACTTTTCTTGGTGGCTATCAGTAGGGAGCGGAGAAATAGCCTCTTTTTCTTGTGTGGCTTCTTCATTTGGTGCTTCAGTAAGCTTGGCATCTTCTCTTACTTCATGTTGTGTAGTATCAAGCGAGGAAGGTATATTCTCTTCGGAGCCCACAGTTGGCGTAGCCGTAGGCTCAACTTGCATGCTCTCTGTCTCTTGCTCCGCAGGCGTAATATCAGGTTGTGCGTTACTGAATTCACTGCTTAATTTACCCGATTCATTAAATCCAAGTACTTCAGTGAGTAAATCACCAGATACTTCCTCCTGTTTTGGTTTCAGCTGTTTTTGTTCACATATTGTAAATTCAGGAGTTTTGGTAGCTTGAGATATCTTATCGGTAGTAGGCACATCATTTGACTCAACCCATTGTGCTTTAGCTTCTAAGCCGACTAAATTATCTGTGTTTGCAAATGCCGTGTTTGACTCTTGTTGTTCGCCATGCGTCTCTACCGACATGTCGCTACTTGTGGACTCAGGATATGCTTGCTGACTTTCTGGCTTTTGGAGCAATTCCTCGCGTTTATATGTCTCAAAAGTAACTTCGCCATTGTTACCGAGAATCATCACGGTAACGCGGTGTATCTCACAATCTTCTGTTAGTTCTTTATGATCTGGTAAGAAGAATACTGCATTGCCGCCCTCGGCCCATTGTGTGAGCATCTCTTGATGTAACTCTTCATCATTCTTCCAGATATTACCATCTGGATCGAGAACTTCCTTTCCGTCAAAACTATATCCTCCACCACTAAATTCCATAGACCAGTCTCGTGGCACTCCACCTTTTTGCTCAATAACAGCCTGTAAGCCTTTACTTATTGGCTCTTCTTCTGCTTCATTTGCTTCATTTACTCCCTTTGTTTCTCCAACCGCTTCTACATCTTCTATAATCTCCTTTTGGAGCAGAGTTTCCTCATTCTCCTCTAGGAACTCGCCTCCGAGTCCTGTTTCGGATTTTTCTTCTTCGTTATTGTCATTTAATTCACACTCACTTGACATATTATAATATATAAAACATAAAAAAATCCGCCTAAGCGGAGAATTTTAATAAAAAATATAATCTATATTAGATTAGTATCAATTCCTGCTCGGGAAAACGATTGTAGAAGATCGGACTCGTCTCAAGCTTACGCCTGAGCTTTACCGTTGCGGCACAGTAAGGGAATCATACCCTATTTCCAATCCGCAATTTTCAAAATGCGGACTCACCCAACTTATTATTGGGCGACAAACAATCGTATCTATATTGTACCGCGCCTCTCTGTGATAGCAAGTGTACTAGTCCACCACTTACAAACAAGTTAGGAGCCTCCTAGCGAAAAGTAGAACTCAGTTATAGACTTATAATTTTAACTACTCAAAAAAGGGATGATCTCACCGTTATGATCTATGGAGGCCCACTTTCCATTTTCTAATAGAACCCTCGCCTTACCTTCGGAATATGGGTAGGTCCAATTATATTCTTCAGAGACTACCTTACCGTCGTGGTCTATGAAGGCCCACTTTCCTTTTTCTAATTGAACCGATGCTTTTCCTTCGGAGTATGAGCTGGCACTCTCATATTCTTCTTCAGAGACTCTCTCACCGTCATGGTCTATGAAGGCCCACTTTCCACTTTCTAGTAGAACCACCGCCCTACCTCCAGAATATGAGCTGACCAAATTATATTCTTCAGAGACTACCTTACCGTCGTGGTCTATGAAGGCCCGCTTTCCATTTTCTAATTGAACCTCTGCCTTACCTTCGGAGTATGGGTAGGCCCAATTATATTCTTCTTTAGAGACTCTCTCACCGTTATGGTCTACGAAGACCCACTTTACACTTTCTAATTGAACCGCTACCTTACCTTCGGAGTATGAGCTGACCAAATTATATTCTTCTTCAGAGACTCTCTCACCGTTATGGTCTATGAAGGCCCACTTTCCACTTTCTAATTGAACCGCTACCTTACCTTCGGAGTATGAGTTGACCCGATTATATTCTTCTTTAGAGACTCTCTCACCGTCATGGTCTATGAAGACCCACTTTCCATCTTCTGCTAATTGAACCGCCGCCCTACCTCCAGAATATGAGCTGACCCAATAATATTCTTCTTCAGAGACTCTCTCACCGTCATGGTCTATGAAGACCCACTTTCCATCTTCTGCTAATTGAACCGCTACCTTACCTTCGGAGTATGAGTTGACCCGATAATATTCTTCTTCAGAGACTCTCTCACCGTTATGGTCTATGAAGGCCCACTTTCCACTTTCTAATTGAACCGCTGCCCTACCTCCAATAAAACCATCAATGTATCTAAAATTTCTAGCATATTTACCAAGAAGCTCTCTGGTAATCTCAGGGTCATATTTCTCTTGTTTAATAGTCATATTCAGCCTTTCCAACTTTTTTAGTTGTTCTGCTATCTCTTTTATTCTAGGTGAATCAGAATTATCAAGAGCTTTTTTAAGTTCATCCCTTAATTCATTTTCCTTCAAAGCATAATCTTGTATTTTGTCAAAGAATCTACCAAACTCTCCTTCTTTGGCAAGGGAAAAAGATTTTTTGGAAGTAATGGTTCTAGATATTTCTTCTATTCTCTTAACAAGAGAATTAAGTTTAGAGACTTCATAACCTTCTTGAGAAATTAACCCTCCAATCTGGGCTCCTAATAAGGATATTTGTTCCTCTTTCTCTTTAATACCACTTTTCAGACTGTTTAAATTTTCTACTCTATTTCGGTAAGCTTCTGGACCTAATCTAAATTCTTCTTTCATATTATATATAACATGTTAATAAAATCTTACAGCTATAATTGCATTTTATGTTAACAAAATTTCAATATATCGTCAACAAATTGTACCTTAATAGTGAGGTATTTTGATTTTTAGGGTTACTTGTATTAATAGTCAATGAGCCCACTTGACTATTGGCACGACCTCCCAACATCAGAATTAATTCTGATGTGTTAATTCAGCCATTTGGCTTGACATAGTTATGTTATGGTATACTATATAAGTACTAACATCACTACCCCTGTCTTAATTGGCAAGGGTAGTTTTTGTTAGGTTATTATATTGATGTTATACTGAAGCGTAATTATGAAGAGCATGTATGACATTTCAGTTGGTCAACTAATAACTTTACGGGTGTTTGGTGTTTTTGCTTCCTTTTGGTGTCTAATAGAGGCAATAAGCTGATATGGTAATGAATTTGCTAGTTTTGGTTAGCGCAAGTCTCGTAAAGACAAGAGATATAACTAATGTAAATATATGGAGAACATAATCTACAAAATAATAATGAATAGTAACGCCAGTGAAGATGGAGTGCAGGTATTGGAGGAAGTGGCTAATGCTACAGGTCTCGATATTCTAATAGAAAAAACTGGTGGAACTACTGACTTGGGCGCTGATGGAACACCAGAAATTATTCTTATCTTGCAGTACGCCGGATTGACGGTAACATCAGGGTTTTTTGCTGCTATAGGAGCTGATGTTTGGAAAATGGTAAAAGATTTTACTCGAGAGACTTTTCAAAAGTATAAGAAAGAGTTTAATTCAGAAGGTCAGTGGATATATAATCCAATCATTGTCATAGAGTTTTCGACTAATGAGTCCATACTTTTACAAGTACAGTTTCCTAATAAAAGCGAAGAATTTGAAGCTAGTCTAGAAAGTCTCCATGAGGCTTTAAGAGGATTTAATCTACAAAAGTATAACTTGATGAAGTTCGAGGACAATACTTGGACTTACAGTACTGAGAAGTTTAAAAACCAAGAACAAGTTCATGGCGAGTTTTTTAAACAGTAGTGTAAATAATCAAGTTTAGAATGTTGGTAAATGTCGTCTATACTATAGGGCACCAGATTTAATACTGATGTGGTGTGGTATAATTCTGAGTGAATTTAGGGAGGTCTGAGATTTTTTAATTCATTATTATTCATAACAAAATATAAGATATGGCAAGACGAAAATTAGAGGACAGAAAAACAAGAGATCAATTTTCAAAAATTGTTATCTATAAAACCGATGAAGGACAAACGCGAGTTGATGTTCATTTTCAAGATGAGACAGCTTGGCTGTCACAAAAGCAAATGGCAGAGCTTTTTGACATTAATGTAAAGACTGTAAATGAACATTTACAAAACATCTTTAAAAGTGACGAATTGTCAGAGGATTCAGTTGTCCGGAAATTCCGGATAACTGCTTCTGATGGTAAAAGATACGAAACAAAGCATTACAATTTAGACATAATTATCGCGCTTGGATACAGGGTGAATTCGGTTATGGCAACACAATTCCGCATTTGGGCGACACAGCGACTTAAGGAGTATATTATCAAAGGCTTCTCGCTTGATGATGAGAGGATGAAGCAAGGTGGAAGACAATCAAGATTTTTTGAAGAACTGTTACAACGCGTTCGTGATATTCGTTCAAGTGAAAGGAACTTCTACCAAAAAGTAACAGATATATACGCGACAAGTATTGATTATAAGAAGGACGATCAACTCACAAAAGAATTTTTTGCAACTGTACAAAACAAAATGCACTATGCCGTGCATGGGCAAACAGCAGCAGAAATTATTAGTGAGAGAGTGAATAGTGATAAGCCAATGCTCGGACTTTCAAATTTTAAAGGTAAATATGTTACACAAAATGATGTTAAAATTGCAAAAAATTATCTAAACAAAGAAGAGTTAAAGCAACTCAATCTTATTGTATCTTTATATTTAGATTTTGCAGAACTGCAAGCAAGTAATGAGCGTCCGATGACGATGAAAGATTAGATCCTAAAACTTGATGTATTTTTGCAAGCGAGTGAGAAGAAACTACTACAAGGCGCAGGAAAAGTTAGCTCAAAAGCGGCATGCAAAAAGGCTGAAGATGAATTCCAAAAATACAAAATAGAACAAAACAAAAAATATATTTCAGATTTTGACAGAGCGGTTAAAAGAATAAAAAAGAATTAATTCTGATTTAATTCTGATGTGGTGTGGTATAATTCTAGGTGAATTTGGTTTTACCTGCCTAAATTTTTGCTTTGCCAAAAATTTAGGCAGGTCTGAGATTTTTTAATTCATTATTATTCATAACAAAATATAAGATATGGCAAGACGAAAATTAGAAGAAAGGGACATACGCAAGCTCACAAAAACCGGTGCAGGGAGTATTACCGTGACTCTACCTATAGAGCTAGTCCGTGGGCTTAAGTGGCGTGCGGGGCAGAAGGTTGTAATAAAGAGGCGTGGAGCGAGTGTTGTTATTGTGGATTGGAAAAAGTAAAAAATAAAAATTGTTATAGGCTCAAAAAATAAGAGACGCCTTGATAGAAAAGCACACACTAAAGTAGCTATTCGTACCGCACTTATTCATTTAGAGGAGTAACTGAGTATTTGTAGTCGGATCTAGCTATCTGGCACGGGTAAGCTATAAACAGTTAGCTCTGCCCGGTAGCTGTGTGTGCATTCTCGCCGGGGACGTACCTGTGTGGGATAATGTACGCGCTCATTAGCATAATACCAACACCCAGCATGAGCGCGATTATATGTGTAAATGCCCTCCCTCCGTGCTTAATGCGTGCTAGTGTATGAGGCAGTAGGTCGCGAATAATGATATAGAGAATTCCTCCAGCTGAGAATGCTATAAGTAGTGGTATGTACGCTGTAGCACTAGCTACAATGAGACCTGCTCCAATACCTATAAAGACAGTAGAAGACACAATTAGATTACTGATAAGCGCGCGACGCGTAGAGTACCCTGCTCCTTTGAGGATAAAAAATTCGGAAATCTCCTGAACAAGCTCGTGCAACAGCACTCCAACGGTAACTGCAACACCAGCATGGACACTTACAAAAAATGCAGTAACTATCAATATGCCATCACCAATATTGTGTGCAGCGTCTCCAAGAAGAATACGACGCGGATTTATAGGTACATGATGATTGTCTTTGTACGCGCAACACTCTGCCTCATTCGCTCCATGGTGATGGTGAGCCTCTGGTATTAATCTGTGCAACACTTCAAGTGCAAGCGCGCCAAGTGCCGCCGCGATTGTAGTGGCAACAAGGTTGGATTGCAAGTGCGTTGTCTCACTTAGCATAAGGTAGAGAGTTGCCACAAATACACCAAGTGCAAAAGTAACAAGAAAACGCAAATTCCTCTCTACGCAATGCCTAAAACCCTTCCACACTAAAACAACAGCCGAAATTGAAAGCAACATTACTGATAGTCCAGCTATAAAAATTTCTAAATACATACTCTAGTATAATGTAACACTAATATTCGTCCCACGCACTTATCGGTAGCGCCCCCTCTTCATCTTCTTTATAATATTCTATGGCACTTACTGTCTGTTGCGCAATTTGCATGTTTGTTATTAGTGGTATATCTAGTGCAACAGTAAGTGAGCGTAAATCGTACCCGTTGCGAGACGAACGCTTGTCTACCGAATGGGAAGGTTCGCGACGATCATGAGGAATATTTATAACTAAATCAATCTTAGCGTTTTGTAAATAATCTTGGATATTTGGCTTTCTTTTGCTCTCTGTCCAATGTAATATATTTACCTTTATGCCGTTGTTTCGTAAGAATTTACCTGTGCCAACAGATGCATAAAGATCATAGCCCATGCCAACAAGAGAGAGTGCGCTTTCTAAAAATTTACCTTTGTTGATTAGCGTACCAATGGACAAAAAAATTGTCTTTTCTGGAATTTTAAATCCTGCAGACAGCATCGCCTTAAGAAATGCCTCGTCTATCTCTCTGCCAAGACATGCCACCTCACCGGTTGACGCCATCTCTACACCAAGTACAGGATCTGCGCCCTTAAGACGAGAGAAGCTGAATTGAGCTGCCTTTACACCTACATAATTTAAGTCTAGCGATGATTTCTCTACTGGTTTAACATCATCACCAAGAATTGCTCTGGTAGCAAGCTCTATCATATTTTGTTTGAACACCTTAGAGCAGAATGGGAAGCTCCGCGATGCGCGCAAGTTACACTCTATAACCTTTATGTGATTTTCATATGCTAAAAATTGTATATTGAAAGGTCCTGTTATATTTAACTCGCTCGCAATTTTGCGCGCTATATTCTTAACCTTGCGTGTTGTCTCTATATAGAGCTTCTGCGCGGGTAGCATAGTAGTTGCATCTCCTGAGTGTACTCCCGCATTCTCTATGTGCTCACTAAGCGCATATATGAGTATCTCCCCATTCTTAGCTACTGCATCTATCTCTACCTCTTTAGAATTTTCTACAAACTTTGTTACTACTACTGGATGTTCTTGATTGATTGCCGTTGCTACTCTCAAATATTTAGTTAGATCTTTATCACTCCATACGGTGTTCATCGCAGCACCAGAGAGCACATAACTAGGGCGTATAAGCACAGGATAGCCAACTTTGTTTGCAAATCTTCTCGCACTTCTGGCATTTGTAGCCTCATGCCATTGTGGCTGATCAACATTTAACTTGTCCAGTAGAGAAGAAAATTTGTTCCTATCTTCTGCCCTATCTATATTCTCAATACTCGTCCCTAATATTTTTACATTAAGCTTACCTAGACGCACTGCCAAATTGTTGGGTATCTGCCCACCCATTGATACTATGGTACCGAGTGGACTCTCAAACTCATAAACATCCAAGACCCTCTCCAGTGACATTTCATCAAAATACAGTTTGTCAGCCGTGTCGTAATCGGTACTCACTGTCTCTGGATTAAAGTTAAGCATGATTGTTTTGTAACCAAGATTAGCTACTGTGTCTGATGCGTTTACACAACACCAGTCAAACTCTACACTTGACCCAATACGGTATGCTCCAGAACCAAGTATTAAAATGCTCTTGTCGCGACTCCTGCCAAGGGGTATGTCATGCTCGCTAGCATTGTATGTCATATATAAATAATTTGTTTGCGCTGGGAACTCTCCGGCAAGAGTGTCTATCTGCTTTACATATGGAGTGATGCCCATCTTTTTACGCTTTTGTCTTATTTTAAGTAAATTTTTCCCACTGCCTCTGATCTTTGCTATTTGGTAATCACTAAATCCAAGTTGTTTCGCTTTTTGCATTAGTGCCTTAGTGAGTGGCTTGTGTTTTAGCTCTTTCTCGCAATCTACTATATTCTTTAGTTTATATAAAAACCACTTATCTATTTTCGTAAGATTGTGTATCTTATCTATACTATAACCTTTAGTAAGCGCGCTACCTATAGCAAAGACTCTTTCGTCTGTTGGTTTTGACAACTCACCTCTTAATTCTTTCAGTGTTAAGGTGTTACTTACAAGCCCGTGCATGCCAGTACCGATCATGCGTAGTGCCTTTTGCATTGCCTCTTCAAATGTTCTGCCTATGCTCATTACCTCTCCAACCGACTTCATCTCACTGCCTAGCTCTTTATTTACATTTTTGAATTTATTTAGATCCCAGCGTGGCATTTTTATTACACAATAGTCCAGTGCGGGTTCAAAACAAGCCTTCGTCACCTTTGTAACTTTATTCTCAATCTCAGTGAGTGAGTAGCCCAGAGCAAGCTTAGCCGCAACATATGCCAATGGGTAACCTGTAGCCTTTGATGCTAGAGCCGATGAACGAGAGAGTCTCGCGTTTACCTCTATTATCTTGTATCTTACCTCTCCGTCTTTTGTGTCTGGATCTAATGCGTACTGTATATTACACTCACCTACAATGTCTAAGTGTCGTATAACCTTTAGAGCAACCTCTCTTAGTTTAAAATATTCCTCATTTGTAAGTGTTTGAGACGGGGCAACAACAATACTCTCGCCAGTATGTATACCAAGAGGATCAAAGTTCTCCATATTGCATACCGTAACGCAGTTGTCTTTACAATCACGCACTACCTCGTACTCTATCTCCTTCCACCCGCCAAGCCACTCCTCTACAAGCACTTGCGGACTAACAGCAAAAGCCTCACGCACTCGTGCCTTTAATTGAACCTCGCTCCTACATACCCCACTACCCTGACCGCCAAGCGCATACGCGGCTCGCACCATTACAGGGTAGCCTAGACCGCGAGCTACCTTTGTCGCCTCTTTTATATTTTTAGTTGCTATACTCTTTGGTGCTAGTGCTCCAATCTCATCTAAACATTTTACAAATAAGTCTCTGTCTTCGGTATTTTGTATTGTCTCTACACTCGTGCCGAGCACGCGCACTCCGTACTTTTTAAGTATTCCATTCTTATATAACTCCACTCCGCAGTTTAGTGCTGTTTGCCCGCCGAATGAAAGGAATATCCCGTCTGGTCTCTCCTTCTTTATAACACCTTCCACAAAGTCTGGTGTAATTGGTAGAAAGTATACTTTGTCTGCGAGATTTTCACTTGTTTGTATGGTTGCTATGTTTGGATTTACAAGCACACTTACTATACCCTCCTCCTTAAGTACTTTAATTGCTTGACTACCTGAATAATCAAACTCCCCTGCCTGCCCAATTTTAAGCCCGCCACTGCCTAGAATAAGGACTTTTCGCACTTTTGATATATTTGATAAGTTTTTGTTTTTGTTGTGCTTTTTTTTCATAATTCTTTAATGAATTTATCAAATAAAAACTCCGTATCTGTAGGACCTGGCATTGCCTCTGGGTGAAATTGCACTGCGAAGAATGGCTTTTTCTTATGTCTTATGCCTTCATTTGTGCCGTCATTCGCATTGCCAAACCATGTCTCCCAACTATTCGGTAATGTGTCCTCATCAACAGCGTAACCGTGGTTTTGGCTTGTAATATAACATTTGCCTGTACTGGCATCTATACATGGCTGGTTATGAGAGCGATGCCCGTACTTGAGCTTATATGTATCAGCCCCCGCCGCAAGTGCTATAAGTTGACTACCTAGGCAAATACCAAAAATTGGTTTATTTTTCTTGAGTGCTTTTTTAATATTTTTAATTGTTTTTTTGCATTTTTTTGGATCTCCTGGGCCATTAGATATAAATAATCCATCGTAATCTTCTTTAGTAAAATCGTAATCCCAAGGAACTCTCCTTATACTTACGCCTCTATTTAAGAATGAGCGTATGATATTGTTTTTAACACCGCAGTCTACGAGCACTATAGACTTCTGTTCATGTGCTACGCGAGAGGTAGTTCCTCGCGAAGCTGTGGCGGAGAGAGGTGCGACCTCATTGCTGAAACGATGTGGAAAATATTCTATAACACTATCAGTGCTCACCTTTGCCACCTGATTCTCTTTGTTTGGGTTTTTAATTGGTATATCCTTACCTATTATAATTTTGCCGAGCATTACGCCTTTCTCCCTTAACTTTTTTGTTAGTGCTCTGGTGTCTACTCCAAGAATAGCGGGTACTTTGTGCTCTATTAGCCACTCGCTTAAACTTTTAACTGCACTAGCATGAGAATATTCATGTGAGTAATCTGAAACTATAAGACCAGAGGCGTGTATACTATCTGACTCAAAAAATTTCTTAATACCGTGCTCATCACTTACACTGCTTGGAATACCATAGTTGCCTATGAGTGGGTATGTGAATGTAAGAATTTGCCCTTTATATGACGGGTCGCTAAGTGTCTCTGGATAACCAACCATGCCTGTATTAAAAACGACCTCTCCTGAGGCCGAATTGTGAAAGCCAAATGACTTCCCGGAAAATTTTGTCCCATCACTTAAAATCAGTACTGCTTTTTTTTCTTTTCGGATTGTCATTTTGAATTAGTGGCATTATACGCTACAAAAAAAATAACTCAAATGTACTGTGCACATTATTACATAATCCAGACATCTCGTAGTGTCTTTTTTATATGATTTAACTCTTGGCAGAAGACATCATATCAACTTTGTATATTATTAACAAATCAGTAGTATATACTATAGTATATACTACAATTTGGAATTTGTTCTGAGAGGGCTATAATCAGTAATCAGTATTATCTAAATCTGTATTAGCGGTAACATACCAATCAATTTTTCTTGATAGGTACATAACTGTTGATAGAATCAAAAATAGTAAAATACTTCCAATAAGTAACGCGTAATCTTCGAGCTGTAAAATTATATATACAAATAGATATAGAAAGGCTAGGATAAGCGCTTGTATTTGCGCAATCTTTACATTATCCAATACGCTCTTTGAATACAGTGTGATCAACCCAATTGTTGCAATACTAGAAATCAAATACGCCACACCGAAATTAAACACTTCTGAAATTGCAATTAAGAGTGTATAAAACAAAACAATCGCAAGTCCAACCAAAAGATATTGAATCGGATGTATTTTTTTCTTGTTGAAGACCTCGGCAAAGAAAAATACCATGAATGTAAGAACGATTATCAGTAGTGCGTATTTTGCGCTACGCTCTGATTTTTTATAGTCATCAATCCCAGCTAAAAGTTTTACTCCAGATGAAGACTGGTAAACATCATGCGCATCCCCCAGCCATGCTTGTGGATAACCTCTATTCAAATCAATAATTTTCCATGACGCTTGGAAGCCATCGTCTGATACTGTACGCTCATCAGGCAAAAATGCTCCATTGAAACTTGGTGCGCTCCAATTTGATTTTAATGAAATTTCTGTCGTTCTACCAGCCGGTACAAATTGTAAGTCTTGGCTTCCGTCAAGATTTAATGTAAATGAAAATTCATAATCTGAATTTCTAACATTTCTTGCATTTTCCGGTAGAGTAGTGCTTACTCCAGAAGCTTGTTCGGCTCCTGTTGACGCATTCGATTTCTGTGCAACAGAATCTCTCATTTTGTAGTCTTGATAATTATTAGATCCATAGTAAGGATCAATGCTGTAATTGTTATGTTTGGTAATTTTTCTTATAACATCATTTGTTTTTACTCCAGGTTTGAATTCTATTTCTGAATCGCCCCAGTGCAACACAATAGCATCTTCAATACCACGCGTATCGGAAATCCCAACGGAAACAAAAGCATTATTCCAATCAACATGAGCTTCTTCTATTCCCAATTTACTCATATCCACTTTTTTGAATTTTCCTGAGAAACGCATTTCTGATGAATACACAACTGCGTCAAAAATTCCTCGCGAGCGAATCTGCGGCTCCACGCTACTATTTATTGAAAGTGTATCCGGCAAAAAATGTGCATATTGTGTGATCTCAACACGCTGATCTTTATCATTTGTTATGTATTTTTTGTATGGCACAGAAAGAATAGGTCCGGCGACCGTTTGCTGTTCTCCCCACTTCTGACTTATTTCAGTAACGGCGTTGATTTTTGTAGACTTACGTTCCTGAATAAGATCTGTGACCATACCAAGCGGAATCAAAAGGAGCAACGCGAGTATTCCAACCACTATAATACGGAAAGTTATAGAATATCGTACCCAATTTGTAATATTTGTATTATCCATACATTATTTATTATTTATTGAAAATATACACGAAACGCGCGATGTTGTCAAAGAAATGTACCCGTCCACAACATATGGCACTCTTGTGGATGATGGTATACCATTATCCCATGGGATAGTGGTATAGTATATTGAGTTATTATATTTGTTTTAAGTATTTGAAAATTAACTTTCCCTTTTCGGTAAGCGCATGTCTAACTTCTAAGGAATTGTCTCTTTTCATTACAATCCCTGTTGCCATCATTTTTTGAAGGTGTGCGGATGTATTATTAAACTTTAATTTTAATTCTTTAGAAATTTCACTAACGGACATTTCTGGCTTCCCCGCTAATAGAAAAATTATTTCTATTCTTCTCTTATTTGCAAAACCTTTTACTATATATTCAATTTGATTAAATTTTTTCATTACGCTGATTATAGCATGACTATACCAATATCCCATGGGATATTGGTATATGCTCAATTTTGTTTATATGTTTTATAAAAAACATGTTACAATTTTAAAGTTATGGAAACTAAAGAAATAAGTTCTGCTAAGATTTTGTCATTAGCAAAAGAATTTATACAAAAAGGTAAGCTTATGCAAGTAGCCACGACCAATAACAACCAACCTTGGGTGATTAGTTGTTGGTATACATTTGATGATAATCTAAATTTTTATTTTATTTCTAAAATCCATAATTTTACTTATTGTTTTTTAAGGTTGCTTTTATAAAGGCTGTGAAGAGTGGGTGTGGGCGTAGCGGACGGGCTTGTAATTCTGGGTGAAATTGTGTACCAAGCATAAATGGATGTTTGCTCTTTGGTAATTCAGCTATCTCCATCAACTTCCCATCTGGCGAAACTCCTGAGAACTTTAATCCTGATCCTGTGAGCTCTGCTATATATGTTGGATTTACCTCATAACGATGACGATGCCTCTCCTCTATATTCTCAACGCCATAAGCTCTGCGTGCTATTGTGCCACTGTGCAAATGCGCTGGGTATGACCCTAGCCTCATTGTACCTCCGTAGTCTTTGCTGGCGAGTCTCTCCTTTTGATCGTCCATTATATCTATTACTAGATGCTTCCCGCGCGGGTCTATCTCGCGAGTTGTGGCATCTTTAATGCCTAAAACATTGCGTGCATACTCTACAACCATCAGCTGCATGCCATAGCATATGCCAAAGTATGGTATCTTATTTTCGCGTACATATTTTATTGCATTTATCTTACCTTCTATACCTGTAATGCCGAAACCACCCGGTATTAATATGCCGTCATATTTAGATAATTTCTTTAAGTTTTTACTATCTGCTTTGCTGGTGGGCATATCTTCAAAATCTTGTGCGGATATATAATCAATCTTAGCCTTAACGCCAAGCGAATATGCAGAAAATTTAATGGCTTCAAGTATAGAAATATAGACATCAGAGATCATAAAGTCTCCCGAGTTAAAGTATTTACCAATTACTGCTATTTTTACCTCATTTTTAGTGTTCTTAGTACTTGCTATAAACTTCTTCCATTCTTTCATATTGGACTTGTCGCTACATTTTTTGATATTTAAAATGGAACATAATTTACTGGATACTCCGTCTTTCTCAAAATTAAGTGGGACATCATAAATACTATCTACATCTGGCGCAGATATAACATTCTCTGCTTTAACATTACAGAAGCGCGCTATCTTCTCGCGTCTCTTTTTGTCTATATTTACAGGAGCGCGAGCTATTATCATATCTGCAAATACTCCAGTGGCATTTAGCGTACGAGCAGCGTACTGTGTTGGTTTGGTCTTCATCTCTCCGATAGATTTTGGTACTGGCAAAAAGCTTACAAGTATGGTTGCTATATCGTCTGGCATCTCGGACTTCATCATGCGTATGGCTTCTAAATACAAAACATTTTGATACTCACCTACTGTGCCACCTATCTCTATTATCGTTACATCTGCATCTGCTTCATCCCCTGCTTTTTTGACTCGTCGTATAAATTCGTTTGGTATGTCTGGAACGGCCTCCACATTTTTTCCTTTATATTCTAAGTTGCGTTCTTTGCGTATAACTTCTGAGTATATAGAGCCACTGGTCATATAGTTTATGGCTGGCAAATCCTTATCTAAAAATCGTTCGTAATTACCCATATCTTGATCCGTTTCAAGTCCAGACTTCATTACAAAAACTTCGCCGTGTTCTGTTGGGTTCATTGTACCAGCATCAACATTAAAATATTGATCTACCTTAACTGCGGTAACTGTAAGCCCGCGCGCTTGTAAAAGATTGCCAACCGTTGCCGTAACAATACCCTTACCAACTCCGGACATTACTCCACCAACTACAAAAATGTATTTACGATTTTTATTTATTTTAGTTTTTATCATGCGCACTATTATTATATATATTTATTAAACTTTCAAATATCTTCTAGCAGCTAAGAAGCTTGATAAGGAGCCAACGAGTACACCAGATCCAACTAAAGTTACAAACAGAAGTAATGAATGAGACTCATAGTAGTCTATTGTACTAAAGTTACCAAAAAACTGGAGAGATGCACTGCCAAGCCATGCCGCGATTGGATACAAAATAGTAAACACAAAGAGTCCAGATACGAACCCGTATAACGCACCCTCTACTATAAATGGCCCGCGAGCATACCAGTTTGATGCTCCGACAAGCTTCATTATTGAAATCTCATCACGGAGGGTATATATGCCAAGACGGATGGTGTTAAATACAATAGTCACAGAAGCAAAAATCAAGAACAGAGTTACGAAGAAGCCAACCCGCTTTGCGCTTGCAGATATGTTCATAAGTCTATCTATTACTGGCTTGTTTTGGAAAAAGTTAATACGCTCTACAATAGGGCGTTGTCCATCTGCCACTGCTGTTTCTGACTCTAAGAACTGCGCTATCTGTTCGTATTGTCCTATCTCTTTGGCGCGCACTGCAATACTTGCTCCGAGTGGATTCTCGCCAAGCTCTTCAAGCGCTTTTATAGTAGAAGGTTCGTCTACATGTCTATTACGGAAGATCTCTAACGACTCCTCTCTAGTAATATACGTTACAATAGATACCTCTGGTTGACTCTCCAGTGTTTGCTTAAGGGCAAGTATGTCCTCCTCTGGTGCATCTGTAGCAAAGTATATATTTATGTCTACTTTCTCTTCTAATTGCAGTAATACTGAGTCTAGCGCAGCTGTTGTAAACATTATTACACCAATAGAAAATATTGTGATGGACATAATAAGTATGGTCGCCAAAGAAATAAATCCGTTGCGTATAAAACCTACTACCCCGTTTCTTATTATTCTTTGTGTGCTTACCCAATTAGACATAATGTTGTTATTATAAAATATTAAAGACTATACTTACCAGATTCGTCATCACGAACTATTTTGCCCTCGTCCATTGTTATTACGCGCCTACCGAGTGAATCTATTACACCTTTGTTGTGAGTAGTAAGTATAACTGTAGCACCGAGATCGTTAATCTTTTTAAGTATTTGTACTACTTCGTATGTATTGATTGGGTCTAAGTTACCTGTAGGCTCATCGGCAATTATTATATCCGGCTGATTAACTATTGCGCGCGCTATTGCTACGCGTTGTTGCTCTCCGCCTGAGAGCTCATTTGGGAAGTTGTGCATTTTGTCTTTAATATCTACGAGATCAAGCACATGTGGTACATCTGCTGTTATGTCTTGATCGCTCTGACCTGCAACCTCCATAGCAAATGCAATATTTTCATAAATTGTCTTAGTTGGTAGCAACTTAAAATCCTGAAATACTGTACCAATGCGTCTACGCAACTCACGCACATCCTTGCCACCCATATATGCTATATTATTATTCTCAAATAGCACTATACCCTCACTTGGTAGTGTCTCTGCTAGTATCATTTTAAGTAGGGTTGACTTACCTGCTCCAGAATGCCCTACTATAGACACAAACTCTCCCGGACTGACAGAGAAAGATACCCCGTCTAGTGCGGCAGGTCCACCATTATAAAATTTTGTAACTTCATCAAAATCCAACATACGCTTAATTATATCATACTAATCTAAAAGCATGCCACTTACTTGCTGTTGCCAAAAATTGTGATACACACCGTCTCCTGAAAGTAGCTCTTCGTGTGTGCCTTGTTCTTTTATTTCTCCATCTTCAAACACGACTATTTTGTCCATGCGCTGTATGGTACTCAGCCTATGAGCCACGACAAGGACAGTACACCCCTGCATTAAATTATTAAGCGCGTCTTGTATATAATGTTCACTTACAGAATCAAGCGCACTTGTAGCCTCGTCTAATATAATTATTGGTGTGTCTTTAAGCATGGCGCGAGCTATTGCCACTCTTTGACGCTCTCCACCGGAGAGCTTTACTCCACGCTCGCCAACAAGAGTGTCGTAACCATCTGGCAATTTTGAAATAAACTCGTGAGCATATGCACTCTTGGCTACATTTATTATTTCTTCCATGCTTGCATCTTGATTTGCGTAAGCGATATTCTCAGCAAGAGATCTATGGAATAGCATCGGCTCTTGTGGCACATATGAGATATTGCGACGAAGATCATCTTGTTTTATACGCGCTATGTCTTGCCCGTCTATAAGTATTTGCCCACTCTGTATATCTGCAAAGCGCAATAGGAGTTTAGTAATTGTTGTCTTGCCTGAGCCTGAATGCCCAACAAGCCCTATGCGCTCTCCGGGTAGAACTTTTAGTGAGAAGTTTTCAAATACATTATTACCCTTCTCGTAAGCGAATGTGATGTTTTTCACTTCTATCTCTCCTTTGTTTATTGTACACTTTTCTGCACCCTTGATGTCTTGCACATCTGTCTTTTGCTCAAAAATTTCTACCATCTCGGTTGCGTCTGCAAATGCCTCCATAACTCTGCGCACATTGCGACCCATGTTCCATACAATATCAAAAGCTTTATACACATACAATTGAACAAGTATTATTACACCGGCAGATATACTCCCTGCCAACCACATCTTTATAGCAAAATATGTAATCAAAACATGAAATAATCCGATGTAAAAACCTTGAAAGAGATTTTGCCAATTGTGATAATACCATGAGCTGTCGCGCCTCTTCTTTTCCTTCCCTGTCACATCATCAAATCTCTTGCGTTCAGACCTAAGTGCCGCAAACATTTTTATGTTAAGCACATTCGTAATAGCATCTGCCAATACGCCTGTTGTTTTAGACTCAGCAGTCGCGCGTTTTATATCACGCGAGAATTGCTCACGAATCATAAAATATAATACAAAAATATACACAGCAAACCAAATAAAGAATATTATCAACAACGGCGGAGCAAATATTGCCAGCGCAATAATTATAGACAGCAACTTAATGCCATCCATCCAAAAAGAAAATATAACTTGATCGTGAATTGTCTCAAAAGAGCGTACGAAGCGCTTTACCTTTGTTACAAGTGCTCCGGCGAATCTGTTTGTAAAAAATTCGTAAGAATGGCTAAGCAAGCGTCTATATGTATCATTTGCAATATCTTTAAGTATGTTACTTTGTGAGTAGACAATAGACCAATCGGAAAAACGAAGTAGTATATTGTACGCAACAATAATTATGGCAAGCACGAAGATAAGAAACATCAACTCCCTACCTACGGCATCGCCAGCAAGACCCTCTGATACAAGGTCTATTATATTTTTATATATAATAGGCTCTAGTAAATGCATCAGCAAAACGGCAATTCCAGATAGTAGGAATGTTGCAATTCCCGTTTTTGGATACTTCTTTACATGTGGCCAGTAGTATTTAAATATTTTTGAAATATACATCTCGCTGAAAATTATCTAATAACATTATATTATTGAGTGTGTATGTATTTCTAACGGGACCCATCGCATGTATTGTAACATACGCTATGAATTATTTATTTTGTGTTTATATATTAATTCTGTAGTTATACTGAGTACCTCTGTGGGTGTTGAATTGGCTTTAATAATATGACCTATTGCACCAAGCTCGCGTGCTCGGGTTAGATCTTCTATCTCACCTTGATTAGAGAGTACTATAACAGCAGCGTCTCCAACTAGATTATTCTCATTTGCTATATGTAAAAACTCAAAACCGTCAGTCTTTGGCATTATTAAATCTACAACTATGGCATCTGGAATAAAACCATTCTTTAGTTCTTCAAGAGCTAATCTTGCATCTGGCGCTGATCTAAAATCATGCCCTGCACCACTGAATTTATGAGTATACATATCTGTAATAAATTCGTCATCATCTAAAAAAAGTATTTTATATTTTTTATTCATTTCTTCGCTCATATTTAATCAATTTACCTTATTTAATTAGTATTATTTTCTAAATTATCTTCTGAGTTATTTTCTAAATTATCTTCTAAAGAAACTGACTCGGCTATTAACTTGCCACCAAGCTTCTCTACCTCAGAGTACGGAATTAGTCCGTTAAATGCTTTAAGTAACGCATCCTCTTTCATTGAATACATGCCCTGCTGTCTTGCTATACTCATTATGTTCTCTTCAGTCGGATTTGTAAGTATAGCGTGCTCTAGTTCACGAGTAGATGGGAGCATTTCAAAAACAGCTAAACGACCCTTTAAACCAGTTGGGCAATCATCAGTTGGCCTAGGTTCGTATACAATTTCTGGAATATTAGGTTTGTATTTATTTGGTAAATCAGCGAATTCCCTATCAAGCATTAAGCGCTTAGACTCATCAAGTGGTACAGGTTCGCCCTTGCCTGCACACAACTTACGCACCAAGCGCTGTGCTAAAGAAATTATGAGTGTTGGTGCTATAAGGTACGGATCTACACCCATGTCTACCAAACGCGGCACAACACCTATAGCACTGTTAGTATGTATTGTTGACAGTACCAAATGCCCTGTAAGCGCCGCTTGGACGGCAAGTTTTGCAGTCTCACTATCACGAATCTCACCAAGCATTATAATGTCTGGGTCTTGACGAAGTGTTGTACGCAAACCATTGGCAAATGTGTAGCCTATCTCCGGATGCACTTGAGACTGATTGATACCGTCAATATAGTACTCTATTGGATCCTCTAATGAGAGTATGTTTTTGCGTTCACGATCTAACTCGGCAAGTATGGAGTACAGAGTAGTGGATTTACCAGAACCTGTGGGACCAGAAACCAATATAAGTCCGTGTGGCTTACTCATAGCATTACGCATGAGATCCAAATTATGCTCACCAAAGCCTAGGTCGGAGATAGGTATGAAGCCACGCTTACGATCAAGGATACGCATAACTATCTTCTCTCCATAGTATGTTGGGAATGTGGACACACGAAAGTCTATTTTATGCCCACTTATTGAGGCTGAGAAGCGACCATCTTGTGGCTTACGACGCTCGTCAAGTCGCATAGAAGACAAAACCTTTACCCTTGCCACTATGGCCCTATGTGTCTTGATAGGTAATACTAAACTTGTGTGTAACACACCGTCAACACGAAAGCGCACTTTAACTCTCTTTTCTGTCTTCTCTATATGTACATCTGAGGCTTTGCCATCCACAGCGTAACGCAATATAGTCGCAACTATCTTAATAACAGGAGCATCTTCTCGTATATATGTATTGCCAGTTTCTTCTTGTTCGTCTATAGCTGCTTGTATATTCTTCTCATCTGCAGATAGCTCTGATTCAAGCTCTGTAAGAGCCTGACTAACTTCTCCGCCTAGAGATCTATACATAGATAGAACATTCTTAAAATCTTTCTCAGAAATGAGAAAAATCTTAAATGGTAACCCTGCTTTGCGTGATATAAAGTTTATCGCATCAACTGCTTTTAGATTTTCTGGATCTACCATACCAACTTCTAAAACTCCGTCTGATATGCCAAGTGGCACAGACTTATAATGTGTAGCTGAATCTTCTGGTATATAATCTAATATCTCGTAAGGTATTTTTATATCCTTCTCAAGAGTGCGTGTTGGTATATTTATCATAATGATAATTCTGACGGTGTGTCGACTGTAGTTATATCAGTTATATCAGTTATATCATCGGGTAAAAATGGATTTATCTTACCTGTTGGTTCTTGGATAACCTTTCTACCGAAGTCACGCAATTGATTAAATGTTGGATCTTGAAATACTGACCCATCTAACTTTATGGATTGCACATCCATTAGGAGTTGTAATATCTCCTGCTCAATAGATGATGAATCAGTCGCAGCTTGCTTTTGTATTAATACTGAACTTGTGGTCTTGTCGCTAAATCCATAAGCGATAAATAACATTATAATAACCGCTAAAATAATAAATAGTATTCTGTTTTGTTTTATTATATTTATCATAAGCCTGTTGTTATTTTAACCAGTATGTTTTAAGAGCTATAGTAAAGTTATACTCCTGTTCTACTATATTTGTGTCGCTATCACTGTCGGATCGCGAAGTATTTATTGGGTTAATTTTAAGATATACTAAATCAACTATGCGCAAACTAGACTCTAGATCAGATAAAAATCTGATGAACTCATTATATGTTGCAGCAACTTCAAATTGTAACACGAGCGACTGATATGAGTTGTCTTTATTTGCCTTAGCTGAGCCTATTGCACTATTTGCACCATTATTGTTATCACTGTCTTGTATAGTAACATTTTTAAGTCTGATACCATATTGTGAAGCGACTCCGTCCATGTCAAGAACCAAACGCACATTATCTACATGGTCTGGTAACATCTTTTGTAATCTTTCTAAATTTTCATCCGAAAATTCTGAGAAGCGAGTAGAAAGAGACTGGCGTATACTTCTTATATTGCGTGTTTTTGAAAGGGCGTCATCTAAGCGTGTAACCTTCACCTTCACCTCATTTATATTATCGTAAGTAGGCCTGATATACATTACAAATGTGGCTATTGACACTGCAAATAAAGCTATGATTATAATAAATTTACCCATGATTAATTTGAATATTTTAAAGCAGTATTTGCTATTGTGGCAGTAACAAAGAAATCCACACCATCTGACACTAAGTTCAAATCAGAAAAGATTGGATTAGTAATAACCTGACTTTTACTAAATATATCTGCTTGTAATGCAACACCATTGACTGTACGCGCGTTACCATTCATCTTAATAACTACCCCATCTGTTGCATCAGATGAATATTCTAAATCTTTAAAATACACTGACTTTAATGTTAGATCTTGTAATACACTAAATAAGATTGAAGGCGCAATATGTTGAGCCAACACATTTGATGCCGCTGTTAAGCGTCCGTCTAGTCGTATGAGTACTCGTATTGTCGCTGGCTCTAGTAACTTACGCTCTCTTTGTAGTTGTTCACTCTTAGTCTTTGCACTTGTGGTAATATATTTATCGTATAAGAATACACCGCCTGCCAAAGCAAGAGACACAGCAAATACAATAACAGATATAACTACGAATATGTCCGTACTACCACCTGCCACGCGTTTATCACCTGCCTTCTTGGAAAAGATATTTGGCATATTGTCTGGTATGAATGTTGATTGAATTTTTGATTCCATACTTTTAAAAATTAAAACTTATGTGCGAAGCCTCCTGAGTGCTGCTCCAACTGCCACTGCAAACTCAGGACCAACCTCTTTTAATATATCTTCTAAAAAGGCTGGTGTGGTGATTTTGTTAAACGGATTGGACATAGTAACATCTACTGGCACCTTCTCTCTAACAAAGTCGTCAAGCCCAATTAGCTCTGCCCCACCTCCGGTGAGTACTGCACGAGATACATCTTTACCATATTTCTTCTCGTAACCTAATAATACACGATTAACCTCTGTAAAAATACGCCCGAGTGTTGATAACAATGTATCGCGTATAGTAACTGAATCTTCTTTTTTTATAGTAGTATTAGAACTGTCTAACGCTATGCCGTGCTCTCGCTTAACTCTCTCTGCTCGTTCAAAGTTCCAACCAAAAGCACGCGTAAGAGCCAATGTCATCTCTTGAGATCCAATATTCACAAGGTGAGAAGTGCGTACAATCCCTCTTTCTACTATGTATACTTTAGTAAATGCTGCGCCTATGTCCACAACCATGATAGGCGCTATGCCATGATCCAGTGAAGAGCGTATTGTGCTGAATATCTCTAATTCGTAAAATCCTGTATTTAAACTTACATTTGCAGATATTGTTTGATAATTATTTATAATTTCATTATGTATAGCAACTAATAAAACTTCTGTTGTGGATTTTTCACTACTGCTACTTTTTTTACCTTTTATATTACTTTCTTTCTCCGCGCGAGCTCGTGACCATTCACCCTCTTCTGGACTACTTGGTATTATGAGCCAATCCAACATGACTTCATTCACCGGTACAGGTATATACTTACGCGCCTCAATAGGTATCATCTGCTTTAACTTAGATTCAGAAACTCCCGGCATCTCCACAATTGATGTAAGACTAGAAGAGAATGGTATAGATATACCAGCAGACCTTGATGTAATATTTGCCTCTTTAAATAGATCTAGCATTGCTTGTGATATGTCTTGCACTGGTAACTTTGTAACGCGACCAACCTCTGTACCTATGTATGGGCCAAGAGCTAACTCACCATAAGTCTCCAATATGGCCTTGCCTTTGCTTTTTCTGATTTGCACTACCTTAATGGCAGAAGATCCTATATCTATACCTACAACACTGTTACTATCAGAGCTTCCACCTACTTTAATATTAGTGAGCTTATCACGAATGGTGTCAAAAATCCCCATGTTATATATTGTAGCACATAGAAGTCAAGTAAAATGCTACACTATGCACATGTTTGTAAAATTTTACAATACAATTTTGGGCATCATCTTCCATGAGAGCACAAGAGAGCATGTCGTAAATAAACTCTACAGTGGAGAGCATCATATTGCCATAACTCCATATAAAAATATTACAACATCAAAAGCACGCGTAACAACCATCATGTCGTATGATGCTAAGTATGTACGCAATTTAATATATTCACTTAAATTCTATAACTCGCATAAGGCTGCCGTGGTACTCGCGCGCATGCTCAACGACTTTCTCGCAGAGAATTTATCAGACAGACTTGTGTATAAGCCAAATAAAATAATAATTGCACCAATACCTCTCTATAAAAAACGCAAGCATAAGAGAGGTTTTAACCAAACAGAGCGCATATTAAACGAGCTTATTAAAATTAATCCTAGTATCAAAAAATTTGTTATTATGGATTTGCTTATGCGTAATAGGCATACTGAAAGTCAAGTAAAGCTCAATAAAAAAGACAGGCTAAAAAATCTGCAAGGTGCTTTTTCAATACAAAATACCAGTAAAAAAGGCACGCCTAGCACAATTAGAAATAGTCATGTAATAATAGTTGATGATATTTGCACAACTGGAGCAACATTAAAAGATGCGGATAGGGTGTTAAAGGATGCGGGCTGTGGGCATATTACGCTACTTGCTTTAGCCCATGCGTAATAATTGTATTGCATGAATTGTAGTTACATGATAACTTTAAAATAGGTTAAACATTTATTAGTTATGAGTGCTTAAATATATGAACCATATTAGAAATACACTATCTTGTATTTATGGTGCTTTTATTTTATAAACGAATATTATGAGAAAAAAATCTAATGTGATGAGTAAAAATGTAAAAATTGCTATCATACTTTTACTGTGTCTGTTGTGGGCACTTGTAAGTTGGCGTTGGTATACTTGTGGTATTAAGGGCATTTGTGATGAGCAATATAAGGTAGATATTAATAATATAATAGCCAATTAATCATGCTAAAAAATATAATCACAGCATACGATGGCAGTAACGCAACAATAGAAATAATCATAATGCTAACAGTTGCTTTTGCGCTTGGTTACTTTCTAAAAAAAATCCTTTACGAAAGTTCTGTAAAATCTAAATATAACAAAATAAAAAACACAAAAAAATCTACAAAATTTAACTTGAGCGATTTGAAAATAGTTGAAAGCATAGACTCAAAAATAGAAGATTTATTAAAAGATAGCGGAATAAAAACTCTAAAAGACTTATCAAAATCTAATGCATCCGACTTAAAAGCGATTTTAACGAAAGTTGGAGATAGATTTG
>PJEL010001006.1_pt1 | contig 30501 bp, 22 predicted proteins | sample 1853271 | NCBI WGS metagenome assembly PJEL01 (sample SAMN08108733, study PRJNA415343) | Invertebrate metagenome, whole genome shotgun sequencing project. | host: Globobulimina | place: Sweden: Gullmar Fjord | collected 2015-08 | reverse complement strand
ATGTCAGACGCGTTACCAGCGCCTGGATGCAACGTCTTGCCGAAACCCCCGCGAGAATCGCCGAGACCGTCGTTGTCGGCCTTGGTCTGTGGCAACTGGTCGCCACACTCGGCATCCGGCTCTCTTGGACGCTGCCATCCGTGCTCTGGGGCGGCCTCGCCATGTTGGCCGCCCTCGGTTTTGTCGCCGGATACGTGTTCCCCCCATCCGTCCAGGCCGGTACGTCACCGCCCGCCACACCCAGGCCCTGGGCCCGATGGTCGATCGTGGTGGTCGCACTTGGCCTCTGCGCTTGGCAGGCGGGACTGCCCTACCTCCTGGTGTGGGCGCTAGGATCGCTGCACCTGCTGTCGACGGCAGCCTGGCAGCCCCGCGCCGAGCCCCTCGTCGACACCACAGCGAAACCCGTAGATCTAGCTGTACTCGCCATATCCTGTGTGGGCGCGTCTCTCGCCGCTCTGAGCATCCACAGACCCGAGCTCGACGACGCCTTCTACTTCAACCAGATCATCGCCACGCTGGCCAACCCCGATCTGCCGGTGCTGTCTTTCGATGGCATGCACGGCGACACCACAGTCCCAATCCAACAAGTGGCGCACCGAGCCCACTCCTATGAGCTGCTGTTGGCCTGCATCGTCCGGGTCACCGGCATCACACCGGGAACACTGTATTGGGTGGTGATGCCCACTCTGACGGCGGCATTCCTCGTCGTCACGAACTGGCTACTGCTTCGCGCCGTGCTCGGAGCCCGCGTGACCAGGGTGGCGACACCGCTGCTGGTTGTCCTGCTCACCGCCTGGGGTGGCCACTACATCACCCATGCAAACTTTGCTTTCTCCCGCCTGTTTCAAGGCAAGTCTGTGTTCGTCTCTGCCATCGTGCCGTTCCTGCTCTACGCCGCGCTCCGGTATGTGAGGCGCCCAACAATCAAGGGCTGGATCCTCCTGGCGCTCGCGCAGTGCGCCGGAGCGGTATTCACGTCGACAGCCCTGGTCATCGGGCCGCTCGCGGTGGGTTCGGCGGCACTCGCGGGCCTGGGGCTCGACCGTCGCAGTGTCTTGTCGCTAGCGGCGGTGATTGCCAGCAGCACCCCAGTGGTCATCATGCTCGGGCTGGTAAAGCTCGATCTGGACCAGATTGGTGGCCTGGCCGCGGAAGGGAAGATCCTGGGGATCGAGCACGTCCTCGAGCCCGGGTGGCGGGGAGCCATCGCCCTCTTCATCATCATCGCACTCCCGATGTTGGCGCGAAAAGCCGCCGCGCCAGGCTGGCAATGGGTCGAGCGGTACATCGGGCTGGTGTTCGTGCTTGCCCTGAACGGTCAGGCCGCCTTGCTCTTGGTGCCCGCACTCGGCAGGCTCTTCTCCTGGCGTTTCTACTGGTTCATACCGGTCCCAGTTCTGGTTGCAGGAGGCTTCGCTGCGGCGCTGGTCGTGGCGTGGGAGCTGCCGAAGCAACGCAGAATCGCATCGGCGGCCGCTGTTGGCGTGTTGACCTGTTTCCTGGCGGCCGGGCCGTGGACGTTCTCGGCCGAGAACTTCGCCTCGCTCCGGTTCGCCGAGTGGAAGGTGGAACAAGATGGGTTCGCGGTCGCCGCGCGGGTGGTCGAGCTCTCCCAAGGCCGAGGAACGACGCTGGCCCACCCAAACATCGCATCGCGGATTACCGGCTTTAAAGGCGCCCCTCGGCTCGTCGCTGTGCACTCCAACTACACCTTGAATCTCGCGCGCCACTACGGGGCGCCAGAATCCCGCGCACGCCGCTCCCTGCTCAAGTTCACGCACGGCGGAGGTACCCTGACGACCAAGAGAATTCCTGCCATCTTCGACAAGCGCTGCATCACGATCTTCGTTCCCTCGAATCACACTCACAAAAAGTTCCCAAACATGGCCAGCATTCTCGAAGAGGCCGGTTTCAAGTCAGAGGTGCTGCACGGGTGGCGAATCTGGTATCGCCGCCCGCCCTGTGGCTAATCCTTGCCGTGCTTGCGAACATGGGCGACAGTCGTATCAGCCGCCGGAGCGCACATGCGACACCTGATCTACGCCATCGTCCTCATCCTCCTCGTTGCGTGTGGCGGCAACAAGGACAACCCCGAGCTCGAGGGCGACGACCCCGGGGAGTGCTCGGATGGCGACCGGGACGGGACCTGTGACGAGGACGACCAGTGTCCCGACGGCAACGACGACCTCGACGCCGACCTCGACGGCATCCCGGACTTCTGCGACCCGTGCCCCTCGGATGCCAGCAACGACTCTGACGGAGATGGCGTGTGCGACTCCGATGACATCTGCGACGGCGGCGATGACTCTGTAGACAGCGACGGGGACTCGGTGCCCGACTTCTGCGACGACTGTCCCGTTGACGATCCGGATGACACCGATGGCGACGGCGTGTGCGATTCCGACGACGCTTGTCCAGGCCACGACGACTCCGTAGACGCGGACTCGGACACCATCCCCGACGGCTGCGACGACTGCCCCCTCGACGAGCTGGGCGACAGCGATGGGGATGGAATCTGCGATAGTGACGATTCCTGCGCTGGTTCCGACGATACGGTGGACGCCGATGGCGATGGCATACCCGACGGTTGTGACGCCTGCCCCCTTGATAATCCCGACGACACCGACGGAGATGGCGTCTGCGACACCGACGACCTCTGCCCCGGCGGGGACGATTCCGTCGACGCCGACGGCGACGGCGTGGCCGACAGTTGTGATGTCTGCCCCCTCGACAATCCCAACGACACCGACGGAGACGGCGTCTGTGACAGCTCCGATCAATGCCCGGGCTGGAACGATGCCACTGACGGCGACGGCGATGGCGTCGCCGACGGCTGCGACTTGTGCCCCCTCGACAATCCAGACGACACCGACGCCGATGGCGTGTGCGACGCCGACGACCTCTGCCCCGGCGGGGACGATTCGGTCGACACTGACGGAGACACGGTCGCAGATGCTTGTGACACGTGCCCCCTCGATAATCCAGACGACACCGACGCCGATGGCGTGTGCGACGCCGACGACCTCTGCCCCGGCGGGGACGATTTGATCGACACTGACGGAGACACGGTCGCAGATGCTTGTGACACGTGCCCTCTCGATAATCCAGACGACTCCGACGCCGACGGGATCTGCGATGCCAACGACATCTGCCCCGGCGGGGACGATACGGTCGACACGGACGGAGACGCGGTCCCAAACGCTTGTGACGTCTGCCCGTTCGACCATCCCAACGACAGCGACGGAGACGGTGTCTGCGAAAGCTCCGATCAATGCCCGGGCTGGGATGATGCCATCGACGGGGACGGCGATGGTGTCGCCGACGGTTGCGACGGCTGCCCCCTCGATAATCCAGACGACACCGACGGAGACGGTGTCTGTGAAAGCTCCGATCAATGCCCGGGCTGGGACGACGACAGCGACGGCGATGGCGATGGCGTTGCCGACGGTTGCGATTGGTGCCCCCTCGATAATCCCGATGACACCGACGGAGATGGCGTGTGCGACGCCGATGACGTCTGCCCGGGCGTCGACGATGCCACCTGCGGCCAAAACGCCGACTTCTTCTATGTCGGGTTCCCGGAAATATTCGTGGTACCAGCTGGAGTTTTTGCGATCCAGCTCGACCTGTGTGGCGGTGTTGGTGGCGACGGTTGGAACATCGATACCGACACGCCAGCGGGATACGGCGGCGAAGGGGGCTGTGTCCAGACCTGGCTGACGGTCACCCCCGGCGAGACGCTCACCATCACGGTGGCTGGAGCGGGCGGTGCCGCGGATCCGGTCGGTCCCGGAGGCGCCGGCTACAACGGCGGCGGCGCTGGCGGGGACTCCCCGTGGGGCTACGCGGGCGGCGGTGGCGGAGGGGCCACGGATCTGCGGCAAGGTGGATCGACTCTGGCTGACCGAGTGGTCGTCGCGGCTGGCGGCGGCTCCGGAAGCGGGTGGTGTACCGCCAACATCGGCCACGGAGGCGACGGTGGCGGACTGATCGGACTGGATGGCGAGAGCTGCTCAGCCCCGGTCGGGACCGGAGGAAGCCAGGTGGCAGGCGGATCGACCGGCGGTATCTTCGGCTTTGGAGGCGATGGGCCCGACGGACAGGCGGGCGCGGCTGGCGGCGGCGGCTACTACGGTGGCGGTTCATCGGATGGATCGGGCGGAGGAGGCGGCAGCAGCTACGTCGACGCTGGCGTCACGAGCGGCACCCTGCATCAATCCGGCGGGAACGTTGGCGACGGCTATCTGAGCATCACGTACTGACCCTCGGACGACCCGTGAGCTAGACCCACACTCCACGAACGGGGGTCGAGCAGGAGGGGCAGGCCCCATCCCGCAGCGCGTTGCCTCGTACCTTGAAGCCGAGCCGCTCGATGAGTAGCTCCCGACACTCCGAACACCGGGTGTGATTTCCATCGTGAGGCGAGACATTGCTCACATAGGCATGCCGCATCCCGACAGCCCGCGCAGCCTCACAAGCTCGCTCCAGGGTAGCCACCGGAGTCCGCGGGACGTGCTTCATCCGATAGGCCGGTGAGAACCTCGCGAAATGCAGCGGCACGTCCTCGCCGAGCTCACTGCGGACCCAGCGAACCAAGCGCTCCTGCTCCTCGACTGAGTCGTTGTGGCCGGGAATCACCAGGTTCACGACCTCGATCCAACAGCCGGTCTGGCGCTTCAGCGTCGTGAGCGCGTCGAGTACCGGAGCGAGCTCTACCCCGAGAACCCGATGATAGAACTCCTCGTCGAAGCCCTTCAGAGCGATGGCAAACGCGTCGGTGTGCTCGGCGAGCTCCAGCAGCGGCTCCGGATTGACATAGGCAGCCGTGGCCACCGCAACCCCAAGACCCGCCCGCTTCGAAGCCGCAGCCAGATCCGTCGCCCACTCGAGAAAGGCGATGGGCTCTGTGTACCCCAGGGCAACCGTGCCGAGTCCGCGGGACCTGGCGGCGTCCACCACGTCGGAGACGTCCAGCTCGAGGTGCTTGATCTTCTCCGGGCGCACTTGGGTCTGCTTGTAGTTCTGACAATACAGACAGCGCAGATTGCACCCGCCAATACCCACGGTCAGCGCCTTGGTACCGGGACGATAGTGCAGCAGCGGAAGCTTCTCGATGGCGTCGACGCGCGCAACGCAGGGATTGTCGAAGGCCCGCGTCACCAGGCGGCCGCCCTCGTTTGTTCGAGTGCGGCAGAAGCAGGTTGCCCCGTCCTCGAGCTCGCACTCCAGCGGACAGACCCCACACTTGACGCGCCCGTTCTCGAGGGCCTTCTGATGGCGAACCTCGCGGGGAGTGATACCAGCAAAAGCCAGTTCATCCGTCATTAAACACCCGGCACAGGCAGCACCTACGGTTCCCAGGAATGCTCTTCGATCGAGGGTTGTCATCGGTTCTCCATTGCACAGGTGTCGTCGCAGTTGTCGGCCTGAGGTCCGGACGCGAGGTCGGCGACTTCGACCTCCTCGGCGGTGGCCATGAGCTCCGCCCTCTCCAGGAGCTGATCGGTGAATCCGTCATTGAGGATCCGCTTGCTCAGCCCGGTGGGAAGGCCGTCCCGCCGCGCCAGGTCGTCGATCTCGATGCGCAGGGCGAGCTCTCGGTCTTGCCGCTGAACCCGCTCCGCCAGCCCGGCCTTGTCCAGTTCGAAGGTGAAGTCGTCCATGGCAGCGGCCTCCAGCGCGATCTCGCGGAGTTTCTGTCGACGCGCCTCGTGCTGGTCCGGAGACAGCGGCCCGAGATGACGGGCCTCGAAAGCCAAGCCCTCGTCGATGACCTCGTCGAGAAAGCTCCGGGGCGCCCTCCGTGCTCGCTCCAGCCACCGCAAAGCACCGGTGGGGTTGTTGGCCTGTCCGACCCTGACCGGATCTCCAAGAGACTTCGGCGGGATCAAGCAAGGTTTGAAGTCCCGAACCACCTCTTCCTGACCAGACGTGAGGACCTGTTCCAGCTCCCTCTCCATGGTGGCGGGTTCGCCGTCGGGGATCGCGACGATGTCGGCGATGGCTTCCTCGCTGAGGTGCAGGCCGTTGATGAGGTTCCAGTTGCTGATCTCGTCCCGGAGCTCCTGGACCCGGGTGGAGAGCTCCTCGCGGCGCTGCACTGGCAGGTCGGCGGAGCCTTCGTCCCAGAGGACCGAGGCCTCCACGAGCACGTCCGAGGGCCGCCCAGCAATCTCGGACACCAACTCATATGCGGGAGGCGTGAGCAGCAGCAGACCCACCGGCCCGGGCCGTGGGTGTTTTGCCCTTTTCAAGGCATGTAGTTCGCGAAGTCGCTCGTCCATCGGCTCCGATCCGGAGGCACGGCGGCCGCGCACGAACCGCTCGATCCGCTCTCGCTGCTCCGGATCGAACACCTCGGTCACTCGCTCCTCGATCTCGATCAGCCCGACATCCAGTTCTTGCAGCAGGTCGCGTGCCTCTCGATTGAGGCGCTGCGCCCGTCCGCCGGTGACCTGCCCCGGCTGCTTGCCGACGCTCACCTGCTCTTGTAGTGCCTCGAGCTCGGCGACCATCTCCGGCATGAGGCGCTCGGAGACCTCCAAGGTGTCAATGTGGAGACGAGCCGCTTCCTCGAGCAGCGGAATGAGCTGGCGAGCCTGTTGCTGATCGAACGCCATCTTGCCGACAAACCGCGCCGAGTGCCTGGCCACCCGCTCTCGAGTGTCTTCGGTCAGCCCGAGGGCGCCGGCCTGGGGACCAGCGAGAGCAAAGCTCGGGCAGAGGAGGAGAAAGGACAGCATCCAGCGCATGAACTCACCTGTGTTGCCCGATCAAACGGACAGTCTCCACAGATATTGTTCGCGGTGTCCCGGCTTCGGGTGGTCAGGGACTCGTGGGATGGAGACGGCCAGGCACGCCGATGCCGATCTCGTAGACCTCGATGCCACGCTTCGTCACGTAGAGACGGTCGCGCTCCCACCCACCCAGACCCGAACCGAAGCGGACCGCCGAATAGGCCCCAAAGTTCCCCAGGTCGAGGAGGAAGTCCACCGTCCCGTCTGGCCTGAATCGGTACACTTCGCCGGCTGAGTACTCGACCGTGTAGATATTGCCGCACACATCGGAATCCAGGGAGCTGAAGTACCCGGGCGCCGTGTGCAAGACCTGCACGTTGCCCCATTCATCAGGACCGAGCTTGTCTATCGTGTAGAAATCCGTATCCATGTAAGGCACGGCCACTGTCAGCTGCTGCTCATCCGGTGACAAGGCAATGCCATTGGGCGCGCCTTGAGCCCAGCTGTGGATGATCTGTTTGTTGCTGCCATCCGGGTCGGTCCACCCCACCTCTCCGTAGGTGGTGAAGTAGATCCGATCGTTGCTTCCGACCTCCACGCCGTTCGGGATGTTCAGGCTGCCCGCGAGCACGTCGAGGCTGTCGTTCGCTGGATCGGCGATCTTGATGGCCCCATCCCAGGGCGACATGATCACGATCCGTCCATCCGAGAGGCCATGCACGCCCCGAGGGTCGCCGGCTGTTCCCGGGGAGAGCACGTCTGTGACGCCGCCTTTCTTGCTGCCAACCACCGCCATGCCACTCTGGTAGACGAGGTAGCCGTCCATGGCGAAGTCGAAGTCCTCCTGGGTTCGGACTGGATAGGTGACGACCTGGAATGGCGGCTCGGGGATCACACTGCAGTCGAAATATGTGGTCTGCGAGCCGGTGTCGGTGTCGGAGTCCGTGTCGTCAGTGTCTCCAGGCCCACTCACCGTCCGGTCATTGGTGTCTTTGTTGCCGCCCCCGCCCTCTTCCGAGGGAGAACAGCCAGCCAGCCAGGCAAACAGGATGAGACGGGAGAGGCGCATCGCAAGAGTGTAGCCGCAGTGTAGACTCAGTCGCAGGAGGAAGAAGCGGTTGGCACCCAAAGCAGCTCCACACTGGAAGATTCGCATCAAACAAGGCACACCACGGGGCGGCCTGAACGAGCTCGAGCAGACCAACTTTCACCAGCTCGTCGACCTGCAGACCGGTGAAGTGCGCCGGACCTGGACCGAGAACTACGAGGCCTCCCTGGCAACTGATGGCAGCGGCTGGACCGATGTCGTGCACACGGGAATCAAGAGCGTGGAGCTCTCCGAAGACGGGGCCAGCGTGATCGTGACCCTGCACGACGGACCGGTAGCGCACCTCGCGATTGCCGACCTCTGACAGCCAAGTGACGCTTTGTCGCTCCGGCGGGGTCTCACACAGTCCAGGTTCCGGTCGATAACCACCACACCACCGGACGGAGAACCATGTACCGCTACGCCGCCCTGCTCCTCGTCTCCGCATGTGTTCCCCACTTCCCCAACGACGCCGACCACCAAGGCGTCAGCAACAAGGACTGCGTGGAGTGCCATGTCGACGGCGACGACGTGCAGCCAACCGACGCCCACTTCGACAGGGACGAGAACCTCACTCGGGAAGACTGCCTCGAGTGCCACCGGGTGGACGACCGAGACGACGACCGGGACGACCGGGACCGGGACGACGGGGACGACGGGGACGAGGAGTGAATCTGAGCTGGATGGCCTCGCGATCGTCCTCGGTCCCCCGTTCGAAGCTGTCCTCGGTCAGGAGCGTCTCCTCCTGCGGGTGAGACGGGTCGACATACGCCAGGAAGCCACCACGGTAATGCCCGAGGTACAGCGTGCAGACTTGATGCAACACGCCATCAGCATCCTCGAGGATCAGGCAGTAGAGCGGGCTCCGACCGACCACCAATCCCAGGATCCCATGTTGTGTCACGACGACAATGCCGGTGAGACGAAAGCGCTTGCCCAGCGCGAGGGGTTCCAGAGTCAGACCCGCGTCGGTGTAGTACTCCGGCCCGGCAGTCGAGCGGCTGAACGCATCGGGCCCGAGGAGTTCTCTCTCGATCTTCCCGAAGTTCTTGAGACAGCTGTGGCCGTTCACGTTTCGACCCACGGCGATGCGAGCGCCACGAATTACGACCAACTCACCCTTGGCAAGTTGTTCTGGGACCGGGAGTGGAGTCTCCACGAATTTGCACCTTCCCCACCAGGCCACGATTGTCCACAAGCCCACGAGACAGAAGAGCGGAAAACCGAAGGCAAGACCGACAAAGGTCATCAGGCGGTCACGCAGCGTGAAGTCTTCAGAAAACATTGTGGCCCCTCGTCCTGTTCGTAGCCTATCGCGAATATTCCAGTTTCATAGTCGTTTCATGCAGGATTCAAATGACCTGGAGGACCCGGACCGTAAGCTCGTAGAGGCCAGCGCGTTTGGGCAGCGGAGGCCCGATGATTTTGTTCTCAATCGCCCTGATGGCTCTCGCCGGAGAACCCGTCGAACTCACCACCCCACCCACCGAGACCGTGCAGCTGCAGTTCAGCTTCGGCATTCAATGCGAGAGGTCTGAACGCATCAACGCCGAGGCGCTCCGAGCGCGCTTGGATGCCGCCGGAGTGGAGGTGCTGGCCCTCGAACAGATGATGGTGTGTTCGGCCTGCGGATGCCCGGGGGACTCGTACATGCTCACCGTCTCCGCCTCACAGGAGGAGGCGGCGAAGGTCGCGGCAACCACCGAGCTGACCGAGACGAAGCCGGCAGCCAAACCCACCACCTACAAACTCACCTATGGGCGCCAGTGCACCGGGCCAGAGGAGGGCGTTCCAGGCACCGGAGCCGAGGCCGTCGAGGCGCTACGGACCGCTGGGATCGATGTCTATTCCTATGAGATCCTCATGACGTGCCGGTCCTGCTCCTGCGCGAAGATCTCTGTCGCCGTGGTGGTGCCCGCCGACCAGCTCGAGCAGGTCCAGCGGATCAGCGACACCTGGGACCCGATAGGGAACCTGAAGCCGTAGGAAGCGCGCGCTCTAGAACGTCACCATTGCGACAGCACCGAGCCGATCCGGCGTGGCAATGGGAGCCCAGGCCGTCTTCGGATTCCGGTTGTTCCAGGCGGATTTGTTGCCGGCCAGCTGCGCGATCGCCGGGAGAATGGCTGTCGCCGCAACGCCCGCGCTCCCATACAGCAGCGCATCGTGGGTGACCGGATCGTCGGACAGGGTCAGGCTCGCCATACCGATGCCACTCACCCCGACCAGGCTCAGCGCGAGATAGGAGCCGACGGCCGAGTTCGACCGATTGAGAGGGGCATCTCGGGCTGAGAGGGCGGCGATGGACATCACCGTCGCGCCGCCGGCCGAGCCGAGCGCACCCGACACGATCAGGAGCTCGGCGGGCATGTCGCTGCGGTCGTAGAGTGCGATGCCGGCCCCGCTCGAGGCCACGCCCACCGCGGCGACGACGGCTCCGATGGTGGCGACCTCGGTCTTGCTGCGCCACAGGCCTTGCTGGTACTCCTCGGGTGGGCCGTCGGCGAGAGCGACGGTGGGAAGGGCGAGAAGCGTGGAGAGGATGATCGTCTTCATGGTCGGGTCCTCACAAGGGGTACAGATCCTTAGCACGATCGCACATCGCTACAGTGCGCCTATACTCTGCGGCATGCGGCCTCTCCTCCCGTGGCTCCCCGTCTTCGTCCTGCTCTGCTCCTGCAATCGAGATGAGCCCGAGCCCGGGTTGCCGACAGACGACGGCGATCTGCCAGCCCTGGAGCACCCGTTCTTCGACGAGCACGAGTTCCCAGAGCTCTCGGTGTGGTCGGGTCGGGTGGAGGGACCCGTCGCGGACCGCCCCGATGCCCACCTGCGGGGCGACTTCGCCATTGGGAACGGCAGGGCCTTTGCGTTCCTGGGGCTCACCGACCCGGTCAACACCCTGCACAGCGCCATTGGCCCCGTGTACGCCCGGGGCGACTACTTCTTCGGAGATATCGCCTTCGAGCTGGAGATCGACGGCGAGGTGCCGGAGACCCAGACCGAGTGGGTGGCTCGCCCCCGCGGCACTGGCCTCGTGATCACTCGGGCCGACGCCGATGAGCTCAGCCTGTACACCGTCGACTTCGGCCCCCACCCCAGCGACCTCGCCGAGGCGCCCCCGGCACTCGTCCGCTTCGTGCTCGTCACATCGAGGGCCTCCGAACCCCACGCCGTGCGAGTCGTGATCCGGCCGCACCGAATGCCAGCGGTCGAGGATGGCCGACTGGTGGAGCTCATCGATGCCGGCGTGAGGCGGCTGGCCTACCTGCCCTGGCAAGGAGAGCTGATCGAGGAAACCCAAGGACCCGCAATCGATCTCGGCGTGGTGCTGCCCTGGGGAAACGCACAGAGTTCGGTGGTCCTGGCCACGGGCTACGACGCTGCCCAGATCGAGACCGTGGCCACCGCCATGAGCGACAGCGATGCCGACACCTGGCTCGACGACACCCTGAAGTATTGGTCCGATTGGTCGGCCAGAGGTCTGCAGCTCCACACCAGCGATCCAGAGCTCGACGATCTGTACGACGGGATGCGGGTGGCCGTCCGCCTCCAGCAGTCGGCCCACGGCGGGGTGAGCCCGATGTCGGAGTACACCGGAGTCTGGCTGCGGGACACCATCGGCCCAGTGCGGTTCTACCTGCGCGCCGGGCTCGCCGACGAAGCGCGCTCGGCCATCGACTACCTGCACCTCTGCCACATCGATCGCGGCGACTTTGGGAACTCCTGCTCGAGCGGACTCACTCCGGAGGAGGTCGGTGCCGAGCCCGACTGGGACGCGCTGGCCCCCTTTGCCGGAAAGACCGCAGCCGAAGGACCGAGCTACGTGCCCCTGATGTACCGAGAGCTGGTGCACTGGACCGGAGACTGGGACCGGGTTGCGGCGCGCTGGCCCTACCTGAAACGCGCCTTACTCGCCCAGAATTTGGACGTCGAAGGCCGCCAGGCGTGGTCCGGTGACGAGACCTTCCGAGCTGCCATGGGTGTCGCGCTGGGCTACCCCATCGAGTACGGCTGGCCGGAGCTGTCGTGGTCGGCGAACTCGAGTTTCCTGATGCTCGCCGCCGCCGAGTTCATGACCGAGGCCGCCGCAGAGGTCGGCACGCCCGAAGAAGAGGCCGCCTTCGCAGATCTTGCGGACCGAGCGCAAAATGCCCTCGACGAACACTTCCTGCAGGCGGATGGCTGGTACGCCCCGTTCATCTTCCACTCAGCAGGAAGCAGCAATGCGGCGGACGAGATCGCAGCCCACCCGTTCGAAGACGTGAACCTGAAGGGGCTGTGGAGCGGAGCCCTCGATCCATCCGAGGCGACAGCACTATCCGACCTGCGCGCCCTGGAAGCCCATGCGGGGCGCGGGGACGGTACGGTGCGCAGTCCCATCGACAGTGAGGTGGCGGATCTGTTCCAGCTCGGCCTCGACCTCGATCTGTCCGAGGGTTTCGGCACCGGCATGACGCCCGGCTACTACCTCTTCGCCCTCACCCAAGCGGGAGATCCCGGGGCCGAGGCCGCTTTCGACGCCCTCCCACGCTACGCGGACCAGGCCGGACAGTTCCCGGAGAATATGCTCTACAGCGACTTCGCTCCCATGCAAGTGATCTACGACCCCAGCGGACTGCTCGGGGACTACACTGCGCGATATCGCCCTTGGGAAGGTGGTATCGACCTCGACGCCGTGCTCGCCTACCTGCTCGGTGTGAAGCCGATTGAAGGCGGCATCTTCCTGCGCCCGCATCTGCCTGCCCGTCTGGACCGCCTCGAGGCCAGCGGCATTGTCGTAGGAGACGCTGCCTTGCATGTCGTGGTCACAAGGGTCGGAGAAGAGATCCAGCTCGAGGTGAGCTCGGCCGCCGCAGCGCCGTTCAGCCTACGGATCGAACTGCCTTGTGGCGAACCCGAAGCCATCGCACTTCCCGGTGGCGAGACCGTGTGCAGCTTCGACGATGTGCAGCTAGGTCCTGGAGAAGAGCGGGATTGGGTCGTGCGCGGTCAGTGAGTCCCTGCATTGAGAGCGTCCCGGACCCGCCCCAGCAGAAGCACGGTCGAGAAGGGTTTGGTGATGATGGTGTCGTCCGTGGAGAGCTCCACGCTCTCGCCTCCCTTTCCCGGGTGCCCGGTCATGTAGATCACCTTCACGTCCGGACGCGTCCTCCGGATCTGGGCGACGGCCTCGGGCCCCCGCATGCGCGGCATCACCACGTCTGCGAGCACCAGGTCGATGGGGCCGACGTGCTTGCTGGCGCGCACTACCGCATCGATGCCGTCTGAAGCAACGAGCACGCGATAGCCCTCCCCGAGCAGGAGCCCGGCGACCAACGCTCGGATCTCGGTCGCGTCTTCGGCGACCAGAATCGTCTCTGACCCGCCCTCCCGAAAGTCCCGGACGGCCGCTGCCAAGGGGGATTCATCTAGAGCTTCTTCGGTACAGGGCAAGAGCACGCGGAAGATACTGCCCTTTCCGACGGCACTCTCGACTGTCACTGCTCCGCCGCTCTGCTTGGCGACGCCGTACACCGTCGCGAGCCCGAGGCCCACCCCCTGCCCCACCGGCTTGGTGGTGAAGAAGGGCTCGAACACACGCTCGACGGTCTCTTCGTCCATGCCCTCGCCGTCGTCTGCTACTTCGAGCACGACGTACCGCCCCGGATCCACCAGCAGGTCGACTACGTCTTCGGAGTGCAGCGTCACATTGTGCACGGTCACCCGCACGCGCCCCCCTCCAGGGAGTGCATCCCGGGCGTTCACGACCAGATTGACGAGCACGTGCTCCAGCTGGGTCTTGTCGGCGCGCACTCTGCCCAGCTCGGGGGCAAGCAGCACCTCGAAGGTGGTGTCTTCGCGAACGAGCCGCTCCAACATGTCGCGCAGGCCCAGCACGACTCCGCCGACGTCGAGCACGGTTGGCTGTACTACCTGCTTTCGGGAGAAGGTCAGCAGCTGCTGAGTGAGCTTGGCTGCACGTTCTGCAGCGCGCGCAATAGCGTTGGCCCGCCGCCGGCTCGGATCTCCATCGGGTAGGTCGACCTGCAGTTGCTCTGCGTAGCCAAGGATCACGGTGAGCAGGTTGTTGAAGTCGTGGGCAATGCCACCGGCCAAGCGGCCAACCGCGTCGAGCTTCTGGGCGCGCATGAGCTGCTCTTCCCGCCGGCGTGCCTCCTCCTGTGCTCGCTGATGCTCACGGAAGAACCCGGGGATATCGTAAGTGCCCACCTCCTCTCGCAGACCGGGGTGGGCGTCGAGATACGCCTCGACCCGCTCGCCAATGCGCTCGGGCGGCGCCATGATGAACCGGCAACAGTCGTCTCCGCGGCCCTTGCAGAGGAGCTCGACGCCGACCAACGGGATGCCGAAGCTGGCCTCGCACCAGCCGGAGGAGTAGCCGGCGTTCATTACGCAGACGGCAGCCTCGGACCGTCGTCCGGCACGGACCCAGCTGTCCGCCTCGAAGCTGTAGGGGTGTTCGTAGACCAGGAGATAGGCGTCATCTGCCGTCGGCGCAGACTCCGGGAGGATCGTGACGAAGGCCCAGCCGCTGTAGGCAAAGTGCACCGGACCCAGGCTCAGACGCTCCAGCGGATCGGTGATCCCGAGCTGGCTCTGGATGTCGCGGGCATCGGCGAGCCCCATGGCGTGGGCCAGGTCGAAGAGCAGGCTGCGCGCGACCCGGTCCGCCTGTTCGTGATCGGCATACAGCTCGCGCACCATGTCGAAGAACTCCACGGACATCGACGCTGCGCGCACCCGCAGGTAGCGCTTCCCGCCGATCTCGATGGTCCCCTCCTCCGGACGCAGCTGCACGTCGGCGAAGTAGGACTGGGCGTGGGCCTGAGCCAGCTCGAACAGCCCAGCGAGCTCCGGGGGTACGTCGACGGTCTTCAGCATCTCACCTCCGGTCTGGCTAGCCCACAGCGCGGCCGGAGTAACAGGCTGCGAGCGTCACAGGCCACTGCCGACGAGGTTTCTCTGGCCAACACGCAGAATACTGCGTATAAGGGTTCATGGGAGAACGAGGCGCCGGAGGATTCCTGGAGTACAAGTCACGGGTGGTCTACTCGCTGCTCCGGGTGGTGGCTCGCATCGGGATCCGGCTGCGGCTGCCTCTGGACAAGGTCGGCTTTCTCCTGAAGATGGCCTACTTCCAAGAGGCTCGAGACGGCCAGGGCCTGGAGCTCGAGCCCATCGCCGACCTGTTCGGAAAGTCCCTCCGCACGGTGAGCACGCTTAATCGTCAGTTTCACAGTGACTTCTTTGCACCGGAACGCGAGATCCAGTTCCGGAGGGATCTCGCTGCATTGCTCAACAAGCGGGCGTGCGCCCGAGCCGAGTTCGCGGACCTCTTCCCGGAACGCAACGACAACGACCTCGCGGCGGCTCTCGACGACCTGATCCGAGAGGGCCGAGTAGTGGAGACCAACGGCCGATATCGCCGCAATCCCGAGGATCACGACTTCTTCGACGAGCACGACTTCGCCCGCCGGATCGACGGCCTGAACCGACAAATGGACATTATCGCCGAGACCGTGTGGACGAGGCTCGCCGATCCCAACGCCGCCACGAGCGCTGCCGCGCGGTCCTATGTATTTGCCGCTAGCAATGCCGACTTCGAGCGCCTCATCGAGGGCGTGCTGGCGAAGCTTCGCCAAGAGGCCATCGCCGCCGACGACGCCGCGCAAGAACAGAACATCCAGGGGCGGCGCGCGATCACAATCGCCGCTGTCACCCTTCCCGGAGAGGACTCATGACACGGTACATCCCACTCTTTCTGCTCCTGGGTGCCTGCACGACCGATGGCGGATCCGACAGCGCAATCGAGATCACTGGATACCTCGACTCTGGGCGTATTTCGGTGACTTCTATCCTGTCCACGAGCGCCGACGAGGTGGATCATTCCGTCGTTGGCGAGGCGGGGGCGGCGGACCCAGGTCTCGAGGTCACCGCCCTGAACGCGCGCACCGGAACCGAAGACATCTTCACCGCAGCAGAAGACGGCTCCTTTGCCCTTTCGGTGCCTGCACTGCACGGCGATGTGCTGAGCATCACCCAGGGCGACGTGGACGCAGTCGAGTTCACTTCCCAGGAACTGCCTCTCTTTCCAGAGCTGATGAACCCCGCCCAGGTGGGTGCGCCGGACGCTGATGGCGTGGTGCCGGTAGTGCTCGATTTCACGGAACCTCAGGGCGAGCTCGCCTATGTGATGCACATCCTGCACGGCGACGTGGCGGAGCTCTCGGTGAACCCGGATCTGCAACACCAGGTCAACGGACACATCAACGCCGCCAGTGGCGACTCCATCCTGATCCACGGACTGGACGCGGTGTACGAGCCGACGCACTCCCTCGAAGTCGTCGTCCCATAGCCGGGGTCTGACACGTCGCCCGTCGTTCGGGTCTGACACGTCCCCCGTCGTTCGGGTCTGACACGTCCCCCGTCGTTCGGGTCTGACACGTCCCCCGTCGTTCGGCTCCTCGCAATATGTTGCACGCGGACGACAGGCCTGGAACCTCGTCCACAGCCGCCCCATAAGGCGCTATAGACGTCCGACGTGAGCGTCTCGGCTCAGTCGATCGGCAGCAAGATCCACCAAAACGCTTGACTCCCTTCCGAATACACGCAATATTTTGCGTGTCAGTGATCCACAGACCACTCCGGAGGCACCGATGTCGAGCCACTTCACCCTTCTCGCACTTCCCGCGCTGTTGCTTGGCGCCTGCACCCATGGGCCAAAGCACCACCATCCGGACGGAGACGAGACCGGCCGTGAGACCACGACCGACACGGACCCAACGACTTCGCATACCGACCCACACGACTCCGACCCACACGACTCCGACCCACACGACTCCGACCCACACGACACCGGCACACACAACACCGGCACACACGACACCGACACCGGCGAAACGCTCGTCGACACCGGACACGACTGCGGTGATGGGAACATCGACGCCGACGAAGAGTGCGACGACGGAAACCAGATCACCGAGGACTGCGACTACGGCCTCGAGGTCTGCGCGGTGTGCGCCGCGGACTGCACGCTGCAGCACGGAGACACCCAGACCTGCGGAGACGGCGTCATCAACGGTCTCGAGGAGTGCGACTATGGACAGCGAAACCGCTTCACGAAGCTGCTCGAAGGCGCCGGACCCGACGAGTTCTTCGCCGCCACAGCCACCCACGACGGCGGCTTCGCGATGGCTGGTTACAGCGCTACATTCGGCACTCTGGCCACCTACCCCTGCGGCGGCAACGACATTCCCGGCTATGCGGCATGCCACGACGCCACCGTGCTCAAGTACGACGACCAGGGCAACGAGGAGTGGTCGGTCACTCTGGGCACGATCGACCAGTTCGACATCGGGGATGGGCTGCTCCAGGTTGCGGATGGCGGCTTCGTTCTCACTGGCGTCACAGATGGCTGGGGTGCGCTGGGCTACCTCGAAGATCTGGACATGCTCGTCTCTCGGCTGGACGGCGATGGAAACCACCTCTGGACCAAGGTCTTGAGCCTCGGGAACAATATCGGCGACAAGGAGCGGGCCTTCGCAGCCGCGGAGCTGCCGGGATCCGACCTGCTCATCGCCGGCTGGACCGCGAGCACGGGCAACGGCGCGGAGCTGGTCCTGGCACGACTCGACGGCTCTGGAAACCTCGTTTGGATGAAGACTCTGGGAGGAAGCGGTGACGACTTCAACGCCTATACCGGCCCGGTGTTGATGATCGATGACGCCGGAGATGTGCTGCTGGGAGGGCGGACCTCGAGCTTTGGAGCCATCGACGACGACCTGATCCTCACCAAGATGGACACCGACGGAAACCACCTCTGGACCCGCACTGTGGGCTACCAATCCGAGGGGGCTACCGGGGTCGTGCAGACCGACGACGGCGGCTACCTCGTGTCGGGGACCACCTGGAGCGGCGTGGACGGCGAGGACTACACCAAGGACATCTTCCTGACGCGCTTCGACAACGCTGGAAACCACCTGTGGTCCAAGACCATGGGAGGCGCAGATCAGGACTCTGCAGCACAGCTCGTCGCGACGGCCACCGGATTCGTGCTCGCCGGAAGCTCAGCCATGTACGCCGGTGAACGCGATCTCATCGTGCTCGGCCTCGACGCCGCCGGAGACCTGCTCTGGGGCAGCAGCCAGGCGTGGGGAGGTCCTGGATACTCCGACATGAGCAAGGCCCTGGCCCAGACCACAGACGGCGGCTTTGTGGTCTCCGGGGAGACGATGGTTCCGGGCATGCCCCAGATCCCACTCCTGAAGCTCGATCGGGACGGCAACGGCTGCAGCACCACTCCGGTGGCTCCCGGCGAGCTGTTTGTGAACGTCGTCCTCGGCTCTCCCTCACCCACGGTTGCCGACGTTGTACCTGTGGTCACGGGCGTGGTGCCGACGGTGGGCACAACTGCTCACGTGGTGACAGTCACGTGTGAGGAGGGGTGTTTCGCGGACGCCTGTCCCTAGCCGCAATCCGAGCTAGTCCGCACGGAGCCCCACCTGGCAACGCGTCAGTCCCTCCCTGACAAAGTCGCTCTGCGGCTCCAACTCTAGCGCTCGCAGCCAAAGCGGTTCGGCGCGTTCGAACCGCCCGAGCTCATTCAACGCCGCGGCCTTGCCCTGAATCGCAAATGCGTGAGAGCCGTCCACCTCCAGCGCGTGATCGAACCACTCGAGGCACTCCTCGTACTGCCCCAACATCCGCATACACTCGGCGCGCCCTGCAGATATGTACTGGTTCACGTCTAGCCTATTCGCCCGGTCGTACGCTTCGATGGCCGCTTGGTATCGCCCGCCCTTCCGCAGGGCCTCGCCCATATTTGTGGCCGCCTGATGGTAGCTGGGATCGGTGGCAAGACAATCCTCGTAGGCCAGGATCGCTCTGTCGAATTCCCCGTTGTCCTCGAGCGCCATGCCCATACGCAGGGCCGCCTCAGCGTATCTGGGGTCGAGGTCGAGGGCGTGCCGAAAGGCGTCGACTGACGCGGTATATCGCCCCTCCTTGAAGAGCTTCCGCCCTCGTTCTAGACCGATGACAGCAGCGGGATTCCACTCGCTTGGATCGGTCGGGGGAGGCGCCACCAACTCCAAGAAACCCTCCACCGTCTGCCGCAATAGTGCAGATTGCGCTGGCACTCTTCCGGATTCGCCGCACAACTGCGGGAACTGGTCTCTGGCCTCCAGCCGCGCCGAGAGCTCGGTATCCAGCACCGCACCACTTTGATGCAGGCGTTCCAACGCAGACTCCAAGACGCGAAGCGACGCGCCCGCGTCTTCCAATTCTACGGTTTGTACAGGGAGATTCGCCGTAGAGAACACCAACGTACGCTTCTCGACGCGCCAGCCCCGAAGATCGACGGCCTCGATCACCTGGTCTCCGATTTTGACCGCGGACGCAGTCACGGAAACGAGCTGGCGACGGTGCCTACTCACCACCAGGAGCAGCCAGCAGATGCACAGCGCGAGGGCCACGCCGCCCAAGATGGGCGTGACCGCCTCGACCCAGGCGAAGTAGGCCGGCCCCACCAACAGGGTCGTGACGTAGAACACAGCGCAGAGGATCAACCCGCTAAGCAACGGCGGGGAAACGCGCCAAGGCCAAGGTTGCAACGACACCACCACCGTGTCGATGTCGTTGCGAAGGACTCGGACGGGTTCACGTGCCACGGTCAATCATGCCACACGGCGATCTCCTCGACGCCGCTGACAGAATACCGATGTGCGCCGGGGGTCCCCCGGACATAGAAGGCAGCACGGTCCGGTAGAGTGGCCATGCGGTCGCGCTCCCGGTTTTCCGCAAAGCCAGGAGTCAAAGATGATTGTCGGCGTGATCGGTTCGGGGGCAATTGGACCCGACCTAGCCTATGGCTTCGTGTCTGCGCTCGCGCGCGATCCGGGGAGCAAGGTCTATCTTCACGACATTAGCCAGGAGGCGCTCGACGCCGGTCTGGCACGTATTCACGGATACGTCGCAAAGGGTGTTGCCCGGGGAAAGATAAGCCCCAAGGCCGCCAAGGCCGCAAAGGCCGCGCTCGTAGCGACCGGGAACCTCGCGGATTTCGCGGACTGTGACTACGTCCTGGAGGCGGCGAGTGAAAACCTCGACGTGAAACGTATAATCATCGCCAATCTCGAGGCGGTCGTACGGCCAGACTGCCTGATCGGCTTCGCCACCTCCGGCATCCCCCGGGCGCGAATCGCCGCCGACGCGAAATACCCCGACCGGTGCTTCGTCAACCACCCGTTCTTCCCGGCCTGGCGCACGCTGCCCATCGAGGTGGTGCTCTCCAACGACGAGGCCTACGGCGCCCAGATGGTCGCCACGATGAAGAAGCTCGGCAAGGTGCCGATCATCACTGCCGACGTGCCCTGCTTCGCGGCCGACGACGTGTTCTGCAACTACATCAGCGAGGCGGTGCGCATCGCCGATGAGGGCATCGCAAACCCCGCCCAGGTCGACGCCATCGTCAACGACGCCATCGGCGGGGGCGGTCCGTTCAACGTCATGGACCTCACCCACGGCAACCTGCTGGTGAAGCACTGCCAGGAGCTCATGCGCGACGCGCCTACCGGCAGCGCCTGGTTCGAGCCGCCCGCAGGCCTCGCCCGGACCGGAGATGCCAACTGGCACGATCGAAAGAACCCGATGGACGCCAGCTATAGCGAGGAGCAGAAGCACATTGTCCTCGACCGAATGCTCGCGGTCGTGCTCGCGCGAACCTACTTCGTCGCCGACAACGACATCTGCGAGCTCGGGCCATGGAACTGGCTCACCCGCATGTCCCTCGGCTTCCGGGCCGGACTGCTCGATCTCGCCGAAGAGCTCGGCGTCGAACGGGTCCACGACCTGTGCACGCGCTACGCAGCCAACAACCCAGGCTTCGAGATCCCAGAGAGCATCGCCACCAAGAACCTGCCGACCTTCACCCGCAACGTGACGCTCGAGCAGGACGGCGAAATCGCCACGATCACGGTCGTGCGCCCCGAGGTGATGAACGCCCTGTCGCGACAGACGGTCGAAGAGCTGGGCTCCGCGATGCAGAAGTGCGCCGCGGACGACTCCATCAAGGGCGTCGTGCTCACGAGCTACGGCGGATCGCTGGCTGGTGCCGACATCGGCGAGCTGGCAGCGCTGAAGACCCCGGAAGACTGCGAGGCCCTGTGCAACTGGGCTCACAGCGTCTTCGCCACCATCGCCAACATGCCAGAGCCGGTCGTGGCAGCGGTGAACGGCGCTGTCCTCGGCGGAGGCTGCGAACTGGCTATGTGCTGTGACGCACGTGTCGTCGGCCCCGCCCTCGTGCTGGGCCAGCCAGAAGTGAACCTGGGCATCATCCCCGGTTATGGCGGCACTCAGCGACTCCCGCGACTCATCGGTCTCGAGCCCGCTCTCGAGCTTCTGCGCACCGGCAAACCCATCAACGCGGCAGCGGCTGTGGAGTTGGGTTGGGCCACTGGAGAGGTCACATCGGATGTGATCGGCGCGGCCAAAGACCTGGTGCGAAGCCACCTCGCGGGCACGGTTCAGCTCTCGGCGGTTTCCGAAGCACCGATGCAGGTGCCCGAGACGCTCCCCAGCGCCGACATCGGCCACCGCTCGCTGACCACCGACGCCATCCTGGTCGGTGTGATCCGAGACGGCCTCACCCGGCCCCTCTCCGAGGGACTAGCCATAGAAGCCGCGGGCTTTGGGGCGTGCAAGCGCACCAAGGACATGAACATCGGCCTCACCAACTTCGTCGTGAACGGTCCTCGCGTTCCGGCTGAATTCCTTCACGAATAGGCGGGTTTGACATGGACAATTCGATCGTCATCCTGGATGGAGCGCGCCGCACACCCCGTGCGGACATCCTCATCAAGAACAAGATACCGGGACTCTTCTCCCGCTTCACCACCACCCAGCTCGGCGGAATGGCCATCAAGGCCACCCTGGCGAACACCACCATCGACACGGGTCTGATCGGCAACGTGGTCATGGGCATGGCCCAGCACAGCCACCGGGACAGCATCTATGGCGCCCAAGGCATGCGCTGGCGTGGAGGCCTGGACGACAGCGTTCCGGCTCTCACCGTCGCTCGCATCTGCGGAAGCGGCGCCGAGGCGGTGGCCATCGGCTCGGAGATCATGCTCGCGGGAGCGCGGCACGACGATGCCAGACCGTTTGCGGTCGTCGGTGGCGGCGAGAGCATGAACTACCCGTTCTGCCTGTACGCCTACCGAGGCAAAAAGGTCGGTACATCGGTCCAGAAGTACGGCCCCGTCAATGTGCGAGGCCTGCCACCGGGATCCCATCTGCAGGACATGCTGCTGATGAGCCTGTACGACCCGTCTGCCGAGATGACCATGGCCAACACGGCCGAAGAGCTAGGTCGAAGGTACGACGTCACCCGAGAGGCCGCCGACGCCTTCGGGTTCCGTTCCCACACCAACGCCCGCAAGGCGCGGGATGCGGGCTGGTTCGCCGAGGAGATCGAGCCGGTGTCGGTGGTTCAAGATGCCACTCAGCCCGCGGTTGAGGTGGCTCACGACACCCACATCATGGACACCATCAGCATGGCCAAGATGGCGCGCCTCCCCGCGGCCTTCGAGGCGGGCGGAGTCATCACGGCAGGCAACGCCAGCGCAGTGGTCGACGGCGCCGCCGCCATGGTCATCGGCAAGGAAGCCGACGCCCAGAAGCACGGCTGCAAGCCCCTGGCTCGCATCGCCGGAATGGCTGTGGCCGCCTGCGATTCGCAGATCATGGGCTGGGGCCCGGTGCCCGCGACCAAAAAGGCGCTCGAGCGCGCCGGGATCACCGGCCAGCAGGTCGATCACGTCGAGCTCAACGAGGCCTTTGCACCCCAGGCGCTGGCGTGCATCCGCGACTTCGGCGAGATGGGCATCGATCCCGAGAAGGTGAACCCGATGGGCAACGCCATCGCGCTGGGGCATCCCCTCGGTGCGACCGGTGCCATCCTGACGCTGACGTGTGCTTACGGGCTCCGCCGGACAGGCGGGAAGTACGGTGTGGTCACGATGTGCATCGGCGGTGGCCAGGGAATCACCCTGGTTCTCGAGTCGCTCTAGCTATCGCTGGCACTCGCCCTTCTAGAGGGCGGGTGCCTCGGGCTCCGGGTGCGTCCGAAACTCTTCAGGCATTGGCATCTTTGGCAAACGTAGTGACGGCCACAACAAGCCACATGACCTGAATTTAATATGTTCAAAACGCTATCTTGCCCACGATAGGGTCTGCGGATCCTCCTGTGCATGTGCAACGATGTTTGTGTCAGGGTCCAATGCTGGGCCTGACATAGCCTGGGAGCCACCATGCAACGCAGTCGAATCGCCACTATCGCCTTGGGTGTCGCCTTCGCTGCCGACGCCGTCGCCGACGACTGCAGCCGGGTTCGGGCCAACATCGAGACGACGATCACAACGGAGTCCTGCACGAGTCCGGTGGGTATGTGTGCGGTGGGTGAGGTCACCAAGAGTCGCCTGATCGGCGGCACCACCTTCTTCACAGGTCTCGGACTCGGAGGCGGTGCGGTGGGCGAAGAGAGCGTGGTGACACCTGCTGCGGAGGCCGGATCCACCATGACCTACGCTGGGAAGTTCGTGATCACGACCGACGCGGGCACCCTGACCCTGAAAGACGTGGGCGTCTACGACACCGCCGGTCGACCGTTTGCCGAGTTCCAACGCATCATCGGCGGCACCGGACAGTTCGAGAATGCCACCGGCGTCCTGTTCTCCTACGGCATGGCGAGAGAGGATGGAACCGGCTTCCGCGGACGCCTGCGGGGCACGATCTGCTGGCCGGACTGATTGGCTCTCCCTGAGCGTGAGACGCTCGTGATTGTACTGATCCAGCGCCTCGGAAGCCGGCTGTGCAAGTGCGGCTGAGCGGTTCAGTGCCGGCGGCGCTTGCGAAACTCTGCAGGAGACATGCCGACCACTCGCGAAAAGCGGCGGCCGAGGTGTGAGCTGTTCGAGAAGCCGAGCTGCACGGCAATATCGGCGACGGTTTCGTCCTGCACCAAGAGCTCTTCGGCCAGCTCGACTCGAGTGTTCCAGACCACGTCGGTGAAGGTGGTCTCGGCATCGGCGAGGGTGCGCTGCAGGGAACGCGAGCTGAAACCAAGCTCCCGCGAGGCCAGCGCCAGGCTCCACGGATGGGTGGGGTTCTCGCGAACGAGCTGGGCCAGTCGGTGCCGGGGAGTGAGCTTGTCCTCCAGAGGATCGAACCGGGCAGTGGCACGCAGGTAGTCGTCCAGCCCCTCCAGGCGATCCCTCGGCACAAAGGCTCGCCAGCGGAAGCTCCAGCAGTTCACGACTCCGGGCTCGGGTTCGAAATATCGTCGGTCGCTGTACACCAACGAGGCCCTCCCCTTGTCGTGCAGCAGGCGGACCTCGAGCCCACGACAACCGAGGAACTCGAGCATTGCGATGGCCAACCCGCAGATGTGCAGGCTCTCGACCACCGTCGGCCTACCCCCACCGATGCTCACGTACTCGGCGCGGGCGTGCAGGGTGCCGAGCTCGCGAAGTTCGACGCGGTTTCGGGTGTTCAGGGATGGCCACAGCTCACGGCACTTGAAGAACAGGTTCTCGACCGACGAGGTGTTCTTGAGCATGAACAAGATGGGCTGTGGGGGAAGACCCGGATCGTGCAGCACGCCGCCAATGCGCAGCACCAGACGCCCTCCACCGCGCTCGTATGCGGCATTGAGGAGCTCCAGCTTGCGGGATCGAGGCACGGAATCCCGGCTCAGGAGGGTCTCGAAGTCGAAGTCCCCAGGCACGAGACCGGGTGCGAGTCTCTGCAGGGACCGCGTGATCAGCGCCACCACGAGCGGGTGCAGCACGCCTTGATCGACACTTTCCACTACCCCTCCACGAGTTTCACTCTGCAGCCTTCCGGTATTCTTCGATGTGAGCGGTGAATGCGTCCTGGAGCTGCTTGCCCATCATCCAGTCTCGCACTCCGGAGAGGATGCCGATGTTCATGGGAGCAGTGTAGTCCTCGGTGAAGGCGTGGGCGGAGTGAAACTTGACCAGGGTGCCGTTCCCGGCTCTCGAGAAGTCGACGTAGCCGATGTCCTGGAGCACGGTGGCGTTGTCGGACAGATAGACCCGCCAGCGCACTCGGATGGAGTCACTGCCGTACTCGATCTCTTCGGACTTGGTCATGTCGAGGTGCTTGAAGATCGGGAACGCGTCGCCAAGCCACGACAGGTGCTTGCTCATCGGCGTCTCCAGCACCATGCGGTCCTCTTGAAACAGCGTTCGACCTTGCTCGTCAGCGACCAGGGGGTCGACGTCGCCGCCCACCCTACCCGCCAGTTTGGTCGACCATTCTGCAGGAACAACCTTCTGGATGAACTGCTCGAAGGGCACGTCGATCATGCCGACCGTCATCTCCTCGATCATGCCGTCTTCGCGCTTCTCGGTGGCAGACAGGATCTCGCCGTCCTGCAGCTCCTCGAGATCGGAGGTCTCGTCGGCCAGCTTCTGGGACCCTGACGCCTCGAAGGCCGCGACCTCGGTTCGCAAGTCCGACCAGTCCTGTCCCACTCCCTCGTCGCTGATGTCGTACCCGCTCAGCTCGCCCGCATCGACCCGAGTGGTCATCTGCTCGGCGAGGAATGCGTTGCTGTATTGCTGATCATTCCCGGGCGGAGTGGCACGGCCGATACCAAGGTCGCCACCGGTTGATGGCGCCATGCGTCGTTTCTGGGACAAGAGGGCCTCCTGAGGATGACAAACCCTATGGAGTCCTCCGCGCCAGAGGGTGCATGTGGGCGCCAATGTTGCGAAGCGCGCGTCAGATCTCTGTTGGCTGTTCTTGACGGTAGCCCCTCTGGTGGTTTCATTGAACCTGATTCACCGAATGTGTTTCAATGAACTCAATTCAACGGAGAGAAGATGACCCCGACAACGCAGCCCGGGTTCCCGGTGAGAGCCTTCAACTCGATGTACACCTCTCTGTGGCCGGACAAACCCGTCGCGGAGTTCGACCCGAAGCTGCTGGAAGACCGGGCACGGCGGGTGGCAGGCTGCAACGATTTTGGTCCCGACGACTATCGGGAGGGGCTCGAGGTGCTGTGCCGCTCGTGCGAAGAGGATGCACAGCTCACGGCGTTTGGGCAGGTCGTGATGCAGATCCAGATCCACAACGCCCTGGTGACCCGGCTGAAGCTCATCGAAGAAAAGAGTCGGTCGCCCGAGATCTTCGAGGCGCCACTCCCCTCTCCGCTCATCATCGTCGGCCTGCCCCGCTCCGGCACCACCTTCATGCACCGGCTGCTGTCGCTGGCCCCCAACTCCAAAGCGCTGTCGATCTGGGAAGTTCGCCGGCCTATGGCGGAGGGCGTCGGCGACTTTCGACGGCTGATGGCGGCCCTGCAGGTGTCGGTGTTCAAGATGGCCGCACCGGGAATCGACGCCAAACACCGTATCGACCTCGACGATCCCGAGGAGTGCATGTGGCTCCTCGACAGCAGTCTGTGCAGCCCGACGTTCTGGGTATTCGCGCCGGTGTACCAGTACTACGAGTGGTTGCTGGAGCAGGACTTCCGGCGTTCGTACCGCTCCTATCGGGAACACCTCCAGCTATTCGCCGCCGCGGAGCCAGCTTCTCGGTTGGTCCTCAAAGCTCCCACCCACACCGCCTACCTGGAAGAGCTGATCGAGGCGGTCCCCGAAGCAAAGGTGGTTCAGATGCACCGCAGTCCGGTGCGAACGACCAGCAGCGTCAACAGCCTGTTCGCGAGTTTTCACGGCGCCGCCTGCCGAGAGGTGGACGTCGAGCGCATGGCCCAGGTCAACCTCGGCTGGCTGACAATGATGGCGGAGAGCTCCATCGAGGCCAGGACAAAGCTCGGTGAAGACCGGATCCTCGACATCTCCTACGAGGCCCTCATCGCCGATCCCATCGAGGTTGTTCGCCGGATTCACGCGCACTACGACTTGCCTTTCGAAGCGAGCTATGAGGAGCGACTGGTAGCCTACCTCGCACAACGGCCACAGCACCACTTTGGCAAGCACACCTACTGCGCGGAGGAGTTCGGAATGACCGACGAAGGTATCGCGACCGCATTCGCGCCCTACATCGAGCGCTTTGTGGAGCCGGCTACTCGAGACGCTCGGTGACCCGACAGGAACAGCGCCAGGCCACCCGAGAGCATCTGCTCGCAGTCGGGACACAGATGTTCTCCGACAAGGGTGTAAGGGCAACTCGGGCTGCGGATCTATGTGCCGCAGCCGGCGTATCAGTGGGCACCTTGTACGCCCACTTTGGCGACAAGGAGGGTCTACTGGAGGCGGTGATACGCTCCAGCATCGACGAGATTCACCAAGGGCTGGACTACCTGTTCCACAGGATTCTCGACGGTGACACCGACTTGGACGCTACGTCCTTCGCCGGGGTCCTGGTGCACTTCGTGTCCGCCGATCCCCAGCGCGCTCGGCTCGTGTTCAGCCCCGAGGTCCGGGTCACCGATGTTGGCCAGCGCTTGCTCGGTGAGATCCGTGAGCTGAACGTCCTCCGCATCTCCCAGTGTGCCGAAGCGGGCCTGCTGCAGCCTGAACTCGATCCCACCGCTACTGCCCACGCAATGCTCGGCATGATGATCGAGGTGCTGCAGTGGTGGACGAGCGATCTAGACGGCGTGGATCCCGCCGCCGTCGCCGCGACCCTGGCCTTCACGTGGGAGCATCTGTTCATCGATCCCGATGACCTGACGCCCTGATCTACGTTGAGTTTCGTCGAGACGGTGGCGCCCGACTACGGAACGCTCTCACCCAACGGCAAGAGGTGCGGACCCACATGCTATGCGGCGTCGGAGAGCGTCGCCTTCTGACGTCTCCAAGCTCAGCGGCGCTACAGGCTCAAGTCCTGCCGCAGACGGCCCGATAGGCCCAGCAATCTGACACCGACGGGAGGGTCCGGATGGCGAGATGGGTTCGCAAGTGTACAAGTGCGTTCGCAGCAGTGGTTTTGACCGTGGCGGCATTCCCCGCTGAAGCCGGGTGTCCCGTGGAGAGGGGCTTCGGCGGACCCGAAGACCTCGGCGGCAACTGGCTGAACCACAATGATGACGGTTCCACCAGCGCAATTGACCTTCTCCCCGTGTTCCCGAACGGCCTGAACTTCTTTGGCACGGTGCACGCCGAGATCTACATCAACAACAACGGCAACCTCACTTTCTTCGACAGCATGAGCTCGTATACGCCGTGGCCTTTCCCGGTACCGGTGGGAAGCGTCGAGCCTCTGATCGCCCCATACTTCGGGGACGTCGACACTCGGCGGAATGTGGCGGGCGACAGCGCTGACACCGCGGCGGGAGGCAGTGGCGCAAACCTCGTCTACTGGTACATGGACGACACCACCCTGGATGGCACGCCTCGTCGCATGATCGTCACCTGGTATCAGGTGGACTACTACTCCCAGAGCAGCGCCCCGGGCACGAACACGTTCCAGGTGATCCTCACCAATCGCGACGACCGCGACCTGGGCGACTTTGACGTGGAGTACATCTACGAGGAGATCAAGTGGACGACCGGGAACGCGTCAGGCGGATCCGGCGGCTTTGGTGGGACCCCTAGCCAGGTGGGCTTCGACGCCGCCGATGGCACCAACTTCCTCTCCCACGCCCTGTCTCGGATCAACGGCGCCGACGTCGTGAACCAGGACCTGCTGGTCGACGGCGTCGAGGACATGGACATTGCCCCGACCAACGACCCGCGTGCCGCCCTGAACGGCGAGTGCATGGAAGGACGCTTCCTCTACCACGTAGTCAACAGCTGTGGAAACCTGGTCGTCGATGCCGGAGAGACCTGCGATGACGGCAACTCTCTCGCTGGCGACGGCTGCAGCGTGTTCTGTGGCGTCGAGCCCGGCTGGGCCTGTGACACCGATGTCCTGCCCAACGTGTGCGCGGCCAGCTGCGGGAGCGGCGTCGTAGAAGCCGCCGAGGAGTGCGACGACGGCAACCTCGAGAACGGCGACGGCTGCACGGATACCTGCCAGTTCGAGATGGGCTGGGACTGCCCCATCCCCAATACCCCCTGCAACACCGATCCGGATGTCGACAACGACGGCATCTGCTGGAATGTCTTTGACGTCTGGCCCGAGTGTGTGGGCGGCCCGGACCCCGACGACAACGACCCCGGCCAGTGCGGCGACGCCGACAACGACACGTGCGACGACTGCGCAGTCACCGGCCCTGGTGCCCCCGATCCGCACAACGACGGCCCCGACGCCGACGCCGACGGCATGTGCGATCCGGGCGATCAGTGCACCGGCGACGACGGCTCTGGAGATACCAACGGCGACGGGATCTGCAACGATCTCGACACCGACGACGACAGCGATGGCGTGCTGGACGGCGACGATACCGATCCCGTCGACCCCATCGTGTGCTCCGATCTCGATGGCGACCTCTGCGACGACTGCGCGCTGACCGGCGACGACCTCTCGGGCGGTGACGTGGCCAACGACGGCGTCGACACCGACGGCGACGGATTCTGCGACGTGGGCGACCTCTGCGACGGAGACAACGCCAGCGGCGATACGGACGGCGACGGAACCTGTGACGACAACGATACAGACGACGACAATGACGGTGTCGACGACGATGCCGACGACGACCCAGTCGACCCCTTCGTCTGCTCCGACCTCGACGCTGACACGTGTGATGACTGCTCGGTCACCGGCGACGACCTCTCCGGTGGCGACCCGCTCAACGACGGCCTGGATACCGACGGCAATGGCATCTGTGACCTGGGTGAGTGCACCGACACGGACCTGGATGGCCTCTGCGATGACGTGGACACCGACGACGACAACGACGGCGTCCCCGACTTGTCGGACAGCGATTCCCTCGATCCCAACAGCTGCAAAGACGCCGATGCCGATGCTTGCGACGATTGCTCCAAGACCGGGGCCGACCTCTCGGGCGGCGACGTCGCCGATGACGGACCCGACGCGGATGCCGACGGCGTGTGCGATGTCTCCGACGCCTGCATCGGAGACGATGTGGCAGGCGACACCGACGGCGACGGGTTCTGCGACGACGTCGATGACGACGACGACAATGACGGTGTGGACGACGCTTCCGACGCCTTCCCGACCGATGCAAACGCCTGCGCCGACGACGACGCCGATGGATGCGACGACTGTGCCATCACGGGTGCCGATGAGTCCGGTGGCGACGCCCTCAACGACGGGCCCGACGCGGACCTCGACGGAGTATGCGACCTGTCGGACCTGTGCGACGGTGACGATGCCACAGGCGACTTCGATGCCGATGGCACCTGTGACGACGACGACACCGACGACGACAACGACGGTGTGGACGACGCTTCCGACGCCTCCCCGAAAAATCCAAACGCCTGCGCGGACGACGACGGCGATGGCTGTGACGACTGCGCCATCACCGGAGCCGACCAATCCGGCGGCGATGTCCTCGAAGATGGACCCGATGCCGACGACGACGGCGTGTGCGACGGCTCCGACCTGTGTTGGGGTGACGACGCAGCGGGTGACCTCGACTCCGACGGAACCTGCGACGACAACGACGACGACGACGACAACGACGGTGTGGTCGACGGATTCGATAGTTTCCCCGCAGATCCAACTGCTTGTCGCGAGGACGACGCCGATGGGCGCGACGACTGCGGCATA